>ENA-OQCL01000814-OQCL01000814.1-human-gut-metagenome-genome-assembly--contig:-NODE-814-length-13283-cov-2.520219_pt1 | contig 13283 bp, 20 predicted proteins | sample MGYA00242502_ERZ504586 | MGnify/ENA primary metagenome ERZ504586 (study PRJEB26092, sample SAMD00036316) | human gut metagenome | host: Homo sapiens | study: EMG produced TPA metagenomics assembly of... | reverse complement strand
GTCCATATTCCCCGCCTCCTCATCGCTCGGCGCCTGTCCGGATCATCTGATCCCCTCGAAGAAGCAGGCAAACAGACGGTAAAGCCCGGCCTTCAGCCTGAGATAAGGACCTGCTTCCCGGATCTTAGACGCCTGCCAGATCTCCTGATACAGACAGACCGCCTGGGGCCACAGTTCATCCCCCGGCTTCAGGGCACAGGGGAACTTAAGCTTCCCCTCCATCCAGGGACCCAGGATCACATGCTGAAGACTGTCGTAGGAAGCAAACTCCAGCATCCGAGGCGCGTACACCAGCGCCGTCTCCACCGTCCCCCTCTTAAATTCCAGAGAGTGGATCTCCTCTGGCCCTACAAAGAACAGCGCCGGTCCCTCCCCGGCATACCGCTCTCTCTGGATCCACACCTGATATTCCCCTTTCTCCACGAAAATGATCTCCGCCTCCGGGTGCCAGTGCAGCGGGACCGGAAAATCCTCCTGCCCGTCAAACCGGTAACAGGCGTAAGGGTAACCCTGGGTGCCGTGGACTGCCTTCTCCTTCAGAGATGGCTGCTTTCCCGTTTCTTTCATTCTTCTAGCACTCCTTGCACACATCCACCCATCGGCAGGAATTGCTGTACCGCTCCAGCTCCGGGATGGTAAGCTCGATCATACTGTTGGAACTTCCCGCCGCCGGGAACACCGTCTCAAACCGCTTCAGGGAATCATCCAGATAAACCTTTACCCCCTCATTGACCGCAAAGGGGCACACGCCGCCCACGCCGTGGCCGATCAGAGATTCCACCTCTTCAAACTTCAGCATGTGGGCCTTGCAGTCGAACTGGGCCCGGTATTTCTTATTGTCGATCTTCTGGTCTCCTGCCGTTACCACCAGGATCACATCCGTATCCGTCCGGAAGGACAGAGTTTTGGCGATGCGCTCCGGACCGCAGCCAAGGGTGGCCGCCGCTTCCTCTACCGTGGCGCTGGAGGTGGCTGCCTCCATCACCCGTTCTTCCATGCCAAACTGAGCAAATATGCCTTTACCTTCTCAATTGCCATTTTCCTTTTGTCTCCTTTATCTCTACATCTATGGTCTATTATGAAACAGCTTTTCCTCCCCCCTGTCAAGACTCCTCTTTACAAAGCAGCCATGCCTTTGCCGCCACTTTCAGGCACCACCCGGGATCCCGCTTTTCTGCCGCCTCCAGGGTCACCACCTCATACTCCCGGATCCTGGCGCCGTCCAGCATGCACAGCACCTTCCCCGCCTGCTGCCCCTTCCTCACCGGAGCCTTCAGTTCTTCTTCCAGTTGAGTGCGAAATTCCACCTGTTCATCCTTCCTAAGCAGCATCCGGAAGATCTCCTCCCCGGGAAGGCCTGCTTCCACCGCCGTTTTGTGCCGGTATGGGGACTCCGGGTCCGCGCCGTCTGCCACCGGGATCTCTTCTTCCTCCATCTCCACCGGGATCTCCCGGTACTCATAGTTGGCAAGCCCGTACTCCATCAGCGCCCGGGTATCCTTCCATTTATAACTCTTATTATTGGGCCACCCGCAGGCAAGAAGAGCCACAATGAAGGTCCGCTCCCCCCGGCGCAGCGCGCCCACATAACAGTAGCCCGCATCCCCGGTAAATCCGGTCTTGCCGCTTAAAGCTCCCTCCATCATGGTAAGGAAAGCATTATGGTTATGACAGGTGAAGCTCCGTTTCCCGGCACAGTCCTGAAACTCATACACTTCTGTCCGGGTGATGGCAAGGAATTCCTCCCGCTTTGACGACTCCATGATGCAGTAGCGCATGATCCTTGCAAGGTCTGCCGCCGTGGTAGCGTGGATCCCTCCTTCGTCCTCCCCGTCCAGCCCGTTGGGCGTTACGAAAATGGGTGTCCGCACACCCCAGTTCCCGGGCCTTCTGGTTCATCCGGTCTGCGAATGCTTCCACACTCCCGCTGATCCCCTCGGCGATCACCACGGCACTGTCATTGTAGGACTCCAGCATCAGGGCGTAGAGAAGATCCTGGATGCGGTACTCCTCCTTTCCCCGCACCCCCAGCCGGACTTTGGGCTGGCTGGCGGCGTAGTCGCTTACCTTGGCCGTCTGCCCTTCCTCCATCTCCTCCAGGGCCAGGATACAGGTCATGATCTTGGTGGTGCTGGCCATGGGCAGCACTTCCCGCTCCTTTTTCCCAAATAAAATACGCCCGCTGTCAGCATCCATAAGGACCGCCGACCGGGCGTACAGACTGGAAGGCTGGCCGGTCCCTTCTTCTGCTCTTACCGGGAGCGCCCCAGGCAGCGAGGCTGCCAGCAGAGATATTGCCAGCAAACACATAAGGGGCCGCCAGTTTATCCTTCTCTTTCTTCCACAATCCTTCATATTTCATCCCGCATTTTCTCTGGTTGTTCTCAGTCTATGTTGCGGGAATGCCGTCTATGCCTGTCAGATATCCAGCTTCAGCTGGACTTCCTCCTCCGCCTCTGTCTTGAAGTGCTCCATCTGCTCCGGATTCAGGCCCGGAAGATCCTCGATGGAATGAATGCTGAACCTGCGCAGGAATTCCTCCGTGGTCCCGAATAGAAGGGGACGTCCCGGAGCGTCCAGTCTTCCCGCCTCACAGACCAGATTGTACTCCACCAGCTTGTTCACCGCGTGATCCGATTTGACTCCCCGGATCTTCTCGATCTCCAGCTTGGTCACCGGCTGTTTGTAGGCAATGATGGACAAGGTCTCCAGAAGCACGTCGGTAAGCACATACTTCCGGGGCTGTCTGGCCACCCGGATCAGGTACTCATACATCTCCGGCTTGGTGCACATCTGGAAGGAATTCTCCAGCTCCACGATCCGGACTCCCCGGTCCTCTTCCTCATACTTGTCCATCATCTGGTGGATGATCTTGCGCACCGTGTCTTCGTCATGCTCCACTGCCGCCGCGATCTTCCCAAGCTCTACTGAATCTCCCATTGTAAACAGGATGGCCTCAATGGCGCCCTCCAGTTTCTTAATCTCCACGCTCTCCATACAACCTTTCTCTAATCTTCCGTCCAAGTGATCAAAATATCGTCAAAGGGCTGCTCCTGCTCGGTGCGGATAGACCCTTCCTTCATCATCTGCAGCACCGCCAGAAATGTGACCACGATCTGGGTCCTGGACTTCTGGCTGGTCAAAAGCTCCCGGAAGCTGAACCTGCGGCTCTTCCTGGCAAAGGTACGGATATCCTCCATCCGCTGGGACAGAGTCACCGTCTCCTTCTCGATCTTGCCGAACGTACTGCGGACCGGATCGATCTTGTCCGCCTGTCTGCGGATCACATCCTGGAAAATGCTGTTCAGTTTCGCCAAAGTCAGATCCCCCAGCAGCGCGTCCATGTCGATGGGCTCCACATACTCCTTCACTTCCTCCGGAAGGTCCGGCGCCCGGTAGAGCGCCCGCTGGCCCTCTGCCTCCCGGTCCCGGAGCTCATAGGACATATACTTGTACATCTTGTACTCCAGAAGCTGTTCCACCAGTTCCTGCCGGGGATCTTCCTCCTCCCCGTCTTCCTTCACTTCCTTGGGAAGGAGCATCCGGCACTTAATGTCCAGAAGGGTAGCAGCCATCACCAGGAACTCGCTCATCACATTTAAGTCTTCCCGCTCCATGGCCCGGATGTAATCCATATATTGATTTGTGATCTCCACGATCGGAATGTCGTAGATATCGATCTTATTCTTGTCGATCAGGTGAAGAAGAAGATCCAGGGGACCTTCGAACACCTGCAGTTTTACCGGAATTCCCATTTACTTTCCTCATACATTTTCAAAGGCAACTGTAATATTATACAGGATTTTCCTCATTTGCACAAGTATTACCCGTGAATCCGCAGAAGGACTGCCTCTGCCGGGTTAAACAGCCGGACATGGAAGGTGTGGGTACCCAGCCCTTTGCTCACCACCATCTCCTGATCCCCCTCCCGGTAATGGCCTCCGGAATAAGCCGGGAACACCTGGAAGCTGGGCGAGAACACTGCCCCCACTCCGGGAAGCCGCACCAGTCCGCCGTGGAAATGGCCGGACAGGATCAGATCCGCCCCCCAGGCAAGGTATTCTTTCATATAGGAAGGATTATGGGCCAGAAGGATGGTAAAGACCTCCCTGTCACAGTCCCCGATCCGCTCCCGGATCTCTTCCGGCCTGAGCTCCTTCTGATGGAACCGGGTGTAGTCTTCCAGAGGGATCTCAAGCCCGGTAAGGCGCACGACCGTCTCTCCCAGGGGAATCTTAACCGTCTCATTTTCCAGGAAAGTTACCCCCATCTCCTTAAGCCTCCTTTTGTAGATCAGATAATCGGTCCCGAACCGGTCCTGCTGCTCCTTCATCCGCTGCTCATGGTTGCCGTTTGCATAATAGACCGGCGCTTCCCCGGTGATCTGCCGCAGGAACTCCACCGCCGGAGCGAAGGACTGCTCCTCCTTCCCCACCAGCATATCCCCGCCGATCAGGATCAGATCCGGCTTCGCCTGGCGGACCGCCTCCACCAGCCGCCGGTTCCTGAAGCCGTAACGGTGGTTGTGAAGATCGCTGAGGAAAAGCACCCGGGCCTCCCCTCTCATTTTCTCAGACCGGATGTCATACTCAGTGGTCCGGAACCTGTGAAGCTCCCGGAAATTTTCCAAAAGTCCCAGTATCACGGCGCCTCCCGCCGCCATTTTCCAAAATCCCATCTATTCCTCTCCTCTGGCTGCCTGGAATGCCTCCAGCAGCTCTTTCACATTCTCATACACATAGTCCGGCGAATACGCCGTCTCCTTCAGATCTTCCGGTCGGGCCTCCCCGGTATAGACAAGGGCCGTCTCCACCCCTGCGTTTAATCCGCAGGCAATGTCCGTATAAAGCCGGTCCCCCACTACCAGCACTTCCTCGGGCGATGCTTCCACCTGCTCCATGCACATGGATACAATGGCAGGGTTGGGCTTGCCGATATACAGCGGCTCCCGGTCTGTGGTCACATTCAGCATCTGGCAGATCCCGCCGCAGTCCGGCATGAAGCCATAGGAAGTGGGACAGCGAAGATCCGGGTTAGTCCCGATGTAATCCACCTCCGGGCGGAACAAAAGCTCACAGACTCTGTCCACCTTGTCATAGCAAAGTGTAGCGTCAAAGCCTACCACCACGCAGGCCACATCCGGCTCCGCCCGGTCTGTCACCGCAAGGCCAAAACTCTTCACTTCCTCAGTAAAAGAAGGGGTTCCCATGACAAACAGCTTTTTCCCCTGATAATGCCGCTCCAGATATCGGCAGGTCGCATAAGACGCCGTCATAAACTGGGATTCCTCTGTCTTTATCCCCCAACCGGCGAATTTCTTCACGTAATCCTTCCGGCTTTTGATGGAATTGTTGGTAATGTAAAAGCACCGGCCGCCCAGGGAATCGATCTTGCGGATCAGTTCCCGGCTTCCGGGAAACAGTGTATTGTCCACTGCCAGCGTCCCGTCAATATCAAACAGGAAATATTTCTTGTCTCTCAGCATCTTTGTCCCGCCTCTTCTTGTTATCTCCGTCTTATCTCCCGTCCAGTATAGCAGAGATCCAGATTTCTTTCAATTTCTCTTGACATTTCTCTTCGTTCGTATTATTGTATTATACAGATAATACAATAATACTGGAAGTGAGGTGAATGGTATGCCATGGGATCTGTCCAATGACCGCCCCATCTATCTGCAGCTGATGGAGCGCATCCAGCAGGATATCGTCTCCGGCTTCTACAGTCCCGGCGACCGCCTGCCGTCTGTGCGGGAGCTGGCGCTGGAAGCAGCCGTCAATCCCAACACCATGCAGAAGGCCCTCTCTGAGCTGGAACGGAGCGGCCTTGTCTATTCCCAGAGGACCAGCGGAAGATTTATCACGGAGGATGAAACTATGTTAAAGCAACTGAAGAGCCAACTGGCAGAAGAACACATCCGCGATTTTTTGAGAAAATGAGACAGCTTGGTTTCCAGACAGAAGAAACCCTTGCGCTGATCCAAGAAACTGTAAAGGAGGAACCCTGATCATGAAGCCGATTTTGGAATGTCACGGTCTGTCAAAACAATATAACCGCATGAGCTATGCCCTGCAGAATCTGAACCTTGCCCTGGAGCCCGGTCAGATCGTGGGACTTCTGGGGCCCAACGGCAGCGGCAAGACTACCCTTATCAAGCTGATCAATGATCTTCTGGTACCCACAGAAGGCCGGATCCTGATCGACGGCAGGGCCCCCGGCGTGGAGACCAAGAAGATCGTCTCCTATCTGCCGGAGCGAAGCTGCCTGGACGAATCTATGCGAATCAAAGAGATCCTTCGGTATTTCGCCGATTTTTATCAGGATTTCTCCACGGAGAAGGCCGACGCCATGCTCCGGGACCTGGAGATCGACCCTGCCGCCCGCCTTCGTACCCTGTCCAAGGGAAGCCGGGAGAAAGTGCAGCTTGTGCTGGTCATGAGCCGGGACGCCCGCCTTTATGTCCTGGATGAACCCATCGGCGGAGTGGATCCTGCCGCACGGGATTATATCCTGCGGACCATCCTTTCCAATTACAGGGAGGACGCCACCGTCCTTTTGTCCACCCATCTCATCTATGAGATCGAGAATATCCTGGACCGGGTGCTCTTCCTGCGCCAGGGCCAGATCGTATTAAATGCCGGGGTGGATGAGATCCGCACCCAGCAGGGAAAATCCGTAGATACACTGTTTCGGGAGGTGTTCAGATGTTAGGAAAACTGATCAAATACGACTTAAAATCAACCAGCCGGATCCTTGTCATCATCCATGTGTTTCTGATCCTGTCCGCGCTTTTTATGCGCTTTCTCATCACCGGACGGGTGGAGGAAGACCTGTTTATGGCTTCCGGCGGATCCGATGTGTTCTATACCCTCCTTGTTATGGTTTATACCCTGGTCATCATAGGCGCCAGCTTCGCCACCTGCATGGTGGTCGCCATCCGGTTCTACCGGCATCTTTTCTCAGATGAAGGATACCTGACCAACACCCTGCCGGTGAAGCGCAGCACCCACCTGCTGGCCAAGACCATATCCGGAAGCCTGTGGCTTTGCGTTGATATGATCCTGATCATGCTCTCCCTTTTCCTGGTGGCTTTTCCGCCGGTGGTCCTTGAGATGTTCCGGGAGAACCAGGAAACGGTAGCCAGGTTCTTTGGCTTTGGGGCAGGCTCCCTTCCATCCCTGCCTGCTTTCCTCGGCTTATTTCTGCTCGTGTGTGTGTTAAGCGGGATCTCCAGTGTGGTTACCCTCTATGGTTCCATCGCCCTGGGGCAGCTCTTCTCCGAGCACCGGGTGATCGGAGCGGTGGCCTGCTACTTTGCCATCACCACCATCACTTCCGTTATCTCCTATATAGCGATGGCCATACTGGGAATATCCGGCAATTACCTGGCAGTAGCGGACGGAACTGTTCTGAACCTGGGCGAATTCCTGTGGAAACTGATCCTCTTCTCCCTGGTTTGGTCCCTGATCCTCAGCGTCATCCTCTATGTGGTCACCACCTGGGTGATGAACCGGAAGCTGAACCTGCCCTAGGATCCAGATTACCTGCAAAAGACTGATAAGGGTGCTTCTCATCTCGAGAAGCACCCTTTTTATCGCCTGCCCTTCTTATTCTTCCGCCCAGAATTCCCGCAGTCTTTCCTCCACCCCTGTCAGGGTGCAGACCTCGATCTTCTCCCATTCTCTGGGGAAGGTCTCCCGGTAGCGGGCATCCCCGAACCGGTCGTCCAGAAGCAGGATCACACCCCGGTCTTCGTCGGTGCGGATCACCCGCCCTGCGGACTGGAGTACCTTGTTCATCCCCGGATACAGGTAAGCATAGTCGAATCCCTTCTTCCCCTTCCCGTCAAAGTACTCTTTCAGAAGTTCCCGTTCCCGGCACACCTGGGGAAGTCCGGTGCCCACGATCACCGCGCCGATCAGCCGGTCCCGGGCAAGATCGATGCCCTCGGCGAAGATCCCGCCCATCACACAGAACCCCATCAGACTCTGGTCCCTGGCTTCTTCGAAATTTTCAAGGAAGATCTCCCTTGCTTCTTCTGTCATATACTGGGACTGCATCACACATTCGATCCCCGGGTTCTCCCTCTCTTCTTCCAACAGCTTCTGAAATTCCTCGTAGACTGCCTCCATGAACCGGTAGGAAGGGAAGAATGCGATATAATTTCCCCTGCTTTCCCGAAGCGGCAGCCAGAAGATACCGGGCATATCTTTGGTACATTCCCTCCCCTCTCCTGGTATACCGGGTGCTCACATCCTTTCCCAGCAGAAGGAGCCGGTTGGCCGGATCAAAAGGCGATCTGGCATAGATGGCATAGGCCTCCTCCTCTGTGCTCAGAAGCTGTTTATAGTAACGAATGGGAAGCAGCGTGGCAGAGAAAAACACGGCGCTTCTCCCCTTCTCCAGGAAATTCTGCAGGTTGCGGGAAGGATTTACACAGAACAGGCACACCTGGAACTTTCCATCCTCCCGGATCTCCGAGTAGAGAAGGTAATTCTCATCCACCCGCTCACAGGTACTGACGAACCGGCACACAGCAAAATAGAACTCCAGAACCGCCTCCCGCTTTTCATCCTGTCCTTTGTGTTCTTCCAGATACCGCTCCAGCTCCCCCATCAGGTTAAGAAGCCTAAGATAGAGGGCGGAAACGCTGTCCAGAACCCGGCAGCCTTCACACTCCCGCTTCAGGGCCAGCATCTGCCGGTTGCAGTCCTCCAGACGCCGGGACAGTTTCCCGTCTTCTTCTTTAATAAGCCGCCGGATCTTCAACACTTCCTCTTTGCAGAGACTGGCGCTGTACATCTCTCTGCCCCGCTCCACCAGGTTGTGGGCTTCGTCGATCAGGAAGAGATAATCCCCCTTCATTCCTTCTCCGAAGAACCGGCGCAGATGTGCGTTGGGATCGAACACATAGTTGTAATCGCAGATCACCGCATCCACCCACTCTGCCAGATCCAGGCTCATCTCATAAGGGCAGACCTGCCATTTGCGAGCCTGCTCCTCCAGGATCTCCCGGCTCATCTCATCAGAGGTGGTCAAAAGCTCATAGACCGCGTCGTTGACCCGGTCAAAATGTCCCTTTGCATAGGGACAGGCTTCCGGATTGCAGTCCTGCTTCTCACAGAAACAGATCTTCTCCTTGGCGGTGAGCACCAGCACCTTCATCCGCAGCGCCTGCTCCTTCAGGATGTCAAAGGCCTGCCAGGCCACCGTCCGTGTAATGGTCTTGGCGGTCAGGTAGAAGATCTTCTCTCCCAGACCTTCTCCCATCAGCCGTACAGCCGGAAAGACACATGGCCATAGGTCCTTTCCCCACTCCCGTACGGCAGCCTGGATCAAAAAGCTCCTTCCCCTGCTGGATGGTCCGGTACACTGAGGCCACCAGTTTGCGCTGTCCCTCCCGGTAGGGGAAGGGAAATTCCACCTGTCGGATGGACTGGTTGCGCTTCTCTTCCCACTGGATCCAGTATCTGGCCCACTTCTCATATTTCCCTACCAGGTCATAGAACCACCCCTCCAGCTCCTCCCGGGCGTAAACGCTCTGGAACCGTTTGATGTCCTCTGTCTCCAGATGGCAGTAAGTCATCTGCACGCCGATCTCCTCCAGATCATGCTGACAGCTGTAGATATAGGCGTAACAGCGGGCCTGGGCAAGATGGACTTCCACCGGCTCTTCCAGAAGGGCAAGATCCTTGAAGACACCCTTGATCTCATCGATCACCACGCCCTCTTTCCTCTCCCACACACCGTCCGCACGGCCTTCGATCTCCAGTATGAACCCCTTGCAGGGGACGGAAAAGCGCAGGGAAACCTCCGGATGATATCCGGCTCCCATTCCCCGCTGGATCTTCCGGTGAAGCTTTGCTCCCAGCAGCATGGCATCCTTATCCGCCGTGCCCATCCGGTTATCAATGTCTCCGCTTCGCAGGATGAATTCCACCAGCGCCCGCACGGAGATCCTTACATGAGGAAGTCCCTGATCTTTTGTCTCTGTCTGGTTGTTCTCTGTCTGTGCCGGCAATGCTTTTTTCTGTCCTTTCCGCCCTGTTTGGACTGTTCTCTGGCACTGATTATACACCCGCCTCCGGAAACATACAACCGCTCCCCAGATCCCACTCCTGGAACTCGGTCATCTCCGGCCGGAAACGGAGGGGCAGATTCTGCCTCTGGCACCGGGGATTCTTCCGGGCGTCGATAGCAATAGTCTTACAGAATCCGGTCCACAGCCTGGCAAATTCCCGCTCCCGATCCGAAACCCGGGCAAACTTCTCCCCGGCAAAATCTTCCCCGCACACCAGCACCCACTTCCTTGAAGCCTCATGAACTGCAAACATGTTGTGGGTTTCATCCCAGATCATCCAGTTCTCCAGGGGCAGCCGGTCCGCGAAATGAGGCGCCAGGCAGGGAAGCACCTGGGACCTGGGGCGGATCCGGGCGCAGAGGATCCCTTCAGTAAGTTCCCGAAACCGTAAGAACCCATTCAGATGATGGGCCTCGCACCCCACCTGACGGCTTAGTTCGAAGACCTTCTCCACCCTTGGATGGCTCAGATGGTCCATGATCTTCCGGCTGTCCGGAATGGTCCGGGCGGCAAGCATGGTCCCCGAGGATGGCCTCCCCTTTATCCGGGTCATAAGACAGCGCCGCCCTGGGAGATCTCCTGATAGGATATGTCCCCAGATGCTTCTTGATAAGGGCGATCACTGCTTCCGCCTTGCGCTCAGTCTCCTCTACTTCCACATAATCACAGAAGAGCTGAAGTTCCACCTCTCCCTTGACGGCAATGCCGCAGGCTCTCCCGGCAAGAGCCGCCTTCCAGGCGTCATAGAGCGCGGGAAAAAAAGTCCGGTCAGCGTATCCCCGCACAGATAAACCGTCTTCATCGGATCCCCCCTCCAAACCTTACATCGTCAAATAAGGAAAGCTGCCGATATCCCTGTCCGGTCACCTCTTCTGGCAGCTTCTCCCCGGCGGACAGAAGATTTCTGGCGATGGAATCCTCATTCATCCTGACCGGCCCCTGCATCCGGCCGCTGCAGGTGATAAAATACACCGCCCGCTTCAGCACCACCCCCATCTTCTTCAGATCCGGAAAGTCCAGCGTCCCCAGCCTTCTGGCCTTCACGATCCGGCTTGCCGACTTGTACCCAATGCCCGGAACCCGCAGAAGTGTCCGGTAGTCCGCCCGGTTTCACTTCTACCGGGAACACTTCCAGATGCTTTAGCGCCCAATTGCACTTAGGATCAAAAAGCACATTGAAATTCGGATCCTCCGGGGACAGCAGTTCTTCTGCCCGGAAGTGATAAATAGCGAAGGAGCCAGTCCGCCTGATACAGCCGGTGCTCCCGCAGAAGGGGCGGCCCCTCTCCCGTCCGGGCAGGCAGGTCCCGGTCCTCATTTACATGGAACAAAGGCAGAGTAAAAAACCCGCTTCAGATCGAATTTCTGGTACAGGCTCTCCGCCACCTGGATGATCTGATAATCCGTCTCCGGGGTAGCGCCGATGATCATCTGGGTGCTCTGCCCGGCAGGCACAAACCGGGGCGCGTTCCGGTAAAGCTGGATCTCCTGGCGGTTCTCCCGGCTCCGGTCCTGAATCAGGCGCATGGGAGTGAGGATCTTCTCCCGGGTCTTGTGAGGCGCCAGAAGGCGCAGCCCCTCTGCCGTAGGAAGCTCCAGATTGATACTCATCCGATCCGCCAGGAATCCCGCCCGTCGGACCAGCTCCAGGCTGGCTCCCGGGATCGCCTTCACATGGATATACCCCTGGAAACGATACACCCGGCGCAGCTTCTCCAGGGCCGCGCAGATCAGTTCCATGGTATAATCCGGGCTGATAAGCACCCCGGAGCTTAAGAACAGCCCTTCAATATAATTCCGGCGGTAGAACTCCATGGTCAAAGTACAGATCTCATCCGGGGTGAAAGAAGTCCGCTCCACATCGTTGGATCTGCGGTTAATGCAGTATTTGTAGTCGTAGATACACTCATTGGTAAAAAGGATCTTCAAAAGAGAGATACACCGCCCGTCCGCGGAGAAGCTGTGACAGATACCGGCCTGCTCGCAGTTTCCCATGCCGGTCCCGTCTCCCCGGCGGGAGGTGCCGCTGGAAGTACAAGCTACGTCGTACTTGGCCGCGTCCGTCAAGATCTTCAGTTTCTCATACAGGGTCTTTTCTTCCTGGATCCGCATAGTCCCACCTCATTTTCCAGCACAGAAAAACGAACATTTGTTCGATAATTTATTATACGAACAACGTTCTTTTTGTCAACGGATTTCCCATCTAAACTGCCCGTCATGCTCCGCCAGAAGGTTTCCCCAATTCCAGTGTCAGCCCCTTCACCGTATGGGAGGAACCTTCCTGGAGAAAGGCGCCACCTCAGGCAGAATCCCGTTCTTCCAGAACATAGATCAGGATCGATTCCTGCTCCGGATCCACGATCCAGTACTCACGCACCCCATATTTACTGTAATGCCCGGCTTCTCGAAAGATCATATTTCTTATTCTCAGGAGACAGTACTTCCACCACCAGATCCGGCGCTCCCTCGCAGCCTCCGTCCCGCAAAAGCTCCCGTCTGCACACCACGGAAAGATCAGGCTGGACCACCACGCCGTCCGCCCTGCTTAAGATCACACAGAAAGGCGCCGGGATCACTTCGCATTTCTTACAATGTGTCCAGATATCCTGATAAAACTGCATAAAGATCTGGCCGGCGATGATCTGATGCCGGTATCCGGAGACATTCTTCTTCACGAGCTTTCCCTCGATCAGCTCGTAATCCCCCTGCTTTGGCAAAGCAAAATAATCCTCCACCGAATATCTGGGCTCCGAGTAATACTCTGCTTTCGCTTGCCGAATGAGATTAGGTGTTCCATAATCGTAACGACCCAAAAGCTCGTCCGCCGACACAAACAATTCTTCAGAGATCCTGGCAAACATCTCCACATCCGGCGACCGCTTCCCCGTCTCATATCCGGCATAAGTGGATCTGGCTATCCCCAGCCTTTCCGCCATCAGAGCCTGGCTGTAGCCTCTGGCTTTGCGGGCAAATCTCAGATTTTCCGCGAAAATTGTCGATCACTTTCTCTTCCATGGCAAGACCTCCTTGTTTCTAAACCAAGTATAACAATCCATGTCTCATAACGCAACATTTTCCGCGACAGAAAACTGGGGACGTGGTATTTTTAAAAATTACCACGTCCCCAGTTAACCATTCATCCTATAATTTATTCACTGCTGCCGCCAGATACTCGTTGCTGACCTGGTAGAACTTCTCCTGTTCC
>ENA-OQCL01000812-OQCL01000812.1-human-gut-metagenome-genome-assembly--contig:-NODE-812-length-13308-cov-3.147788_pt1 | contig 13308 bp, 18 predicted proteins | sample MGYA00242502_ERZ504586 | MGnify/ENA primary metagenome ERZ504586 (study PRJEB26092, sample SAMD00036316) | human gut metagenome | host: Homo sapiens | study: EMG produced TPA metagenomics assembly of... | reverse complement strand
ACCAACTTAACGCTTAGCAATCGAAAACTGCAAGGACTCGGTCGGGCACTTGCCAGGTTGGCAATGGCCATTTACCGACGTTCCCAACGGCCAGGCCGGAACTGGCAGAATCGCAGCCGACGGCCAGGGTCGGTGCCCCTTTTTTTTGCCCGGTTGGACCGGCCCGGAGACTTTTCACCCCACTTTCGCCCCGCCATGACCATACCCGATGCCGACGGCAAAGGCCCGTGCGAAAGCGACGAGAAGCCCGTAAGCTTTTTCGAGCGCGTGGCCGAATGTGTGGCCGAAGTTTAAAATCATACGCCGGCCTTTGTCGTTCGTGTCTTCCTCGACAAAGTGCTTTTTGCACAGCACGCAGCGGCAGATGGTTTCCTCCAAATGGTCGATGACTTGTCCCTGCTCCAATTTATCGAACAGCGCGGCGTCTGCGATGCAGCCGTATTTGATGACCTCGCCCATGCCGTCCGTGAAATAGGCATCGGGCAGCGTGGAGAGCGTTTTGGGATCGGCGAGGACGAGGCGCGGCTGATGGAACGCGCCGACGAGGTTTTTACCGAACGGCAAATCGACACCCGTTTTGCCGCCGACACTGGCATCTACCTGCGCCAAAAGGGACGTGGGCACCTGCACGAAATCAATGCCGCGCAGGAACGTTGCCGCCGCGAAGCCAACCCATATCGCCCGCTACGCCGCCGCCGAGCGTGACAATGATGTCGCTGCGCGTGAAATCGTTTTCCGCAAGCGCTTCGTAAATCTGCATGACGGTGGAAAGCTGCTTTTGCGGCTCGCCGGCTTCAAAGACGAACTCCGCCGTGTGGATACCCGCTTTTTCAAGCGAAGCTTTTAGACGCTCGCCGTATATCGGGAAGACGTTCGTCTCGCTGACAATCATGGCGCGGCTGCCTGGGGCGGACGAGCGGGACGAATTTTTCGCCCGCGCGGTCCAAAATGCCGTCTTCCACAATAACTTCATACGGTTTATCTGTTTAATTTCGATCACCATTATCCGAATTTCTCCCTTTTTTTCACGTGCGGAGGAAAGCAGCGCCACGAGCTCTGCCCGATCGATTTTTCGCCACCGCAGCGCGTATACGTTCTATATTGCGCACGAGTTCTTCCGTCTCGTCCGCTAATTCCTCACGGTTTGCAAGGAAAAGGTCTGCCCATAACTCCGCGTTGATGCGCGCCACGCGCGAAACGTCGCGGTAGCTGCCGGCGGAAAAGCCGCTGTGCTCATCGCAGCGCGGGCTCATGACATAAGCGCACGCCAAAACGTGCGGAATCTGGGACGTATAGGCGATCATACGATCGTGCTTTTGCTGCGTGCAGTATTTGATGGTGCCAAAGCCCATGCTTTTTGCGAGCGACACGAGGGTGTCTGTGGCGCTTTGCGGAGCTTCGCCGGGCACGAGAATATAGGAAGCGTTATAAAAGAGGCTTGCCTCACTGGCATCGAACCCGCTGCGCTCCTTGCCCGCCATGGGGTGGCCGCCGACGTAAACGAACGGATAGTTTTTGGCGATCTCCGTTAATTTGCCGCAGACCTGATTTTTGATGCCGCACACATCCGTGACAATGCAGCCTTCTTTAAAATGCGGTGCGTTTTCCTCGACGAAGCGCACGACATCTGCGGGATACAGACAGACGTACACGACGTCTGCGTTTTCGAGCAATGACGTGCTGCCGACGGAATCGATGGCACCGAGGGAAAGTGCGTCGAGCAGGGTGTTTTCGTCACGGTCAAAGCCGATGACGGTGTGCTCTGTATTTTCTTTGAGGGCCTTTGCGAGCGAACCGCCGATGAGACCCAGACCAATGATTGCGATTTGCATATCGTTCTCCCTTTCGGGTAAATTTTTACAGGCTCTTCACCGTTTCGGTGACCTTCTGCACTTTCTTTGCGAGCACGTCGAACTGATCCGGCGTGAGGGACTGTGCACCGTCGCACAGGGCGCGGCTGGGGTCATTATGCACCTCAATGATAAGGCCGTCTGCGCCGACGGCTGCCGCCGCCATGGCAAGCGGCTCGACAAGCCAGTTGATGCCGCTTGCATGGCTGGGGTCTACGATGACGGGCAGGTGGGAAAGGCGCTTTAAGATCGGCACGGCGGAAATATCGAGCGTATTGCGGGTGAATGTCTCATACGTGCGGATGCCGCGCTCGCACAGGATGACCTGCTCGTTGCCGCCCGCCATGATATACTCGGCACTCATGAGAAGTTCTTCGATGGTGTTGGCAAGGCCGCGCTTTAAAAGAATCGGCTTATGCACGTGACCCAGCTCCTTTAAAAGCTCGAAGTTCTGCATGTTTCTTGCGCCGACCTGAATGACATCGACGTCCTCAAAGAGGTCGAGGTGGCCGATGCTCATAATCTCGGTGACGATGGGCAGGCCGGTTCTTTCCTTGGCCTTTTTGAGAAGCTCGAGGCCCTCTGCCTTAAGGCCCTGGAACGCATACGGCGAAGTACGGGGCTTGAATGCGCCGCCGCGCAGGAACGTAGCGCCTGCGGCCTTGACGCGCTCTGCGACACAGCAGATCTGCGCTTCGCTTTCGACGGAGCACGGACCCGCGATGAGCGCAAGGGAACCGTCGCCGATCACCTGACCGGTAGGAAGCTTGATGACCGTATCTTCCGGATGGAACTTACGGTTTGCTTTTTTATACGGCTCCTGCACGCGCTTAACACTTTCTACAATATCCTGTGCGGCGATATACTCGCTGTCTACCGCAGCGGTATCGCCGATAAGGCCGAGCACGGTGGAATGTGTGCCGACCCATGTGTTAACACTGACGTCATAACGGTCGGTGAGATCCGAAATGAAGTTTTTGACCTGTTCTTTACTGCGGTTGGCTTTGAGTACGATGATCATGTTTTTTCCCTTACCTTTCTTTATATAGGAGCCGTGCCCCGCTGCCGCTCTCGGCACAAAAAAAGCGAAGCCCATTGGCTCCGCTTGGTTTTATACTGCTCAGAATACTTCAAATTCCTCCGCGCAGAAATTTTCCGCGCGTTTTCAAGCGTTGCCCGGTATATTCACATACGACGAAAAGCACACGGTATAAAATCGTGCGCTAAAATACTTTGTAAATCGTCTTGTGAATAAAACGGACTGCATAGTTTGAACCATCCTATATGTGACTCTTGCTTTGCGATTTGCAGGTTTGCTTTATCTATCCTGCATCGCCGTGTTAAAATCATACCGCCGCGCGGGCGCTTTGTCAAGAGTTTTCTTGCGGTGTTCCGGGAGAAGTTCCTTTTTTGCGTCTTCTTCTGCGGAAGCGCTTCTTTTGAGGCCGCTCCTTTTCGGAGGTATTTCCCGGCTTTTTGCGCTTCGCTTTTTCAATGGGCTCGCCGCGCAGGGCGCAAATTGCGCTCTACAACGACAACCGTGGGCGCGCCGGCGTCGACGACAACGTCCGCGCTTGCGAGGTATTTCGGGCGGCGCTCGTTTAAAAGGCGCTCGATCACCGCGCGGCGGTCCGGCGTCTGCAGAAGCGGGCGGCGTTTATCGTTTTTGAGGCGCTCCTGCAAGGCGGCCAGCGGTACGTCGAGATAATAGATGGTACCGCCGCCTTGATGGAAGCCCTCTACGTTCTGCGGCTGCATCAGCGTGCCGCCGCCCGTGGCGATGACGAAATGATTACTCTGCGCAAGCTCCTTTACGGTCTCGGTCTCGAGCGCGCGAAAATGCAGCTCGCCGTATTCTGCGAAAATCTCCTTGACCGTCATGCCGGTCTTCTTTTCTATGTACAAGTCCATATCGACAAACTGCATATCGAGCGCGGCGGCCAAAGCGACGGCCGACCGTGGTCTTGCCGCTGCCCATGAAGCCGCTTAAAACGATATTGCCCGATTTATGATTTCACCTTTTACTTTTTTGGTCCATTTCCCGTTCCCCGTTTCTTTCGGTTTGTTATGCGCGGAAAAGCCGTGCCGTTTCCGCTTCCGCATCGCAGATGAGCTGTTCGATATCGCTGTCCTTAAACGACGCGCCGTACCAGAGCTCGTGCGCGGCGACCGCCTGACAGACGAGCATGCCCATGCCGCCGACAGTTTTGAGTCCGCAGCTTGCGGCAAGCTTTAAAAATTTCGTTTTGCCGGGGTTATAGACGGCGTCGAACGCGGCTTTGCAGCGAGAGAGCACGTCTTCCCCGACAGCACTGACACCGGTTTTGGGGTACATACCGAGGCTTGTGGTGTTGAGCACAAGATCGTAGTGCTCGGTTTCCTTTGCGAGCTCGTCATAAGACAGCACGCGAAACACGCCGGTTTTGCTGCGCGTGCGGCAGAGCTCCGCGAGTTCATCGCTGAGCGCCTGTGCTTTTTCGAGCGAGCTTTCGCCCGTATTCAATCAGCTTTTGCAATTCTTTCATGCGCTTCTCGGCGGTTTTCATGCCCTCCCGGATAGCGTCGGCTTGGTCGCTGACAGAGGAAAGGGCAGCGTCCAGCTCGTCAAGGGTGGAAATGCCATGCTCGGAAAGATAGTTGACCGCCTTTGCAACGGTTTTCAGTTCATCGGCGGCGTGCTGCCTTTGCCAACTCTGCGAATACTTCCGGCTCTTTTCTCTCTGAACGCTTAAATACTTCATCAGCAGATTTGCAAGGCCGTGGGATTGCGGGGGCTGCTCCGGGGCGGTTTCCCGCGCCTTGAACAGTTCGCCAATCCATTCTTTGAGCTTTCCAATCTGCGCCCGGATTTCCCGGATAAGGCGGTTTGCCTTTTGGATATTCCGGTTCAGCTCGCCTTTCTCGGTGGCTATGCCTTTCTTCTCCATTTGACAAGCCGCTACGCCCATGTGGACGGTAGGCAGCTCGTCAATGCCGCGCTCGGCGTTGCTGCGGTGGTCGATACGCTCCGGGCTTCCGGCGCGTTCAAGGTAAGCATTTGAAATATCCGCCCATGCCTTGCGCCACAAATGTCATCCGCATACGGTTTCCGCATGGATGAATGGCGGGGCAGACCCTACAAGGGCTGCCCCGCCAACGGAAATGTCAGTTTTGCTCGTCCTGATTAGGTTTGTGGAACCGGGTGCATTTGCAGTGACCATAAGGGTCGCTGATCCTGAGCCAGTAGCTGCTCACCTGAACGATACGCCCGCAGTTCCGGCAAAGGCATTTCCAGCGCACCTCTTTGCTTTTGATCTTCGGGTTGTAGACCCGGCCGAGTACAAGGAGATATCCAAATTCTTGCCCCGTCAGATCGTGTTTGAGCGGTGCGCTGCGGCAGCCGCATGATTTTGTTTTCCCACTTCTGAGGCTGCTGGAGAAAACAGAGACAGTGTTGCCGCAGGTGCACCGGCAAATCCACTTTGCCTTGCCGCCGGTGACCGATTCGTCCCGACGCAGCACCGTCAGATGCCCGAAAACCTTGCCTGTGAGGTCCACCAGATTATTCGATGGTTGGTGCCTGAGACAGCCGCAGGACCGTGTCCCGTTCGGCAGCAGGAGCCTGGTGGAAGAAACTACAGTCTGATTTCCACACTCACATTGGCAAAGCCACATGGGCCGTCCACGCTTTCTATCTTCCACCCGCCTGAGGACGGTCAGTTTCCCGAACTTCTGCCCGGTGAGATCCTTCAGTTGTCCCATGTTACACCGCCTTGCACAGCAGGGCTACATGACAGGGTATGGAAGAAGGGACTTCTCAATGTCGCAGCCCTTCTTTCGCCTGCCTGGCAACCAAATGGCGCATGACTCGTTCCATCCGCACAAGCGCAAAGTCGATCACCACGCCGCAAACAGGGTTGTCGGCTTTGCCCACTTCGGTGTAATAATTGCACGAGTAGCCGCCGTCTCCAAAGCCGGAGCTGGCGACTACGCCGTAGGGGACAAGCCCGGCGTGGTGCTCAGTGTCAAGTGTCTGATGGCAGCAGAATGTGTACCAACGGCTCCCGAAATCCGTAGATTTCTGATCTGCGATTACGGATTCGTCCTGGAAGTGGCTGAAGTCAAAGATGCCGGCCTGGCCGCTGTCCACGCCGACTTCAAACGTAGCGGGACAGACCTTCAGGTCCCGGATGTCCGGACTGCCCTGATGGAACGCCGACAGATAGGCGACCCGCTTGCCAAACTCTCCGGTATCAACAACGCCGATGCTGGCGATCCACAGACCGGGTTTTACATTGGGGATCGTCCCCATGCACCAGGTTCCGAGATCATAGCAGGGGTCTGAGATGACCAGTTTATCAGAAGTTACCTCGAAAGCACCAAGGGTGGTGCTCTCTATCTTTTTCCTCTTCATTCTTCTTCAAATATCCTCCTCTGTTCTGACATAGCTGTCGTAGTAGACGGTGTCTTCCTCCGTGGAGCAATAGACGCCGATATGAAGCTGGTGTCCAGGTGCCTTCTCAGGGTTGTGTTCCACAAAACAGACGCGCTCCGAACTGCCGTCTTTCTGGAGCAGGTCGATGTTGATGCAGGGAAAATCATCATTTGGGAATACACTGACTTCAAGTGTGGAGCCATCCGGCGTGACAGTCTGCCACCGGCCGTTCAATTCCACCGATTTAAAGTCAACCTGAGTAAAGCACGTGGGGGCGCAGAGATAAAACTGACCGTCCAGCTTAACCACATCCCCAACCGACATGCTGCGGCTGGTCTTGGGTTCGGACGGTCATCACGGTTATATAGGGCGAAGAAGTTTTCCAGAATGCTGGCTCTGCGGGCAATGGGATCTTGTGGCAGAGGCCCACGGAACTCCAGGTTCCCATGAAAGACCGGCATATAGTACTGGGAGGGAACCGGGCCGGCGTAGGGGCGGTTGTGGTCGTGCATTTTCAGCAGCAGCCCACGCTCGCTTAATACGGCAAAGGGCGCTTGGTACAGCGTGACGGGGATCTTCGTCACATCCTCATCCATGACTTCCGCAGTTCCGGTAGGCACGGACCGCTGCTCTTCCAGACAGCTGCGGCAGATATCGCCGCCAACGTAGTCGCTGGACATCTGGTAGTGTCCGAAGCCCTTCGGATGCTCCCAGACCAGCTCGGCGCCGCAGCGCCGGCAGTAGGTAGAGTTGGGATCTCTGGTTTGTGACATGGTAGTTCATAACCTCCTATTCGTTGTGGCACAGGGCCTTAATCATCCTCGGAATCCGGCTGATACACGTTTTGCCTGGCTTTGTCGGCATCCCAGTAAGGCAGGTACCGCGCTCCTCCAAGTTCCAGATAGAAACAGTAATGCTTGAGTCCATCATCCATTTCCACAATCTCGCCGGAATTTACAGCAACGCCCAAAAGCTGCGCGGCGTGCTGTCTTCCAGACCGGAGAAGAAAGCCATTGGCGACAGCTCAACAACACCCTCCTGCCGGACGGCGCAGCGGAACTCGCTCGGGACCTCGCCCTCGTGGAACATGCTGTGCATACAACGTGATCTTATGTTCTTAAAGGTATAGATCCGAAACTCGCAGGGCCATTTCTTCTTCGGGCACCAGTCGGGTGGATAAACTTTGCATTCCTTCTTTTTGAACACACGTGGCTTTTTCCCGGCAGTACAGTAGGTCTGGCCAAACTGCAGATTGACACCGCGTTCCCGCCTGGGTACTGGATCCAGGTAGGTTAACCGATTCGGGCAGCTCGTGCAGCGGTAGGGATCCAATCCTCGTTCAGACATAATTCGACACCTCCTGCTTTTGCCGATCTCGTTTCGGCGTTGATTTTGACATTTAGCTGTGAAACTCCTTTCTGATATTAGGCTTTGGACTTCGTGCCGTGTATGTGAACGGGCTTCGGCCCGGAACACAGGGTTATGCCTCCGGAACGGAGGCGCATCTATATAAAAAAGCGAGCAGGAACGGTTAATCCCTGCTCGCTTTGTTGCCGAAATCGGCTCGGAAAACAAAAAATGCCATCGCCCCGGAGGGGTGATGGCACATTGGAAACACGGTCTACTTTGCCGAAAGGCTCAGATACTGTTATCCAAAGTATATCCTATTCACTGAGAAAATGCAATCCCCGGGGAGTAAATCCTTGCCGGCAGGATAAGGCTTGCATTTTACTCGGCGGTCGGGTATAATAGCGCCATAAAGTATCCGTTGATTGCGCAAGCGATCATCAGTTGCCGTGTTTCAAAGCGCCTGAAGGCAGATCAGCCTTTGGGCGCTTTTTTATATATAATACGGGCCTTCGGGCCACAGGATGGGACGCTGAAAGGCGCCCCTTTTTTCGTTTCCGAGGAGGTGAGTGATTTGGAAACCGAAAGACCGAACGAGCACGTTCCGGCGTGCCAGAAACTGACCATCCACATCGTGGTGGAAGACGGCCGCGTTCAGGCTGTGTATGCAAACTGCCCTTTGGCGCAGGTTGATGCGGAGGTCCTGGATCTGGACGATGCCAAGGTATCGGACGATGCAGAATTGGAGTCCGTACGCCGGAGCATTGCTGAAGCGGCGGGCCGATGCACGAAGATCTATTGACTGGAGGCATAGGAATGCAGAACTTAGAGCGAATGAGGGAACTCATTCAAACGATCAACGAGGCAGACGAGGCCTACTACAAGTACGATGCCCCGATCATGGCGGATCTGGACTATGACCGGCTGTATGACGAGCTGGTGGCCCTGGAGCGGGAAACCGGAACCATCCTGTCCTCGTCGCCTACGCAGCGGGTATCCGGCGAGGTGCTGGAGAGCCTTACCGCCGTGCGCCACACCCGGCCGATGCTGTCCGCTGATAAGTGCAAAAGCGTTGCGGATATCCACAAATACCTGGGCGGCCATGAGGCAGTCCTGAGCTGGAAGCTGGACGGCCTCACCCTTGTGCTGCGCTATGAAAACGGGAAACTGGCACAGGCGATTACCCGGGGCGATGGCCTGCAGGGCGAGGATGTCACCCACACGGTGCGCATTATGAAAAATGTCCCGCTTGTCATTCCCTGTAAGGAGCCGCTTGAGGTCCGGGGGGAAGGGGTCATCAGCTGGAAGGAGTTTCACGCCCTCAACGGGACTCTGGACGAGCCGTATGCACATCCGCGGAACCTCGCCGCAGGCAGCGTCCGAAAGCTGAACGCGGAGGAGGTCCGGGAGCGCGGGCTTTCCTTCATGGCCTTTGACCTGATCAGCGACAACCTGGGCGGCAGCACCAAGTGGGAAACCCTGCGCTTCCTGGCACAAATGGGGTTCACTACAGTGGGTTATTCCATCCTGGCCGCCGGCGCCTCGGAGGAGGCTGTCCGTCAGGCGATGGACTTCTATCAGCCCAAGGAGTATGCCTACCCGACGGACGGGCTGATCTTCGAGTTCAACGACCTGGCCTATGGCCGCTCCCTTGGCGCCACCGGGCACCATGAAAACCGGATGACTGCTTTCAAGTGGCCGGATACCAGGTACGAAACCAAGTTCCGCCGCCTGGAGGTCGCCACGACCCGCACGGGGATGATCAGCCTGACCGCCGTTTTTGATGATGTGGTCATCGACGGCACCACGGTCAATCACGCCTACCTCCACAACCTGGACAACTTCACACGTCTGGCTCTGGGACCGGGGGACACCATCAGCGTGTATAAGGCAAACATGATTATTCCTCAAATTGCCGAAAACAAGACGAAAAGCGGAGGGTGTCCCTTGCCCGATGTCTGTCCCTGCTGCGGCAGCACGCTTGTGGTTCGCCAGAGCAGCGGCGGGACCCGCCAGCTGTACTGTGACAATGAGGCGTGCCCCGCCCGGCTGGTGCGGAAGTTTGTCCATTTCTGCAGCAAAACCCGTATGGAGATCAAGGGGCTGGATGAGCAGACGCTGACAACCTTTGTGCAGCATGGCTGGGTCAAAAACTACGGTGACCTGTATGAGCTGGAGCGGCACAAGGAGGAGATCCTCAAAACGCCGGGCTTCGGCGAGAAATCGTTTGCCCGGCTCCAGAAGGCGGTGGACGAGCGGCGCACCTGCACGCTCAATCAGTTCATTGCCGCTCTGGGTATCCCGGAGGTGGGACGCCACGCCGGCCGGATCTTGAACCGGAAGTTTAGCGGCTCCTGGGATGCTTTCGAGCGGGCCATCCTGGATCAGTTTGACTTCACGCAGTTGGAGGATTTCGGCCAGGTGATGAATGACAACATCTATTGCTGGTACAGCGACGAGGAGGAGGCCAAGCTCTGGCGGCCTGCCCTCAACCATATCACATTTCTGAAGGAGGAAACCACTATGCCTGAAGCGCAGAACAACCCCTTTGCCGGTAAGACCGTTGTAGCGACCGGCAAGCTGGAAAACTACACCCGCGACGGGATCCAGATGAAGCTGCTGAGCCTGGGGGCCCGGCCCGCCAGCTCTGTCAGCAAAAAGACGGACTATCTGATCGTTGGTGAAAACGCCGGCAGCAAACTGACCAAGGCGCAGACCATGGGCGTCACGACGCTCACGGAGCAGCAGTTCCTGCAGATGTTGGCTGACGCCGGGATCGAGGTATAACCCATCTGGGTCCGAAAGGAACACAACAACGCGGGGGCATCCGGTAGTCGGATGCCCCCATATTCTTTGAAAGGAAGTCATCAATATGGATATCAGAGAACGAATTGCAAATGCCAAGTCGCCGGAGGAGATGGAACAGTATCTGCTGGACCTGGATTCCGAGTTCCGGTTCAAGTGCCGCCGCTGCGGAAAGTGCTGCAAGAACCAGGATACAATCCTTTTCAATGCACGTGACATTTACAATATCGCCAAGAAGATCGGCAAGACCCCCCAAACAGGTCATCGAGGAGTGCGCGGAGGTTTATATCGGCGACTCCTCGCGGATTCCCGTGGTACATATGGTGCCGGTTGGCCTCCAGAGACGTTGCCCGTTGCTGCTGCCGGACGGCCGATGCAGCGTTCACGACTGCAAGCCCACCGTGTGTGCCCTGTATCCCCTGGGCCGTGTGGCCCTTTTTCAAGATGTTAAGGACAAAGATGCCGAAATGACCAGGGAGAATATCCGGGTGAAGTACATCATCAATGATTACAACTGCGGGTCGGCCAAAAAGCGCAATACTGTGCGCAGCTGGCTGGCACAGTTCCAGATCCCGGAGGAGGACGAGTTCTTCATCCGGTGGAATGTGGTCACGGTCAATCTGAGCGCAATGGTCAGAAAATTGGAGGAGAACAACTGCTCTGAACACACGCTTCAGATGCTTTGGAACGCTATTCTCTTCACCCTCTATGTGGACTACGATACAAAGGAGGACTTCATGCCGCAGTTTGAAAAGGCTGAAGAGTACCTTCTGAACCTGTGCCGAAAGTTCCGGGATATGACTATGGACCAACGGCCCGATACGGACGGTGTCGAAACCGCTGCCAATGACCTGGAGCCGGTGAATATGTGATTGGGATGGAAAACGACAACAAGCCGGTATCGCAGGACAACTGGGGTCAGATCATCCGTAAGGATGCCAAGGGGTGCTTTGTGGAGGTCAGAAACGACACCTTCCACCTTGACAAAGTACACCTGCAGTTTGTGTCCTATGACACCACAAAGCCAAAAGGCAGCCGTTATGTGAACAACATCAGCATATACATTGATGTGCCGGAGTTCCTGGCCCTGGCCCAGGAGGCCGCCTCCGGCACGCTCCACATGCGGATGCAGCAGTATAAGAATGCCGGCAATAAGGATCCCCTGTATGAGCATCTGGGCGGCACCTCAGCCAAGTATCTGACGAAATATGGACGTCCCCGTCCGGATGGAAAGAGCCTTTCCCGGGTCGTGCGGCTGACCGTGGCGGCAAAGTCGGATTACTTCCTCACCGCCGACAGCGGGCCGGGAGAGGAGAATAAGACCGGGCTCATTGTCCCGCGGTTCGGGACAAAGCCTGAACAGCATGTTTCTGTGATTCTCAGTTGGCGGCAGCTCAATGAACTGCTGCTGACGACGGTCGAGCACTACCGGGCCTGGCTCGCCGCAAAGTACGCTTCAGAATGGGCTACGGTCCATGCCCAGCGCGCCAGCGGCAGGAACAGGGTGCGTGGGGAACAGGGGAGAGCGCCGCATTCAGCGGCGCCGGCCCCGGCACCGAAACCTCCGGCTCCCGCTGCACCTGCACAGAAAGCGCCTGCTCAGCAGGCTGGATTTGCAAGTGCCTTTGGCAGTGTTTATGGCAGTGGAAATGGCAAGTCCGGCGCGGGTGACAGGAAGATGTTTTGATGGTATAATCCTATTATCTACTCCTGTCTCTAAGGTTGAACAGCGATTGAGCTGGAAATTCAGACAAGGAGTGGAACCTATGAAGTATTGTCCCTATTGCGGCGCTTCCCTTGTGGGAGGCGCCGCCTCTTTTTGCGCGGAGTGCGGCAAAAAAGATCCCCGCCCAGACAGATGTACCCCAATCGAAACCGAAGCCTAAGGGTAAGACGAGTGTGAGGGAGCGCCCGGCGCCTAAGCAAAAGCGCCGAAGCCCTCCAACCGGCCCGGCGCATCCGGCGAAACGGAAAAGGAATCCTATGGATATCAATTACGATGGCTATTATGACGATGTAAAGCCAGTGGATGCAGGGGAACAGGAGGAGGGAGTGGATCCTGAAATGGTCAAGAAGGTCGCCATCTTCCGTCCTGGGCTTTGCGTTTGCTGTGTCGTGCGTCGTGCGCTCATGATGCTGTTGTAATCGGGCCGCCCCGTCCGTGTAATAGAGTAAAAGATGATAAGGATGGGGTGAATTGCATGATGTACTTATCGAAAGGTCTGTCCGTCCCGGAAAAGGACGGCACCGTCAGGGTTTCCCACTGCGGCAGGATCTTCGCCCTTGGACCGGAGATGGCTGCTTTGTGGGAATCTGCCAGGCTGGCGCCACAGCCTGTCCCGCCGCAGAAGGCCCGGTTCGTTGAGCGCCTGGAGCAGTCCGGCCTTGCCGTCACCACACAGGAGGAGGGCGGCCTGGCGCTCTACCGCCTGCTTTCCGGGAGCATTATCTGTCCGCAGGCCGAGCCGGAGGGGCAGTTTTCAGAAGCGGGTGGCGACGGCCGTATCTGGAGATGGATCCAACACGCCGGCCTGCGCCTCACAGCCAGCGAGCTGATCCGACTGGAGGAGCACGGGGACAGATCCGACGCCGAATTTGCTCGGGGAAGAGGGGCGGCAGCTACTGACGGAAAAGCTCTACTCAGCCCGGACGATCCGGGAAGGCGCTTTGGAGCAGGAGATGGAGCACTCTCCGGCGCGGGATGGTCTGGTTGCGGCGCTCCTTCGCCTCTTGCATGCGGGATGTCTATTTTTGGTATAGGAGGGGATCGAACAATGAAACAGGACTGGAAATCGCTGCCTCCCGCACTTCAGCACCAGTTGATCATACAGATGGGGCTGGCGGTGTGCTGCCTCGTGTTGGCGATTGGCGCTTTGGCTTTCATCTCTTTCT
>ENA-OQCL01000810-OQCL01000810.1-human-gut-metagenome-genome-assembly--contig:-NODE-810-length-13360-cov-2.635835_pt1 | contig 13360 bp, 12 predicted proteins | sample MGYA00242502_ERZ504586 | MGnify/ENA primary metagenome ERZ504586 (study PRJEB26092, sample SAMD00036316) | human gut metagenome | host: Homo sapiens | study: EMG produced TPA metagenomics assembly of... | reverse complement strand
GCCAAGGCCCGTGACCTCGCCGGTGAGCGCTACGACGTCGTGGCGGTCATCGCGACGGCTCGCTTTCCGGCGGCCTCGCATTCGAAGGTCTCGACAACGCAGCGGTGCTGGGCAGCGGCATCATTGTCATCGTGAACGATAACGACCAGTCCATCGCCGAGAACCACGGCGGCATCTATGGCGCCCTTGCCGAGCTGCGCGCCACACACGGCGCCGCGGAATCGAATATCTTCCGAGCCCTGGGCTTCGGCTATACCTACGTCGAAGCGGGAAACGACGTACAGGCGCTCGTGGATGCGCTTGAATCCTTGCGCGGAACGGATCGGCCCGTGGTGCTGCACATCCACACCAAGAAGGGCGCCGGTTTTGAGCCTGCCGAGCGCGCGCCCGAACTCTGGCACCATGTGGGTCCCTTCAACCTTGAGACCGGCGAGAAACGCAAGCTTATCGGCGGCGACGTGCCCGCCGGCAGTTATGCGGACCTCACCGCGCGCCACCTCCTCGAGCGCATGGCGCACGACCAGCGCATCGTTGCCATCACCGCCGGCATGCCCTATGTGCTCGGCTTCACACCCGAACGCCGCGCGCAAGCCGGGTCGCAGTTCGTGGACGTCGGCATCGCGGAGGAGCATGCGGTCACCTACTCCGCAGCCCTCGCGGCCGGCGGCGCAAAACCCGTCTTCGGCGTATACGGAGCCTTCCTGCAACGCGCGTACGATGAACTGTGGCACGACCTCTGCCTCAACAGCGCGCCGGCGACCATCGTCGACATCGGCGCTTCCGTCTTCGGGGCGAACGCCGAGACGCACCTCAACTACTTCGACCTCGCGATGCTCGGCGGCTTGCCGAACCTCCGTGTGCTCGCGCCCGTCTGCCTGGAGGAGTACCTCGCGATGCTCGATTGGTCACTCGACCAGCGCGAACGCCCCGTCGTGATTCGCATGCCCGTTGGTGCGCCCGCATCGCGCCCGGAGCTCGCGCCCGCAAACAACGCGGTATTCGATACGCCCTCTTATCAGGTTGTTCGCAAAGGCGCGGACGTTGCGATTCTCGCACTCGGCGGCTTTTTCACCCTGGGCGAGCAGGTCGCGAATACGCTCGCGGAACACGGCGTGCAGGCGACCCTCGTGAACCCGCGCTTTGCCACGGAGCTCGACGAGCCATTCCTGCGCGCGCTACCCGAGCGGCACCACACGATCATCACCCTCGAGGACGGTGTGCTCGAAGGAGGCTGGGGCGAGAAGGTCGCGCGCTTCCTAGGCGCAAGCGGCGTGCGCACGCGCTGCTACGGCATCCCCAAGGGCTTCCCCGATCGCTTCGACCCGCAGGAGCTCCTCGCAGGCTGCGGCATCACCGTCGAGAGCATCGCGAACGATACCCTGAAGCTGCTTCATCCATAGCGTTCGTTCCTAATCGAATTCCCTGAGCGCCTCCGAGAGCAGACGCAGTCCCTCGCGCAGCGTCTCCTTTGGCGCGCAGTAACCCAGACGCGCACCGCACGGCAGCTCGAAGCGGCTGCCCGGCACGAGCAGCACGCCGCGCTCACGCAAGAGCTTCAGGCAGAACTCCTCGTCATCCATGGGGATGTCGAGCTGGATGTACGAGGTCGACACGCCCTTCGGCGACACCCAGCGCACGCGCAGCTCGGCGTCGATCCACTCCTGCGCGATAGCACGGTTACCGAAGACGATGGCGCGGTTCCGCTCCAGAATGCGCTCGCGGTTGCGGAGCACATGCACGGCAAGCGCGTCGTTGAAGATGCCACCGCAGATGAGCGTGTAGTCGCGGTACGTGCGGATGCGGTTGGCCACCTCTGCATTCGACACCGTCCAGCCGATGCGCGCTGCGGGAACCGAATAGGTTTTTGAGACGCTGTTCGTTACGACAGCGCGGTCGTAGAGGTCTGCCATCGACACGAAGCTCTCGGTATCTTCAAGCGGCAGATAGACTTCGTCGGAAAGCACGTACGCCCCTACCGACCGCGCGATCTCGACGATCTGCTCGAGCATCTCGCGCGAAAGCACGGTGCCGAGCGGGTTCGACGCGTTGTTGATGCAGATGAGCTTCGTGTCCGGTCGAACGAGCCGTTCGAGCTCGGCGATGTTGGGCTGCCAGCCCAGCTCCTCCTGGATATGCCAGTACTCCACCTCCGCTCCGAGCGTGCGCGGAATCTCATAGAGCGGCTGGTACGTGGGGTACTCGGCGATCACGTGGTCGCCGGGCTCCACGAGCGTCATGAGGGCGAGCAAGTTCGCGCCGGTGGCGCCGTTCGCCTGGAGTACGTTTTCCGGATCCACGTTTTGATACAGGCTGGCAACTTCCTGCTTGAAGTCCGGCGATCCCTCAATCCAACCGTAATTCATCTTCTCGCGCCCGAGTTGCTCGTAGAAACCCTGGCCATCCGAGCCGTCGAGCTTCAGAATCTCGTCCATGGTGAGCGAGGCAATCGTAGACTGCGCGATATCCACCGTCGCACTCTTCTCGTACACGTTGAGCCAGTCCTCGACGCCGATGGTCTTGATCTTCATGGTAAGACCTCCTAACGACAGCGGTTATGCCCAGACTACTCGCAGGGAGCGCCCATGTCGAGAGGAAAGCGCATCCTGCGGAGGTTAAACCCCACAGTTCGACACGAGTCTGCCACGTGGGTTCGCCATACCGTAGTACACTAATATGTTAGGAATACCTCAGCACGAAAACGAGGGGGACACATGCTTCGAATCGGATTGCTCACGAGCGGCGGCGATTGCCAGGCGCTCAACGCGACCATGCGCGGAATCGTGAAGACGCTCTTCAACAAGAGCAAGGAGTCCCTGGAAATCTACGGGTTCGAAGACGGCTACCAGGGACTCATCTACGGCAGGTACCGCAAGATGAATGCGCACGACTTCAGCGGCATCCTCACGCGCGGCGGCACCATCCTGGGCACGAGCCGCACGCCGTTCAAGCTGCTCGATACCCCCGAGGCCGACGGCGTGGAGAAGGTTCCCGCCATGATCAAGACCTACCGGCAGCTGCACCTCGATTGCCTCTTCATGCTGGGCGGCAACGGCTCCACGAAGACCGCGAACCGCCTCTCGCAAGAGGGTCTGAACGTCATCGCCCTGCCCAAGACGATCGACAACGACACGTGGGGAACCGAGATGACCTTCGGCTTCACGAGCGCGTCGAGATCGCCACGAAGTGCATCGACGACATCCATACCACCGCGTCGAGCCACGGCCGCGTGTTCGTCGTCGAGATCATGGGACACAAGGTGGGTTGGATCCCGTTGTACGCAGGCGTCGCCGGCGGCGCAGACGTCATCCTCATTCCCGAGATCCCCTACAACATGGACAACATCATCGCCACGATCGACAAGCGCATGCAGACCGGCAGCCGCTTCACGATCCTCGCCGTCGCCGAGGGCGCTATCTCCAAAGAGGACGCCGCCCTTTCCAAGAGGGAATACAAGAAGAAGGTCGCAGCGCGCACGAGCCCATCCATCGTGTACGACATCGCGCGCGAGATCGAGGATCGAACGGGTCGCGAGACGCGCGTCGCCATCCCTGGGCACACGCAGCGCGGCGGCATCCCCGATGCGCAAGACCGCATCTTCGCTACGCAGTGCGGCGTCGAGGCGGCACTCGGGTGCCTTGCAGGCGAGTACGGCTATATGATCGCCCAGGTAGATCGCAAAATGACGCGCATTCCGCTCGAAGAGGTCGCCGGCAAGCTCAAGTACGTCGACCCGAAGAGCGACCTCGTGCGCGAAGCCAAGGCGCTCGGCATCAGCTTCGGCGACGAATAGCGCAGGTATCTCGCCCTACAGGCCGAGCGCCGCTTTTGCTACTCCGGCGATACGGGCGAGATCCTCGTCATTCGGATGGGCGAGGGCGGCGTCGAAGTTGTCGATCATCGCCTGGATGCGGTCGTCACCGGGATGTTCGGCAAGCATGCCCTCGTAGCGGTGGCGAATGCCCGTGCCCATCTTGCCCTGGCACATGGCGCCGCCGAGATATTCGGCATCTTCGGGCAGCTTCTCGCGCACGCCGGCAAGGATGCGCTCGAAGTACTCGGGTGCGCCGCCGAATCCTGCCGTACCGAAAAGGAACACCCGCTTACCGCCAAGCTGCGCAAGCGCATCTGCCACGTCCTGCGTGCACGAACCCCTTGTCACACCAGAATCCTACGAGCACGGCATCGGCCGTTGCGGCGTTGGATGCCACGAGCGCTTCCGCCGCACCGCCGTGAGCGATTTTCGCAAGCGCTACCTCGGCGCCCTCGTTTGTGAGCGCCCGCTCGAGCGCTTCCGCCACCAGCTGGGTATTTCCGCTGGCACTGTTATAAAGAATCGCGTACTGCATGGTGTCTCCAATCGTCTCATCCACACCGTACCCATTACGAGCGCAGAACAACCATTGGCCTGCCATCGGGGACGGGGTTATTGGCTGGTAGGCAATCGTCAACAGCCAATAACCCCCGTCCCCAATGGCTGGTGCGCAATCGTTACAGCTCGCGATGCTCGTAGAGTTTGAGCGAGATAGCAGCGGAGATGACGAGCAGCACCGCAGAGGCAACCACACAAGCGGCGACACCGACCACCATGCCCGCTGGCGTCTCAAGCGCAACGAGAACGTTGGACAGGAGCTCCATGCCTGGAATCCCTCCATCAAGCATGCCGCTATTACCCAAAACCACCACCGGTACAACAAAAAGGAGCACGATCACGGTCGGAAGAATCTGCGTCGCGCGCGTCTGACCCAGGCGGAAGTAGATCGGCGTCACCACCGAGGCAACCGTCGCGCCGATGAGCAGCGTGAACGCCGTGACGAACAGCATGACTCCGAGCATATCCGCGTCAAACGCGAACGCCTCGGCGATATCGCTCGGAAGCGGAATGAACGAGGCGATCGCCGTCGTCACGCATGCGGACACAAACCCCACGACCATCCCCATGCTGCCCAACGTCACGATGGCGGCGTAACGGCCACACACCACGTCGCGTCGAGAAAGCGGCAGCGTAAGGCGGAAAAGAGCCCAATGATTCGAGCTCATCATAGGCGGCAAGACCCATCGAAGCCATCATGAAGAACATGCAGGTGAGCGTTGCGGGCCATCGCGAGCGGCGTCTGCATGCCGAACCCGATGCACAGCGAAACGATAATTCCAAGGCCGATGAGCTGCCGAGCGTAATCGCGGAAGATGGTCAGCTCTATGAGATATGCGCGTTTCATCTATCGCACACCACCTTTCAGGGTGAGGGTGAGGTAGTCGTCGATGGACATGCGGTCGACCGGCACCTGCGGGAACTTCTCGCTGAACGCGAAGCGATCGGGCACGAGGAGGTCGATGCCGTACTCGTGCTTGCGGCAGCGCAACTCGTTCTCGGGGATGAAGCCGCTCGCCACGATGCGCTCGAAGTCCGCCATGCGGCAGCGTGCGATGCCCATATCGTCCGTGATGGCATCTTTAGCAAGGTCGAACGTGATGCGACCGTTATCGATACAGAGCACGCGGTCCGCGATGCGCTCGAGGTCGCTCGTAATGTGGCTACTCATGAAGATAGCGTGCCCCGGCTGCTCGACGAATGCGCGCAGGGTATCGAGGATCTCGTCGCGCGCCATGGGGTCAAGACCGGCCGTGGCTTCATCGAGAATGAGCAGCTCTGCGCCGTGGGAAAGGGCACATGCGAGTGAGAGCTTCATGCCCATGCCGCGCGAAAGCGCCTTGACGGTCTTTTTTGGATCAAGGTCGAGTTCTCCGGTAAGCTGAGCAAAAAGGCGAGGATCCCAGCTGGTATACGTGCGCGAATAGATGCGACCAACATCCGCCACCTTGAGGTGATCGGGCAGCGAAATGGCGTCGAGCACCACACCGATACGTTCCTTAACCTGCGCACCTTCCGAGCGGGAAAGCAGCGCGCTCGGCATGCCCAGCACGCTTCCCTCTCCCCCGTCGAGCTCGATAAGCCCAAGGAGCGCCTTAATGGTGGTCGACTTACCGGCACCGTTCTTTCCTACAAAGCCTACGACCTCGCCTTCGTCCACCGTGAAGCTCACATCCTGAAGCGAGAACCCATCGTAATGCTTCGTGATACCGCGTGCTTCGATAAGCGGTTTCATATCCTTCAACTCCTTAAGACAGTGGTGACAGGTCTAGGCGCACAAGCCCCTGCCCCTACACCTCGAGCGCAAGCGCGAACATCTCCTGGAGCTCGCCATCCGAAGACCGATAGTGCGACCTTCCGCCACTGCTTTGCCGAACAGCTCCTCGATACCGCGCAGCTGTTCTTCGCGGATGAGCTCGGCGTTTCCGCCGGCTACGAAGCAGCCCTTGCCTTGCACCGTCTCGATGAAACCAGCCGCTTCGAGGTCGGTGTAGGCGCGTTTCGTGGTGATGACGCTTACACGCAGGCTGTTCGCAAGGGCGCGGATGCTGGGAAGCTGCTCGCCCTCCGTGAGCTCGCCCGAGAGAATCGCAGCCTTCACTTGATTCGCGATCTGCTCGTAAATCGGTCGATTGCTTGCATTTGAGATGATGATCTCCACACGACTTCCTTTCGTATCGCCGTCGAGGCGTCCCCCAAACGGCCGACGGGATCGCTTGACGTCCCAACGTCCCGCCAACCGAGTATAGTGTATATACTCGATAGCTACAGTATATATACAGTTATACACAGTGCAAGAGGTTTTTTGGAAAAATCGGTGTCTTACGCAAGGACATTCCGCACCTCGAGCAAAAACGCTCGCGCCTCGCACAAAACTTTCGGTTATCAACGGTTGTTTTGCCTAGCGCCGAGTAGCGAGTGTTTTCAGACATCTGTTACCTGGGGAAACGTCGACAATGTTGCGCGTCTACTCAGTGACTTTGAAAACAACCGTTGATATCCGAATCTTTTGTCGTCGCAGAGCTTGTCGCCGGGGGACTTGCCGTCGCAAGGTTTGCCGCCGCAGAGCTTGCCGCCGCGGGGCACGAAACACCCCAGAGATGTGGCGTTAGAAAACCCCTAGGGTAAGGGTAGTTTTACGTCGCTTACGCTTCGGCGAACTGCGAGTTGTAGAGCTCTGCGTAAGCACCGCCGCGAGCGAGCAGCTCATCGTGCGTACCGCGCTCCAGAATCTGGCCGTCACGCATGTATAGGATGCAATCGGCGTTGCGAATCGTACTCAAGCGGTGCGCCACGATGAAACTCGTGCATCCTGCAATCATCTCGTCAAACGCCGCCTGAACCTGCAGCTCGGTGCGCGTATCGATCGACGACGTCGCCTCGTCAAGCAGAAGAATTGCCGGATCGGTAAGCATGACGCGAGCGATGCACAGCAGCTGCTTCTGACCCTGACTGAACGTACCGCCATCCTCGGGAATCACCGTATCGTAGCCCTGCGGCAGCGCGCGGATGAACGAGTCCGCATGCGCGCGCTTAGCCGCCGCGACGACCTGCTCGCGCGTCGCGTTCGGCATGCCATACGCAATGTTGTCATGCACCGAGCCCTCGAACAGCCAGGTATCCTGCAGCACCATGCCGAACGCGCGCCGCAAGCTCGCCCGCGTGAGGCTGCGTACCGGCTCGCCATCGATCCGCACCTCGCCCGCATCCACGTCGTAGAAGCGAAGCAGCAGGTTGATGAGGGTCGTCTTGCCGCATCCCGTGGGGCCTACCAGCGCGAAGCGCATGCCGGGGCGCGCATGCACGCAGATGTCGCGCAGCAGCGGTCGCTCGGGCACGTAGGAGAAGTCCACATGGTCGAGCTCAACCTCGCCGACAGGTGCCACGAGCTCGCGGACATTGGCGGCATCGGGCTCTTCCTCTGCAGCGTCAAGCAGCGCGAACAGGCGCCGCGCCGAGGCATATGCTGTCTGAATCTGCGTGATGACGCTCGTAATCTCGTTGAACGGCTTAGTGTACTGGTTCGCATAGGAAAGAAACGTCTGCACCTCGCCCACGGTGAGCGCGGCAGGGATGCCCGTGATCACGCACGCGCACCCGATGATCGCGACCACGGCATAGATGATGTTGTTCACAAAGCGCGTCCCGGGATTCGAAAGCGAGCTCAGAAACTGCGCACGCTCGCCAGCGGTATAGAGCTCGCGATTGATGGCATCGAACCCGTCCTGGGCGCGGTCGCCGTACGCGAACGCGTCAACGAGCTTCTGGTTGCCCACGAGTTCCTCGACATACCCGCCCAGCTGGCCTTGGGTGCGCTGCTGCTCCGTAAAGCTCTTGTTCGAGAACTTCGCGATGAGCGACGCCACAAGCACAGAAAGCGGCGTCACGAGCACCACGACCACCGCCATGGGCGCCGAGATGGAGAGCATGAACACGAGCGTGCCCACAATGGTCACAACACCGGTGAAGAGCTGGGTGAAGCCCTGCAGCAGGCCATCGCCCACCTGGTCGACGTCGTTCACCACGCGGCTGATGAGGTCACCATGCGCATGGCTGTCGAGAAACGAAAGCGGCATGCGGAAGAGCTTGTCGTTCGCCTCCACGCGCATATCGCGCACCGTCTCGTATGAAAGGCGGTTCACGCAGTAGCCTTGCAGCCATTGGAACGCGGCCGCGCCCACAATCACGAGCGCAAGCTGCTGGATGACTGGAAGAAGCATGCCGAAGTCCACCGCTCCCGCCGAGATGATGAGGTCGATGCCGCGGCCGATGAGGATGGGTACGTACAGTTGAAGCACAACCGAGATGGCAGCCGCAAGGAACGAGATGCCAAACGTCACGGCATGTGGACGCACATAGGAAAGCAAGCGATGCGTGACCTCGCCGGTGCTGTAACGCTGCGCGGAACCGGAACCTTTGCCAGCGCTCGGGCCGCCGAAACCATTCATATTGGGTTCTTGACCAGAGATGCTTGAGGTCACCGTAGCGACCGAGCCAACCGAAGCATACGGGTTAGCCATCTACGCCACCCCCTCTGCATGCGACGAGCGCGATAATTCCAGTCCAGGGTCCAGACCTTCACCAGGCGCCGGTTTATTGAGTCCCAGCTCCTCGCGCTTGAACTGCGAGAGACAGATCTCCTGGTACACCTCGCACGAGTGCAAAAGCTCGTCGTGCGTGCCGAGTCCCACGACCTTTCCGCGCCGCATGACGCAGATGAGATCCGCGTCGCGCACAGATGAGACGCGTTGCGAAACGATCACCGTGGTAAGCGGCGCTGCAGGATGCACCGCTTCATTTGCAGGCGCATCGGCCGCGCCCGCTACGTTCTTGCCGGCCAGCCAATAACCCCCGTCCCCAATGGTTGGTTCTCCGCCGGCTTGCGAGCGGGAGCGGATCGCATGGCGCAGCGCAGCATCCGTTTTGAAGTCGAGGGCGGAAGCGGAGTCGTCCAGAATGAGCACAAGCGGCTCCCCCACGAGCGCGCGGGCGATCGTGAGACGCTGACGCTGACCCCCCGAGAAGTTCTTTCCACCCGCCTCGACCGGACTGTCCAAACCAGCCGGAAGCTTGCGAACGAATTCTGCCGCCTGGGCGCATTCGAGCGCGCTCCACAGCTCCTCGTCCGAGGCGTCGGCATCGCGCCAGCACAGGTTCGAGCGGATCGTACCAGAAACGAGCGAGGCTTTCTGAGGAACGATCCCCACCGCATGGCGCAGCTGCTTGAGCGGCCATGTGCGCACATCACGGCCGAACACCTCGACCGAACCTGATGTCGTGTCGTACAGACGCGGTATGAGCGAAACGAGCGTCGACTTACCCGAGCCGGTACCGCCGATGACTCCGAGCGTCTGCCCTTGACGCAACGTGAAGGTCGCACCGTCGACGGCGTTCACGCTGGAACCGACGAACGCATAGCACGCGCCGTCCATACGAAGCGCCGGGACACCCGCTGCGCGCGCGGCCTTTACATCGACGGGTGCGGTGCCCCGTCCGCAATGCTCGGCTCGCACTCGAGCACCTCATTCACACGCGCCGCCGAAGCGCTCGCTCGCGTGAACACCACCACGAGATTCGCCACGTACACGATGGAAAGCAGCGTCTGCGTCATGTAGTTCACGAACGCCATGACCTCGCCCTGCGTGAGCGCGCCCACGTTTACCTGGATTCCGCCTGCCCATAGAATCGCGCAGACACCGAGATTCATGACAAGGAACGTCACCGGGTTCAGCACGCTCGAGAGCCTGCCCACCGCAACAGCAGTCGCCGCCTGATCCGCCGCGGCGTCACGGAAGCGATCGCGCTCATGGGCTTCGCGCACGAACGCCCGCACCACGCGCGCGCCGGAAAGCCCCTCGCGACAGATGAGCGCGATACGGTCGAGCTTTTTCTGCATGCTCTGGTAATACGGCACGCAGCGCGCCATGACGAGCCAGAACACGAGCCCAATGAGCGGCGTCGAGATCAGGAAGATGAGGCCGAGTTTTACGTCGATGGCGAGCGCCGCCACCATGGAGCCCACGGCAAGGAACGGCCAACGAATGAGCTGGCGAATACCGAGCGCCACGGCAAGCTGCACCTGGTTCACGTCGTTGGTGATACGCGTGATGAGCGACGGCGTACCGAAACGGTCGAGCTCGGCGTACGAAAGCCGGTTAATTGATCGGTAAAGATCCCGACGAATATCGGTGCCCATGCCCTGCGAGGCGAGTGCTGCCATCTTCTGGCACACGAGCGTGAACGCCATGCCGATCGAGGCCATGGCAAGCAAGAGCACTCCGTAGCGCAGTACGACGGGAAGGTCGCGCGCCCCGACGCCCTCGTCGATCATGCGTGCGATCACGAGCGGCGTGAGCAGGTCGAAGAACACCTCGAGCAGCTTGCAGGCGGGCCCCATAATGAAATAGCGGCGATACGCGCCGGCGAATCGGCGAAGAAGGGTAAGCATGGGCTCCTTCGATATCGAGATCAATTCGTCAATCTTCGAAATGATACGCCGGGCACCGCCACGCTTCCATAATCAGGCGGTAAAAAATGCGACATAAACCATGGATTGCAGGGAAGACACGACATCCGTAGTGCGGCCGGCATCCCGCGTGGCCTTCGGAGGATTGCGGCAAGCCGCCCCACGCGGCAACTCGCCAAAACAAAACGCCCCGTGCGCTCGATGGATCCGGGTGCCCGGCAGAGGCTCCTTATGGCTGCTTCCTCCCGGACCTGACCAGGTTCGGAACATATCGTCACCCGAACCCATCGAACGCGCAGGGCGTCTTGTTATCTTATCGGTTTCTTCCCCGAATGTACAATAGCCCCAACGACTTTTTTGCATCGCAACGGGATAAACGCGCAGCAACGAATACCCCATGTCGCGATATAGAAAAGCACTGGGGTTACTGCACATGCAGCAAATACGCGCAGATGGCAGCCGAGCTCACCGTTGTTGCGGCTGTCGCGTGTTACTGCACATGCAGCAAATACGCGCGCATAGCAGCCTCACCGGCAGCACGGAGGTTCGCCCGAGCTTCATGAGGATCGAGCGCCTCTGCAAGCGCCATAGGCTTTCGAGAAATGGGCAGCACGAGGTCGATGCCGGCGGCGTACACGTCATCGAGATCGTTCGCACGCCCTCCCACCAGCGCCATAGCGGGCACTCCCCGCTTCTTCGCACGGGCTGCCGCGCCCACCGGAGCCTTACCGTGCGCCGTCTGCTCATCCATAAAGCCCTCGCCCGTAATGAGCAGGTCGGCTTCAGCAAGCGCCTCGTCAAATCCAATAAGATCGAGCACCGCATTCGTTCCCGAGGTCATACGTGCGCCGAGAGCAAGCAGCGCTGCACCGAGACCGCCCGCCGCACCACCACCGGGAACACCCAAGACAGAATGGAAACGAGGAGATGTTTCGGCCTTATCTGAACGATCGAGCTTTGCCCGCGCCTCGTCGAGCGCGCGCCCGTATGCCACCATCCAGCTATCGTACGCAGCAAGCAGACGCTCGGATTCCGCCTCGTCTCCCTCGTAGTCGCTGCCAGAAAGGAGCCCTTTTTGGGCACCATACATGCGCAGCGCCCCGCGCTTTCCTACGAGCGGGTTGTCCACGTCGGAAAACACCACGAGCTTGCAGGTGCCAAGCGCCCTGAGCGCCGGGGCGAGGTCCACGCAGGATAGGCCTTCCAAGCCGGCGAGACCGCACGCGATCTCCTTACCCTGGGCGTCGAGCAGCTGGCCACCCAACGCCTGTAAAAAGCCTGCACCACCATCATTCGTCGCGCTGCCACCGATAGCGAAATACACCGTCTGCGCGCCCTGAGCCACAGCGTCGAGCAGCAATTCGCCTACGCCGAACGTCGAAGCCCGCAAAGCCGCCTCGTGCGTGCATGGCGAGTACTCAATACCTGCAGCCTCTGCCATCTCAATCGCCGCGAAGATGCCCCCGGAGCTTTGCGATAAGAGATACGACGCTTCCACCGACTCGCCGAACGGCCCCGAAACACGACGCGTCATAAGCTCCCCGCCTAAAGCAGCATGAAGCGCCTCGACGGTACCCTCGCCGCCGTCCGCCATGGGAAGCATGGTCACCTGCACGTTCGGGCATGCATGGCGAATGCCTTCCGCTGTCCACGTCTCGACCTCGACGCTGCCCGCACATCCCTTGAAGGAGTCGATTGCGAGGAGCACGCGCGGAGAAGGGGCTGCTGCGTGCGTCTGCGCAACGGGATTACTCGCGCCCCTATCATGCGATCCTTCCAACGCCCGCATACGAACGTCTTCGTGCGCATCGCCCTGCACGCGCACGCCTGCGCGCACCCGAGCAAAGAACGAGCGCAGCTCTTCCGCGCATTCGTCTTCTAGCACGCCGGAGGTTACGTTGAAATGGTGGTTCAGCCGTGCGTCCTCGTTCACGTGAAAGAGCGTGCCCGTCGCCACCCCCTTGGGGTCTGCCGCACCATACACGCAGCGATCCACGCGCGCGTTCACCATGAGGCCGGCGCACATGAGACACGGCTCGAGCGTCACGTACACCGTGCAACCCGTGAGCCGCCAACGACCGAGCGCATGGGCAGCATCGAGCATCGCGAGGAATTCCGCGTGTGCGGAAGGGTTTTCATCCAGCTCGCGACGGTTGTGTGCGCGCGCGATGATTTCGCCCTCATACACCACGACAGCACCGATGGGCACTTCGCCCAGCTTGGCGGCAGCTCGCGCCTCGGCAAGCGCCTCGTGCATGAAACGCTCGTCTTGCTCGCGCATGTCCATATTCGCCCTTCCACCGGAAAAACCTTTGATTCGATGCTATCATTACCAGTCACGGAGAGATGGCAGAGCGGTTGAATGCGGCGGTCTTGAAAACCGTTGGGCGCGCGAGCGTCTCGAGGGTTCGAATCCCTCTCTCTCCGCCATGCGACTTGCACGCCCGGCGTCCTTGTGGCACCGGGCGTTTTGCTAGCACCCCGCCAAAACAAATCGCTTTCATTCTTGACGAAGTGTTAATGGG
>ENA-OQCL01000809-OQCL01000809.1-human-gut-metagenome-genome-assembly--contig:-NODE-809-length-13404-cov-5.573699_pt1 | contig 13404 bp, 8 predicted proteins | sample MGYA00242502_ERZ504586 | MGnify/ENA primary metagenome ERZ504586 (study PRJEB26092, sample SAMD00036316) | human gut metagenome | host: Homo sapiens | study: EMG produced TPA metagenomics assembly of... | reverse complement strand
AGCGATGTTGCCGTGATTCGCATGGATGCCGACTCCACGCGCGGCAAGGATGGCCACGCCCGGCTCCTCGAGGAATTCGACGCGGCTGAGTGCGCCGTGCTGCTGGGAACGCAGATGATCGCGAAGGGCCTCGATTTCCCCGAGGTCACGCTCGTGGGCGTCATCAATGCCGACTACGCGCTCAAGATGCCCGATTTCCGTGCGAGCGAGCGCGCCTACGACCTACTCGAGCAGGTGGCCGGTCGAGCGGGGCGCGGCGAGCGTCCGGGCGAGGTCATCATCCAGACCTATCTGCCGCACGACCCCGTCATCCGTGCCGTGGCGTCGCATGACCGCTCGGTCTTCCTCAGCCACGACCTTGCCATGCGCCTCGATGCCCAGTACCCGCCCTACGTGCGCCTGGTGAACGTCGTGTGCCGCGGCCGCTCGGAGGAGCGCACGCGCTCCTTTGCCGATCGCTTTGCCACGGAGGTGCGGCGCGTGCTCAAGCTCAGGGCGCCGGCATCTGCGGGAAGGGGCAGCGGTTTGGCGGTGAGCGGTCTTCCCGTAGTGCTCGGACCCGCGAGCTGTGTCATCGAGCGGGCGAAGGACCGGTATCGTTTCCATTTCCTCGTCAAGGCCCCGCTCGACTACGATGTCTCGTCTGCTATCGCCGAGGCGCTGGCCCGCGTGGGCGAGGAGCGCGGCATCAGCATCTCCGTCGACGTCGACCCTTACGACCTCATGTGAGGCAAAGGGGCGGCTCTTTGTCTTACCCCGTGCCTGCGGGTTTTATCGTGAAGCGCTGCTGGCGGCGGGTTCGCGCGCGGCACGTGGGGGTACAGTGGTTAGCGTTTGAGAGTACCGCGCGCAGGCGGCGCGCCGACATAGGGAAGGTTGCCATGGAAGTGAACGGAATCGTGCTTTCTCCCGACCCGCGCTTGCGGCAGGAGTGCAAGCCCATCGAAGAGATAACGCCTGAAATCGAGGCGCTCGCCGAGCGTATGAAGCGCGAGATGTTCGAAAATGCCGGAGTCGGCCTTGCCGCCCCGCAAATTGGCGAGCTCGTGCAGATGGTGGTCATCGACACGGACTACGAATCGGCCGACGATTACGATCCGATCGTTCTCATCAATCCCGTTATCGTCGAGCAGTCTGACCACCTCGTCCCCTTCTCGGAAGGATGTCTTTCCATCCCGGGTGTGAGCTGCGAGATCAAGCGTCCCGACCGCGTGGTGGTGGAAGCGTACGACCTCGATGCGAACCTTATGCGGTACGAGGCCGAGGGCGGCGTGTTCTGCGTGTGCCTGCAGCACGAAATCGACCACCTGCACGGCATCACCATGTTCGAGCGACTCGAGCCTGCCCAGCGCATGCATGCCATGCGCGAGTACCAGGAGGCGCTGCGCCGCGGAGCCAAGCCCGGCGAAACGGAGTAAGTACCCTCTTTTTCCTGCGCGAGTTTCGAGCCCCCTCCGATTCCGTTTGCCCGCCGTGAGTTCCGCAGCCGCCTCATGTTCTTATCCCTACGAGTTTCGTGAGGCGACCGGGCCGTGCGCTCGCCACGAGTTCCACAGCAGGTTCAGCAAAGCTGAACCTGCGAGGACTGTCCGAAGTGGAGAGCGCACGGCCTGGTTGCCGCTTCAGAAAGGAGCCCTCATGCGTGTCGTATTCATGGGAACGCCGGCTTTCGCTGTGCCCTCGCTCAGGGCGCTCGATGCCGCCTTCGATGTTGCCCTCGTGGTCACGCGGCCCGATGCGGTTCGCTCGCGTGGCAAGAAGCTCGAACCTTCTCCCGTTAAGGAGGCGGCGCTCGAGCTCGGTCTTCCCGTGCTCGAGACCGCGCGCATGACCCCTGAGACGCTCGAGGCGCTGCGTGCCGCTCAGGCCGATGCGTTCTGCGTGGCGGCTTACGGGTGCATCCTGCCCAACGAGGTCCTCACCATGGCTCCTGCCGGGTGCGTGAACGTGCACGCGTCGCTTCTGCCCCGCTGGCGCGGCGCGGCTCCTATCCAGCGCTGCATTCTTGCCGGCGATGCCGAAACGGGCGTATCCATCATGCGCATCGGCCAGGGTGTCGATACGGGCGACTACTGCGCACAGGCTTCGTGCAGCGTTCCGGGCAAGACCGCGGACGAGCTTACCGCGGAGCTCGGCCAGCTCGGCGGCGACCTGCTCGTTAAGATGCTTCCCTCGATTGTTGACGGCACCGCGCCCTGGACCGTGCAGGATGAGTCGCTCGTCACCCATGCGGCAAAGATTTCCAAGGCCGAGATGCGCCTTGACCCCGCGGCGAGTGCGTGCGATAACGTGCGCCGCGTGCTCGCTTCCTCGGATGCGGCGCCTGCTCGCTGTGTCGTAGCAGGCAAGGCAGCTCGAATCGTCTCGGCGCAAGAAGCGCTCGCATCCTCTTCCATCTCGAACCTTGATGCCGGAGCATTCGCAATCCACGATAAGCGGCTGTACATGGGCTGTTCGGATGGAATCATCGAGGTCCTTGAGCTCAAGCCCGACGGAAAGCGTGCGATGGACGCCGCTTCATGGGCTGCGGGGCAGCGCGAGCGCGAGGGCAGTTGGGAGACGCTCTCGTGACGGAACTTTCACCCGCGCGCCGGGTTGCCCTCGATATCCTGCTCGATCTTGAGGAAAGCGGAGCCTATGCCCGCGATGGCCTCGACGCCTCGCCGGAGTTGCGTGAACTGAGCCGCCGAGACGCCGGTCTTGCGACCCGCCTTGTGCTCGGTGTGGTGGCAACCTATGGCTGCCTCGACGAGCTTATCGATACCTACTGTGAGAAGCCCGGCCGTATGAACGCCCGCATTCGCGAGGCGCTTCGCATCGCGGCGTTCGAGATCGTCTATCTGGGCACTGAGCCCCGGGCGGCGGTGAGCCAGGGCGTGGAGCTCGTGCGCACCCGCGCGAAGAGCGCTGCAGGCTTCGCGAACGCCGTGCTCCGGCGCATCGTTGCCGACCGCGGGGTGTATCTGGCTGCCGAGGATGTTCCGGCGGGATCCGAGCGCAATGCGGTCTCGGCTGCACGCTCGGCGGGCCTGCCGGCATGGCTTGCAGGAGAGGTCATCGCCTCGCTTGGTTTCGAGCGAGCTCGCCTGCTCTTTGACTGCGAGCTTGAGCCGGCCCCTGTTGCGGTGCACCTCAACCCGCATGATGCTACGGCGGAAGACGTCCTTGCGAGCCTGCGCGTCGGCGCTTCCGATGTTGCCGAGCTACCCGGCTGCATCGCGCCGGTCGCCAGCTCAGAGCTTATGCATACCGATCTGCTCAAGCGTTCTGCCGTTGCGGTCTGCGACCTGAATGCCCAGGTGGTGGCGACGGCTGCCACGATGCCGGGCGACTGCCTCGAGGTTGGCGCGGGCCGCGGTACCAAGAGCTTCGTCATGGCGGCGCAAGCGACTCGCTGCGGCATGAGGCGCTCGGCTGTTGCGGTTGAGCTTTCAAAGAAGAAGAATCGCCTGAATCGCCGTCGCCTCGAGCGCGCGGGGCTCATCGATTGCGTCTGCTTCGTCACCGGTGACGGTTGCGACCTTGATCGCACCCTTTCCGAAACTGAGCGTCGGGCAGGGGAGCGGCGTCTCTTCGATAGCGTGCTTGTAGACGCGCCCTGCACCGGCACGGGCACCATGCGTCGCCACCCCGAGATTCCCTGGCGCCTTCTGCCTGAAGATATCGATCGCGACATGCCCGGCTTGCAGCTTGCCCTGCTTACCGAAGCGGCGCGGCGCGTGCGTCCTGGCGGGCAGCTTATCTACGCGACCTGCTCGGTGCTCCAGCAGGAAAACGCGGCGGTGGTTGATGCTTTTCTCAATAGTGAGGCTTGCCGTGGCTTCGCGCTCGCGCCCGTCTCGCAGGCTCCGATATTCGAGCGCCCTGAGTTCGCTGATGCGGCCGCATACGTGCGTTCCCAGGAAACCAATCGCGGCCTCTTCCAAACCGTTCCCGCGCTCGACAGCTTCGATGGCCATTTCTGCGCCCGGTTTGTCCGTCGCAAAACCGTTTAGCGATTGCGCGGGCTTCATATTGTTCTACTCAGCGCTCTGAATGCCTCTTGCGAGAAGCATGCGGAGCGAGTTTTCAACTTTTGGGCACTTGATTGCGGGGTTGCTGAGTATCGAGCGCGAAAGTGCGAAAAGGCAAGCCATCTACCTGCTGTTTTCTTTCGGTCTTCTGAGTGATACTTTCTTGTATGCCGCTGAAGTGCCCAAAAGTTGAAACTGCCTTGACGGCCCGCGCCTGCGACCCGGCGTTGCCGTGCAGGCGACCAGGCGTTGCCATGCATGCGGGCCACGCCGGATACACGTGAGCGATTTTCGCATGCAAGGGGCATCTGGCGCGCTCGTGGGTTCGTCGGAGCCGTTTAGATTTGCAAAAGAAAGCGCTGGCCCACAAACGCGTGAGCCAGCGCAGGTAGCAGGTCGTATTGGGTAGGTGCGCCTACGCGTCTTTGTGCGGGCAGTTCTCGCAGGAATGCGACGAGCCGGCAGAAGCGCCGGAATCTGTAGATGCGCTGCTGTCGCTCGATCCAGAGGTCGCTTCCGTCGAGGAGCTCCCTCCGCGCTGATCGGTGTTGTAGAAGCCGCTTCCTGCGAACTTGATGCCGCTCGCGGTGAAGACCTTTTCGGCCTTCGCACCGCACTTCGGGCAGCTCACCTCGGGGCGCTCGGTCATCGCGTGCTCAACTTCAAAGACTTCACCGCATGCGGTGCAACGGTAATCATAGCGTGCCATACTTCTCCCAACGAAAGGATTGCATTCAAACAAACAACGGTACTGTACCCTAAACGCTCATCTAGCAACAGATGAGGCGACGGCTGCTCGGCTCACGATGCGAAGCGGCCCGTCTCGCGCATGAGGGCGGCGGTAGGCTCAATCGCCCGAGCAACGTCCTCCTCGCACGCCTGCCAGCTCCAGTTGCCGCTCGCGACGCCGGGTACGTTCATGCGCGCATCGTCGCCGAGGCCGAGAACATCTTGCAGCGGCATCATGACCACGCGCGCATCGCTCTCGAGCGCCTCTTTGACCAGCCGTGCCCCGAGTTCGCGCGCGGCCTTATCGTCATCCGGTGCAACGAGCGAGCTCGCGCAATGGCCCACGAGCGTCGTCGTGTCGTGCGTGGAGGTGTAGAACACCTTGCCGGGGTGCGGATGCAGCCCGTTTCGCACATCGTAGTCGGCGAACTCGAGCACGTCCATGCCGGGGAAACCGCAGGTGCTCATGAGCGAGCGAACGCCCGGCGTGAGGATGCCGAGGTCCTCCGCAATGAAGGGAAGCGCTCCCAGCTCGTCGCGCGCGGCTCGGAAGAGGTCGATCCCAGGGCCTGCCAGCCACCTCCCGGCGCTACCCGGCATGCCGGCGGGGATGCTGTAGTAGTTATGGAACCCCAGGAAGTGGTCGAGGCGCACGTAGTCGTACAGGTCGCACGCGCGGGCGAGACGGTCGTGCCACCAACGGTACCCGGTCTCGCGCATGCGGTCCCAACGGTACGTTGGATTGCCCCAGACCTGCCCCTCGGGAGCGAAGCCATCGGGCGGCGCGCCGGCGATCTCGGTCGGGCGGCCATCGCGATCGAGGCTGAAGAGCTCGGGCGCGCGCCAGACGTCGGCGGAATCATCCGAGACGTACATGGGGATATCACCGATCACCCCGATGCCGTGTTGATGGGCGTAGGAAAGGATCTCGCGCCATGAGGTATCGAAGCGATATTGGAGGTATGCCTGCGCCTCCGCCTCTGCGGCAAAGCGATCGTCCTTTAGGAAGGCTTCGTCGTAGCGTGCGAACTCGGCCGGCCATTCGCTTCGCGGGGCGTCGTCGAAATGCGCTTTCACCGCCATAAAGGCGCAATAGGGTTTGAGCCAGCTCGCATGGCGCTTCTTGAACGCGCGGAAATCCATATCGAGCTTTGATCCGCCCGTCATGCGCCAGCGGCGATAATCGCGCCGTAGCTCGTCTTCGGTCTCGGGGAGCAGCGCGATATTGCCCGCAAAGGCCGACGGGCCGGAATACGGCGACCCGAAGGAGTCGGTGGGGTTGACCGGCAAGAGCTGCCAGTAGCGCATGCCCATGGCCTTCAGATGGTCGATGAAGCGCTTGGCAACGTCGCCGAGGGAGCCCTTTTTGCCCGATTCATCGGGTAGGGAGGTCACGTGGCAGAGCACGCCCGCTCCGGGCTCCATGGGAAGCTGCAGGCGCTCCTCTTCGTGGAAATAGATCACCGCCGAGCCGAAGGGCCAAAGCGTAAACTCAACCATGCCGTCCTCGGCAGGCGCAAGCTCGCCGCCTGAGATGATATCGGTCGCGCACGGACCCAGGGAAGGAACGCGCACCGTGTGGCTCTCGCGCGAGCTCCGGTTGATAAGCACCGTCGCTGCCTCGCCCTGAGCTCCCCGGCGCGTGTAGGCGAGCACGTCGTCGTCAGCGCCCTCGGGCACGAACGACTCGATGCTTCCGTCGACCATGAACGGAAGGGCGCGTCGCACGGCAGACGCGTTTCGGATGATGTCGAACATGTCGCGGTCGTGGATGTCCTTCTCAAGCGGCATCGTGCGGCGGTTGCCGGGGTCTGATAGCCCCTCGAGGCAGAACTCATCGCCATAATAGATGGATGGAACGCCGGGGAAGGTCATCTGCATGAGCGTTGCCAGCCAGAAGCGGCTCTTGGCGAGCCCCATGGACTCGGGCGAAAGCCTCCACCGTCCGCGCTCTTCCTCAGGGAGCTTGCTCTCGTCGGGGCCGCCGCCGAGCAGCGAGGCGATGCGCGGGCGGTCGTGGCTGCCCAAGAGGTTGAGGCAGCACGCGAGCGCCTCGCGGGGGTAGTTCTCGCGCAGGCTCTCGATGGCCTCGACGGCGTCTGCGACGCCGGCATGGCCCAGCAGGAAGTTGAGCACCATGTCTCGGAACGGATAGTTCATCGCCGAATCGAGCTCGTTGCCAAGCAGGTAATGGCGCGGATAGCCGTAGCTGATCTTGTTGGAGGCATCCTCCCAGACCTCGCCGATAAGCACCCCATCGGGCTTTTCCTCAAGGAGCACGCGGCGGATATCCGAGATGAGCGACTCTTGCAGCTCGTCGGCCACATCGAGGCGCCAGCCGCGTGCGCCGGCGCGCGTCCAGCGGCGGATGACCCCGTTTTCACCAAGGAGGAGGTTGCGAACGGCGAGCGAATCCTGGTTCAGCGCCGGCATGTTGCCGATGCCCCACCAGCTCGCATAGGTCCCGTCCTCGTTGAGATGGTATGCGTCTTTCCAGCGCGAGCCCTCGCCCTGCCAGGCGCCCGGCTCGGGATAGTTGCCATAGCGGTTGAAATAGACGGAATCATCGCCCGTGTGGTTGAATACACCGTCGAGGATGATTGAGATGCCGCGCGTGCTTGCTTCTTCGCAGAGTTCGCGGAAATCCTCCTCAGTGCCGAGCATCGGGTCGATCTTGAGGTAGTCGGCGGTGTCGTAGCGATGGTTGCTTGCCGCCTCGAAGATGGGATTGAGGTAGATGGCGGTGATGCCCATCTCGGCGAGCCGGTCAAGGTCCGCGGTGATGCCCTTCAGGGAGCCGCCATAGAAATCCCAGCTTGCGATGGAGCCGTCTTCTGCGCGCTCATAGCAGGGAGGCTCGTCCCAGTCTTCGACGATACGGCGCGGGATGCCCGCTTTGGGCTGTTCAAGCACGTGCTCGCAGCGTTCCCGCCACGCAGCGTCCCGGCGATAGCGGTCAGGGAAGATCTGGTAGACCATGCCGTGTTCGTACCAGCTGGGGCGGATGGCGCGGTGCTTATAGACGGTAAGCTGGAATGACGGGCATTCAGGGTAGGTGTACGTGGCGCCCTCGCCCCCCGTGCGGCCCTCGGGTGCACCGAGGTAGAGGGTACGGGTTGAGTCCTCGAACGTTGCCGTCACGTTGAAGCGATACCACATGAGTGCGGGCTCAGGGCAGGGTAGGGTGACGGTGAAGATGCCGTCGGCCTCATAGCGCAGGGGAATGATCGTCTCGCCCTTTCCATCGATCCAGACGCGCAGATCGATGGAAATGGTGCGCGGTTCGGCATCCTCGACGAGCACCGAGAGGGTGACATCCGTTCCCTTCTCTACGGCGCCGAAGGGGGAGCGGAACTGCGGGAGGCGGCTGTTGTGAATGAGTCTCATAGAAGTCCGATCATGACGAGCTCTCGTACCGCTGTTCTCTTGGGGAGGAGATGGCGGTCCAAGTAGCAAACAAACTTCTTAATTATAGGCGCTATCATGCCACTTGGTAGTATATTCGCTGGATTCACTGGGTACTCTGGTTTTCTATGCAAGCAAAAGGCGGGCAAGCACCTTGGTGCCTGCCCGCCTTCCCTGTAGAGGCTGCAGAAGCGCGCTAGCGTTTGCGCGTCGTGCGCTTAGCTGCGGAAACGCTCTTTGCCTTGGGGGCCGGCTTATCAGCTGGCTTCGCGGCGGAGGAATCCTGCGCGGCGGCCTTCGGGGCCGCTGCTTTTGCTGCCGTCGTCTTGGGGGCCGCGGGCTTTGCAGTCGCCTTTGCTGCCGATGAGGTGGCTGCCTTCGAGGTGCTTGCCTTGGCTGGTGCCGTCTTCGCCGCGGCGGCCTTCGGGGCCGTCTTGGCCGAAGTAGCCTTCGGGGCCGTTGCGGCTGCGGTAGCGGGCTTATCCGTCGTCGTCTTGGTGGCTGCAGCCTTGGCGGGAGCGGCCTTCGTGGTGGTCGACTTGGTGGCAGTCTTGGTTGCCGATGCGGTGGACGGCTTCTTGGCCGTGGTCTTTGCGGCTGTTGCCTTAGATGCCGTTGCCTTGGTCGTCGTCTTAGTTGCCGTGGCCTTGGCCGCCGTCGTCTTGGTGGCTGCAGCCTTGGATGCTGCAGACTTGGTGGCCGTTGCCTTCGCGGCAGGCTTTTCGGCAGCCTTCGTAGCGGTCGACTTCGTTGCAGCCGTCTTGCGCGCCGCCGGTTTCTTCGCGGCGGTCTTGGATGCGGCCGTCTTCTTGGCTGGCTCAGCGACAGGCTCAGCCTTCGGTGCCGGCTCCTCGGCCTTTGCCGGAGCCTCTGCCTTGGCGTCATCAGCGGGCTCGGCAGCTTGCTCGGTCTTCGGTGCGGGCTCAGCCTCCGTCACCGCTGGCTCCGGTGCCGGTGCCGCGGGCTCGGCCTCAACAGCCGTGGGCTCAGCGGGCTCAGGCTCTTGAACGACGGGCTCGGGCTTCGTGATGTCGATCTCGGGGTGCAGGTTATGGTAGAGGTTCATGTACTCATCGGCAGAGCGGACCCAGCTAAAATCGGCTGCCATCGCGTTTTGCACCAGCTGATCCCATGCTGCGTGGTCGTCCCAGTACAGGCGTGCCCCGCGGAACACCGCGTCGCCCATCTCGTCGCCGTTGAAGTTCGCGAACGTGAAGCCCGTGCCCTCGCCGGTGAACTGGTTGTAGGGGGCCACGGTGTCGCGGAGACCGCCCGTCTCACGCACCACGGGCAGGGTGCCGTAGCGCATGGCGATCATCTGCGAGAGGCCGCACGGCTCGAAGAGCGACGGCATGAGGAACATGTCGGCGCCGGCATACATGCGATGCGAGAGGGCGTTGTCGAACTTGATGCGCGCAGCGCAGGTGCCCGGATACTTATTGGCGAAGTAGCGCATCGGCTCCTCGTAATCGCCGGTGCCGAGCACGGCCACCTGCACGCCGCCGGAAAGGATGCGGTCGAGCGCGTACGTGACGAGGTCCATGCCCTTCTGGCGGGTGAGGCGCGTGACCATGACCATGAGCGGGCGGTCGTCGCGCACCTCGAGGCCGAGCTCTTCCTGGAGAGCGGCCTTGCAGGCCTTCTTGCCCGACATATCGGCCGCGGAGTAGTTGGCGTGGATCATCGGGTCGGTCGCCGGGTTCCAGGCGTCGGTGTCGATACCGTTCAGAATGCCGGAGAGTACGTTCGAGCGACGGCGCAGGATCCCATCGAGTCCCTCGCCGTACTCAGGCGTCTGGATCTCCCACGCATAGCTCGGGCTTACCGTGGTGATGGCATCGGAGTAATCGAGCGCGCCCTGCATGTAGTTGATCGAGCGCTCGTCGCAGCGAAGCTGGCGCGCAGCGTTGGGGATGTGCGCCATGCCGAGGATGTCGTTCAAGATGGTGTCGGCATACTGTCCCTGGAATGCGATGTTATGGATCGAGAACACGGTCTTCACGCGCTCGTACAGCGGGAGCCCCTGGTAGAACTCGCGGAGGAACACCGGTGCGAGGGCGGTGTGCCAGTCGTTGCAATGGAGCACATCGCACTGGAAGCCCTCGGGCAGGTGCTGCAGGCTCTCGGTAACGGCCTTCGAGAAGAAGGCGAAGCGCTCGCCGTCATCGAAGAAGCCATAGGGGTAGTTGCGCTTGAAGTAGCGCTCGTTATCGATGAAGAGGTACGTGACGCCGTCGATGACCAGGCGCTCCAAGCCGCAGTACTCGTTCCGCCAACCAAGGCTCACGTAGAAGTCGGCGACGTGCTCCATGCGGTCGGTGTACTCGGAGGCTATGGTGCCGTATTTGGGCACCATGACGATCACGTCGGCGCCGGCGGCTACGAGCGCGCGGGGCAGCGATCCCGCGACATCGCCCAGGCCACCGGTCTTGACGAACGGGGCCGCCTCCGCAGAGGCGAACACCACCTGCATCTTTTATCTGACATGCTATTCTCCCAACTCTCGCCCAAAAGGGCTGCTGCGTTCCGGCGCGGTGCCGGGTTTCGCAAACCGCCGCCCGGGATGCCCGAGCGGCGGTTCTAATGATACCTCGTATGCGCGGGGGTCGTCGGTTAGTTCATCTGTCCTTTACCAACGACGAGGATATCATCGGGCGTGCCGCACACTACGGTGTTCGAAGGCACGGTGTTGTCCTTATCGATGATGGCGCGCTCCACGCGTGCACCGCTCTTGATGACGCAGGACTGCATGACGATGCTGTCCTGGACGCTGGCGCCGCTCTCGACCACGACGCCGCGCGCGAGGATGGAGTTGCGCACGGTGCCCATGATCTTGCAGCCGGCGGAGATGAGGGAGTTCGTGGCATTGCTGCCGGTCGAGTACTTCGCCGGGGGCGCGTCGTGGGCCTTGGTAAGAATCGGACGGTCGCGACGGAAGAGCTGGTCGGACGCGACGGGGTTCAGCAGCTCCATGCTGCGCTCGTAATAGGTCTTCTCGTCGAAGATGCCCATCGCGAGGCCCTTGAACTCATAGCTGCACACATCGATGAGCGAGAAGTCGGGCTCGGTCGCCTCGAAGACATCGAGGTAGTCCGACGTGGCATAGCGGTCGATGATCTGCAGCAGGAGGTCGCGGTTGATGACGAAGCAGTCGAGGAACTTGTTGTCACCGTACTCGCAGCCGAGCTTCACGTGGCTCACGCGGCCCGCGTCGCCGATGATGAGCGAGGTGCAGTCGGTCTGGCTGCGCTCAGCCTTGACGTAGACCATGGTGATGCCCGCGCCGGAGCGCTCGTGGGCGGCGATGATCTCGTCGAGCTCGAGGTTGAAGATGATGTTCGAGCCCATCATGACCACGTACGGCTCCTGGGCGCGGGTGAAGAGCTCCTTGTTGGCGATGATGTCGCGCAGCAGGAAGCGACGGCCGCGCTTGGTTCCTCCGAAGGGGGAGCCGGGAACAGGGAAGAGGCCGCCCTTCTTGCGGTCGAGCATCCAATCCTTGCCGTGGCCCACATGGTCGATGATGGAGCGGTAGTTACCGGGCATCACGAGGCCGACGGTCTTGATGCCGGCGTTCGCCATGTTGGAGAGCGGGAAGTCGATCAGGCGGTAACGCCCGATGAACGGGATGGACGCGATGGGGCGCGAGTCGAGCAGCACGCTCGTGGCCTCGCTCGCGTAGTTGGCAGTGATGTAGCCGATGGCCTTATGGTTGATCATCGGATCATTCCCCCTTCCCGATCACCACGTCGTTTCCAACGACGGCGGTGTCCTTCGTTGTATCGACGGATCCGAGCTTCACGCCCTCTTCGACCACGGCGTTCTCGCCCAGGATGGCGCGGCTCACATGGGCGCCGCACTTCACGACGGCACCGGGCAGAAGCACGGAGTCCTCGACCACGGCGCGCTCCTCGATGACCGCGTCGGTGGAGATGATGGAGTGGCGGGCGGTGCCCAGGACCTTGCAGCCGTTAGAGATGAGGCAGTCGTCAACGCGGCCGTCGGGCCCGATGTAGTGCGGCGGGCGCGTCGTATCGTTCGACATGACCGGCGTCGTGTTGTCGAAGAGGTCGAATGCGGGGTTCTGGCCGAGAAGGTCCATCGAGGTCTCGTGGTAGCTCGCGATGGTGCCGACGTCGCGCCAGAAGCCGTGGAACTCGTGGACGAACAAGCGCTTGCCCGCGGCCAGCGCGCCGGGGATGATGTCGCCGCCGAAGTCGTGGCTCGAGCGCGGGTCCGTGGCATCGTCCTCAAGGGTCTTGATGAGGTAGTCCGCCGTGAAGATGTAGATGCCCATGGACGCGAGGTTCGAATCGGGCTTCTCGGGCTTCTCGGTGAACTTGGTGATGCGGCCGTCCTCGTCGGCGGTAAGGATGCCGAAGCGGCTGGCCTCCTCCCAGGGTACGGGCATGACCGCGATCGTGAGGTCGGCCTGGTTGGCGATGTGCGCATCGAGCATGGCGCGATAGTCCATGCGATAGAGCGCGTCGCCGGAAAGGATCATCACGTACTCAGGGTCGTGAGACTTGATGTAGTCGAGGTTCTGCGTCACGGCATCGGCAGTGCCCGCGTACCACGCGCCACCTTCCTGCGTGGCATACGGGGGCAGGATGGATACGCCGGAGCCCAGCTCGTCGAGGTCCCAGGCAGCACCGGAACCGAGGTAGGCATGAAGCTGATAGGGACGATACTGGGTGAGCACGCCGACGGTGTCGATGCCGGAGTTCGCGCAGTTGGACAGCGTGAAGTCGATGATGCGATACTTCCCCCCGAATGAGACCGCGGGTTTCGCGATCTTCGATGTGAGCGCCCCGAGCCTCGATCCCTGTCCTCCAGCGAGGAGCATGGCGATGCATTCTTTTTTGCTCATCTGTTCTCCTTCTAAATGGTCCTAATCCTTTCCAGCCCCGCGTTTAGGCCCGCGAGGAGGGCACGGTCGGCTCCTATACGTTCGCGGGCATCACGCTCCCCAGATCTCGTCGCGGTACTCGCGGATCGTGCGGTCGCTCGAGAACCAGCCCGAGGACGCGGTGTTGTGCAGCGCCATCTTGTTCCATGCTGCATGGTCACTGTAGCTCGCCGTGAGCTCTTCCCATGCCTGCACGTAGGAGTTGAAGTCCTTCATCACGAAGTCGTGGTCGTTGCCGCTCATGAGCTCGTTGTGGATGCTGCCGAAGTCGCCGGAGAGCGCGGCGAAGGTGTTGTCGGTGAGCTCGTCGATCACGCGGCCCAGCCGCTCGGGGTCGGCGTTGTACAT
>ENA-OQCL01000808-OQCL01000808.1-human-gut-metagenome-genome-assembly--contig:-NODE-808-length-13407-cov-5.246837_pt1 | contig 13407 bp, 15 predicted proteins | sample MGYA00242502_ERZ504586 | MGnify/ENA primary metagenome ERZ504586 (study PRJEB26092, sample SAMD00036316) | human gut metagenome | host: Homo sapiens | study: EMG produced TPA metagenomics assembly of... | reverse complement strand
GCATACACCTGAGAAACACGGTAGGATGGCTGGGCAGCTGGAGCCAGCGCCTGTTTGAGTTGCTCTGCCGTCATCGACCGGATATCCTTCGAATTCAAACGCTCACCTCTTGAAACACTGCAATATAAAATCCATCGCGCCCACCCGCTTCGGGGAATAGGGTGAAAAAGCCGTTGTCATCCTTTCGGGCATTCAACTGCTCGGGCAAATCAGGCGCAACGGGGCGGAAAGAAGCGTTTTCCTGTAAAAATCGCAAGCAGACCGCTTCGTTTTCCTCGGGATTCAAGGTGCAGGTAGAATACACCAGCCTGCCGCCCTTTTTTACATAACGAGCGGCGTTACGGAGTATAAGGTACTGCAAATCAGGCAATTTGTCAACCTCTCCCTGCGGTTTATAGCGAATTTCCGGTTTTCTGCGCACAATTCCAAAGCCAGAGCAAGGCACATCGCAAAGCACCCTGTCCGCTTTTCCATAAGCTTCATTGTAGCAGGAAGCATCCGCCACAGCAGGGTAGACCGACGTAATTCCAAGCCGTGCAGCGCCTTGCTCAATCAATGCCGTGCGGGAGGGATACAGGTCAAAGGAACACACCGATCCTTCCCCACGCATGCGCTCAGCAACGGTAAAGCTTTTGCCGCCCGGCGCAGCACAAAGATCGAAAACCGTTTCCCCCGGCTGGGCATCCAAGGCCTTGCAGCAAAGCTGGGAGGAAATATCCTGCACATGGAAAAGCCCATCCTGATAGGCTTTTGTGCGCTCGATCGCACCCGCGCGATCTAAAACCAAAGCATCTTCCACATCCGCGGCGGCATGGGCCGCCACATGATCCTGCCGGAGCAGAACGGTCAGCTTTTCCGCTGTTGTCTGCAATGTGTTAACACGCACCGTTAGAGGAGCAGGCGCCATGCAGGCCTCCAAAATAGAAAGCGTATTCTCCCGCCCATAGGCATTGAGCCATTTCTCAATCAACCATTCTGGAAAAGAATAACGGATGGAAAGCATCTGAAGCGCATCTGCCTCCTGCTCCGGCAGGCAAATTCCCGCATCGCTCACCTTTCGAAGCACAGCATTGACCAGCCCGGCAGCAAAGGCGCAGCCGTTTTGCTTGACAAGGGAAACACTCTCGCAAACCGCCGCGGAGGAAGGAATCCGTTCCATAAAAAGGAGCTGACACACGCCGAGCCGCAGGGCGGCCAGCACCTCAGGCTTGAGCTTTTTCAGCGGCTGCTTTAAGTAGAGGGAGAGCTGATAGTCAATGGTATAAAGCCGCTCCTCAACGCCATATACCAGCGCGGAAACAAGCGCCGCATCCCGCGCCGGGAGCTCATTGCGGCGCAAGGCGGCATCCAGTGTCAAATTGGAATACGCCGCATCGCGCTGCATTCGGACGAGAATCTCCATCGCAATTTGGCGAGCATTTTTCCCCATGAGAATCCCTCCTTGATTGAAAACTAATCATCCCGCCGGCCCGCAAAAATCGCAAGCAGACGCAGCAGATTGGCAAGGGAAACAACAAGCGCTGCAACATAGGTCATCGCTGCGGCGCGCAATACGCTGCGTGCTCCCGGCAGTTCCTCCCCGGAGAGCATCCCCGTATCATCGATCACACGGATTGCACGGCGGCTTGCGTTAAACTCCACCGGCAGCGTCGCAAGCTGAAAAATTACAACCAGAGAATATAGCAGTAGGCCCACATTCACCAACAAATCCGCGCCAAAGATCAAGCCGGCTACCGCGAGCGGGATACCAAGCTTTGAGCCAAGGTTGCAAACGGGAAGAATCGCATTACGAATTTTGATCGGCAGGTAGCCTTTGGCATGCTGAACGGCATGGCCCGCTTCATGGCAGGCGACGCCGATCGCCGCCACAGAAGCGCTTCCATATACCCCATCGGAAAGGCGAATCACATTGGCGCGTGGGTCATAGTGATCCGTCAGGTTGCCGGCAATGCGCTCAATGCGCACATCCATTAGGCCGTAGTGGCGCAGCACGTTCATCGCCGCGTCCGCCCCGGTCATGCCGCTCGTCACGCGCACCTGTGCATATTTTGCATAAGCGCGTTTCACCCCGATCTGGGCAATCAGGGCCAAAATCATGGCTGGCACGACTAAAATCAAATAATAATAATCCAGATGGAACAAAAAAAAGTTCATCCACAATCCTCCGGTCAATCAAATAAAAATAGGGTTACTCTCCCAGTCTCGTCCCCTTCGGGATCGGGTGGCCGCGCAGATAGTCAGAGGCATCCATGCGCTTACCTCCCTCCGCCTGAATGCACAGAAGCGATAATACCGCCCCATCCCCGCAGGCAACGCAAATCTCACCGTCCACACCGGTTACCGTGCCGTAGGGGAGCGTGCTTTCGCGCCCTGTCATCCGGGAGCCATGCACTTTCATTCGCTTGCCGGACAGGCTTGTAACAGCCACCGGCCAGGGGGACAGGCCGCGAATTTGATTGTGAATTTCCCGCGCGGGCTTTGACCAGTCAATCGGGCAGAGGGATTTATCGAGCATCGGCGCATAGGTCGATTCGCCGTCCTCCTGTGGAACCCGCTGGAGCGTGCCAGCCTGAAGGGAGTAAAGCGTATCGGATAGAAGCTGCGCCCCCAGCCCGGAGAGCTTGTCATGCAGCTCGCCCGCCGTTTCATCCTCACCAATTTCCGTTTCCGCCTTCAGGAGCATGTCGCCCGTATCCAGACCAGCGTCCATAAACATGGTTGTCACGCCGGTTTTCTGATCGCCCCGCAGGATCGACCACTGGATCGGCGCCGCGCCGCGCAGCCGCGGCAACAACGATGCATGAACATTGATGCACCCATATGGGGGGAGATCCAGCACCGCCTGAGGCAAAATTTTACCATATGCCACCACCACAATGAGCTCAGGATCCAGCGCCTTGAGCTGAGCAAAGGCTGCCTCCGTTTTAACAGAGGCAGGCTGGTAAACGGGAATACCGGCTTTCAGCGCCGCCTGTTTGACCGGCGGCGGCATCACAGAATAGCCTCTCCCCTTGGGCTTATCGGGCTGTGTGAACACGCCTGATACCTCATGCCCATCTTGAATGAGCCGCTCCAGGCAGGGCACTGCAAATTCCGGCGTTCCCATAAAAATAATGCGCATGATTCTATCGCTCCTTTTGCCTTTCTATCGTTTGATCGTTGACTGAATAGACGCTTCCGGCGCCAAACGCTCCGTGAAAAGGATGCCGTCCAAATGATCGATCTCATGGCAGAAGCAACGCGCTTTCAATCCATCGCCCTTATAGATACACCATTTGCCCTCCCGATTCTGCGCCTTGACCTTGACGACTGCCGGGCGAATGGTTTCCCCATATTCTCCAGGCAAGGATAAACATCCCTCGCTCTCGCGCTGCTCACCCTCTGCTTCTATAATCTCCGGGTTAACAAGCTCCAGAAGGCCGTCGCCCACATCGACTACGACGACGCGGCGCAAAACGCCGACCTGTACGGCAGCAAGGCCGACGCCCTCCGCGCTATAAAGCGTTTGTCTCATATCGTCTAAAAGCTCGGCAAGCCTTGCGTCAAATTTTTCAACCGGCCGGCTTTTCTTTTTTAAAACCGGATCGCCCTCCACCACGATTTTTCTCAATGCCATATGGCACCCATCCTTTCCTATGTTCTCCTCTGTTTTACAAAATAAATATGGCTGACATATGAAGAATCTATCATTGAAACATAAAATTTTTAATAAATATTCTCCGGATTCAGGTCGGCATATACCGTTACTTCCCTAAACCGCGCATCCTTTGGGAACTGTGTGAGGAGGGTTTCAATCATGGATCGAAACCCCTTCGTATTGCGGCACTTGACAATCAGCCGATAGCGAAATTTATTGCTCAGCTTTGCAATTCGCGGCGGCATGGGGCCGAGCACAATAAATTTCTGCTCCGGATATTCCAGCTGGCTCAGGGATTTCATCAGTTCCAAAAAGCATTTGGAGGCCGCCGCTACCTGCGCCTCCTTTTCCCCGACAAACCCGATACAGAGCAAATCGCAATACGGCGGATAAACCATCGCTTTACGCAATAGGATTTCCGTTTGATAAAATGCATCATAATCCTGTTTCGCCGCCAGGCGGATCACTGGGTTTTCCGGCGTGAGCGTTTGGATGACGGCGCGCCCTTTGATCGCACCGCGGCCGGACCGCCCCACTACCTGGGTGAGCAGCGCAAAAGCACGCTCTAGGCTGCGGTAATCGTCGTTATAAAGCTGCTGATCGGCGGAGATCACGCCGACGAGCGTTACCCGCGGAAAGTCAAGCCCTTTTGCCACCATTTGCGTGCCGAGCATAATCTCATACTCTCCATGAGAAAAAGCCGCAAGCTTATCTTCATGCGCATAGCGGGCCATCGTCGTATCCGCATCCATGCGCAAAATCCGCGCTTTAGGGAAAAGCAACGCCAGCTCCTCTTCCACCCGCTGCGTTCCAAAGCCTGCATAGCGCACGTCCTGCTCCCCGCATTCCGGGCAGGTATCCCGAAACGGCTCAGAATAGCCGCAGTAGTGGCACATCAGCCGACCATTTGCCCGGTGATAGGTGAGCGATATGCTGCAATTTGGGCAGGTAACCACGTGGCCGCAGGAACGGCAGGCCACAAAAGTGTGGTAACCACGGCGGTTCATGAGGAGGATTGACTGCTCGCCAGCCTCCAGATTTTTTTGCAATTCAGCGGCCAGCCTGCGGCTGATCGCCGTGCGGTTGCCCGCCGCGTTCTCCTCACACAAATCAACCGTGATCACTTCGGGCAGCACGGCGTTTCCATAGCGTTCATCCAATCGATTGAGCGAATACCGGCCGCTTTTCGCGGCGGCATAGCTTTCCACAGAAGGAGTGGCCGAGGCCAAAATCAGCAGCGCATTTTGCTGGGCACAGCGGAACTTCGCCACATCACGCGCATGGTAACGGGGTGCGGACTCAGATTTGTAGGTATGCTCCTGCTCCTCATCCATGATAATCAAACCAAGATTCTCAAACGGCGCAAACACAGCGCAGCGTGTGCCGACCACAATGCCCGCCTCTCCATTTTTGACACGTTTCCACTCATCCATACGTTCCCCCATGGATAATGCGCTATGGAATACGGCAACCTGCTTCCCATAGCGGCCTTTAAAAATGGCCAGTGTCTGTGGGGTGAGAGCAATTTCAGGCACCATGACAATCACGCCCCGGCCTTGTGCAGATACTTCGTCAATCATCCGTAGGAATACCTGTGTTTTACCGCTGCCCGTCACGCCAAAGAGGAGCGAAACGCCGCCGCGGCCCAAACGGTATTGGGCATTGAGCTCTTCAAAGGCCGCCTGCTGCTTTCGCGTCAAGCAAATAGGCGCCTGGGGGACCTGCTCTGCTTCCGGCTGCCTAGCCGGATCGCGGTAAATCTCATTTTCATAGTAATCTATCAGGTTCTTTTTTTCAAGTGCCGCAACAACGGCCGGGGTTACGCCTGTGAAATAACACAGCTCCTTCACCGAAGCGCAGCCCACATCCAGGAGGACGTCCATCACAGCGCGCTGCTTTTGGGTAAGGGAAGGCAAGAGCTGCTCTAGCTCCTCCCCCGCAACGCACAGGCGCACCATGCGCACCGTTGCATCCCCAATGCGCTGCGCGGCCTCGTCATTGCGAACGACCAGCTGTTTTTTCAAAAGGCGTTTGAAAACATCGCTGCCTTTCTCAAGACCTGTCAGCTGCATAATCCGCTCCTCGCCGACATAGGCTTGCCGCTTGTGCAGCAATTGCAACACCTCGCGCTCATCCGACGGAAATGTGTCCAGAACCAGATCCCCTATTTCCGGAGCGATCCGATATTGCATTTTGTGCCGGAGATTAATTCCGGACGGTAAAATCGTGCGGACCGCCTCATAAAGCGTGCAAAAAGTATGCGCCTTGAGCCAAACTGCCAGGCGCAGCATGTTCGCATTTAAAAGAGGCTCTTCATCCAGCACGCAGGAAAGCTGCTTGAGCCTACCGGACGGTTCTTCCTCAGAAAGGGAAAAAAGCATACCAAACCGCTTCTGGTTTCCCCTGCCAAAGGGAACGCTGACGCGGCAGCCAGGCCGCGCACGCTCCCGCAGGCTCTCCGGAACGCAGTAATCGTATGCTTTATCAAAATGATAGGAAACGTTTTCCAACGCCACCTTTGCGATGAGAACCGGGGCCATGGGATCTCTCCTTTACCTGCTGCCTGAGGCGGCTTACAGGTCGCGGATTTCCTCAGGCTCAATAATCTCATATTTCCCAGCAAGCATTTCGCCTAGGGCGATGCTCACGGGCTTTTCCGTCAGATGATCCCCATTGAAGTGCGCTTCGTCCGCAATGGCACGCGCGCGCTTCGCAGTGGCCGTTACCAGAGAATAACGGCTGACATGGTTTTTCAACAATACGCTCAAATCCGGATTAAACATGCTCCAATACCTCTTTTACAAATGAATTCATACGGGCGGCCTTCAAATTTTCCGCCTGGATAATGGCACAGATATCACTGACCGCATAGTCTACAATATCATTCACCACAACATAGTCATATTCATGCGCACGGCCAATTTCATCCTGCGCTATCCGCATACGTGTTTTGATATCCTTCTCGCATTCACTTTCGCGGTTGCGCAGCCGCTCCTCCAACGTTTGCATGGAGGGGGGCATTAGGAAAATGCTCACCACATCCGGATATAGCCGGCGGATTTTTTCCGCTCCCTGCACCTCGATTTTCAGGATGACGGTTTTCCCCTCTTCCAGCCACTGATCGACCGGATCGCGGGGCGTGCCGTAATACTGCTCGCCGTATTGCGCGTATTCTAAAATTTCCTGGCGCTCCAGCTTATTGAGAAAATAATCCTTCGTTACAAAATAATAGTGAAACCCATCGATCTCCCAATCCCGTGCCGCACGGGTCGTTAGGGAAATGGAAAGCTGCACATTGGGATCGCGCTTTGCAAGCTGCTCCAAAATCGTATCCTTCCCAGAACCGGACGGACCGGACAGGATAAAAAGCATTCCCCCTCTTTTTGTCACTCATCGTCCGGCGCACCCTCCTCCGTATCAATTTCATCCTCATCGTCGTTGAGGCGGTTTGCAACCGTTTCAGATTGCAGATAGGTAAGGATCACATGATCGCTATCCGTGATGATCACAGCGCGCGTCCGCCGCCCATGCGTTGCGTCAATGAGTGTGCCGCGCTCCTTGCAATCCTGAATAATCCGCTTGATGGGCGCAGATTCCGGGCTGACGATCGCAACCAAACGGTTGGCGTTGACCATATTGCCAAAGCCGATATTGATGAGCTTCATTCACTTTCTCCTCCCGCATTTTTACTGTTCCTGCCATAAGCCGCTCTGTTGGAAAAACGCGATTATTCAATATTCTGCACCTGTTCACGAATTTTTTCAATCTCCGCCTTGATATCCAAAACCTTGCGGGCAATCTCCACATCCTGCGCTTTGGAGCCGATGGTGTTGGCCTCCCGGTTCATCTCCTGCACCAGGAAATCCATCTTCCTGCCAATTGCCTCGCCCGCTTCCAAAAAAAGCGTGCAGCTGATCGATATGGCTGCGGAGCCTGACCGTTTCTTCATCCACGGCAACTTTATCGGCATAGATTGCAGCTTCCATCAAAATCCGCTGCTCGTCCACCTGCGCATCCGCCAGCACCTCCTGCATTTTGGCATAGAGCTTTTCGCGATAGGCACGCACGGTTTCCGGCGAACGCTGCTCAATGAATGCAACGCAATGGAGAATGGTATCCATCCGAGAAAAGATATCAGCCCGCAACCGGGCGCCCTCCTGCTCACGCATGGATACACAGGAGTCCACAGCGCGCTGGGCCACCGTGCGCACAGCGCCCCAGATTTTTTCTTCATCCGCCTCAGCTTTATGGATCGAAAACACATCGCTGTAGCGCCCTAAAGCGGAAGCGGAAATATCATCCCGCAGCCCATACCGCTCCATCAGCTCGCGCAGCGCGGCAACATATCCATCTGCAAGGGAATGGTTGACCTGCACGGTAACGTCCGCATCCTCCAGCGTATCGATCTGGACAAAGCAATCCACCTTGCCGCGGGAGATAAGCGGCTGCACAAACCGCTTCAGCCTATCTTCCAAAAAGCCGTAGCTTCTCGGCACCTTCGCGCTGAATTCGAGATAACGGTGATTGACGCTTTTCATCTCAACGGCGATCTGCATCCCGTCGATCACATCTTCGGCGCGCCCGTAGCCCGTCATGCTTTTCACCATAGTATTCTCCTCTGATCCGATCTAAAATTCACCGGCCGGCCCGGCCTTGTGAGGCAGATATTTATCTTGTATTTTAACAAAAACGAATAGGGTTTGTCAAATAAATTCCGCTATTCAAGCCCCGCTCTCCTCAAAAAGCCACTGGTTCAATTGCAGACGATCCTATACGGAAAGCACAGATCGGATTGCCGGCGGCAGATTGGCCTGGGCAGCGCCCCGCCACCCATCTACGCGCCCTATCATTTCACTCTTGCATTACGGGGAGGATAGAGCCAATGTCAATCAGCTTTTCCCCCTGGCCCAGCAAATTGCGAGGTTTTACGCCATGGCGCTCCATAAAGGAGAGGATCTTTTTGCCATCCGGGTGTGTCAAGGGATCGCCCGCGAATGCCATTGTGGCAGCATCCAGCTTGCCGCAGCACCCGCCGATAAAGCCATAACCATAGCCCGGCAGACGGATGCAGCCCGGAATAATTTTCAGCACATCCAGCCCCGCCCGACACAGCGTGTATGCCAGCCCTTCATCCGCTGTGATCACGGCGTTTTCCGATACGATGCACAAGCTGCACTTGGCATACCCCTGCTTAACGGGAATCAGCTCCAACCCCATCCGCCGGGCAGCCTCCAGCAATTCCGGCGCAGCGGCCTGCTCATTGCAGACCAAGCGGCTGCCAATACGCGCTGCATTCAGCGCCACATCTCCTGGATAGTGCGGGGCAAGCTCCTTTTTCAAAAAAGTAACGGCAAAACCAAAACCGCTGAGCGCATTGCAAAGCCGGCCTTCCCCCTGTGCCGCGAGCACCTCCCCATTGCCCAACGGATGCACAAGCATATCGGCATGGCGGCACAAAGCGGCCGGCAGGCTGCGGTTAGGGCCTGCGGCAATCGTCCAGACGCCCAGCGCTTCCAGCGAACGAATCACACGCGGATCAACGCTTCCCACTACTGCGGCGGATACCTTTTCGGTTGGAAGATTTGGGCTGTAAACCGGAATCATTTCTCCACGCTTCCTTTTCCGGGCCGTGAAACAGCCCTTTTGAAACCAATGTTTTTCTCTGCTCAGCGTATATTTGCTAAAAAATTTTTTACACTATCCTACACAGGCCATTCTATCACGCCGGAAGAAGGAACAAAGCTATGAATTTGATCCCATGCAATGCGCAATGCCGCTATCAGGTAGAGGGCTGCTGCACGCTGCACAAGGCGGAAGCAGTCAACAGCGTACAAAAGGGATGCGTCTATTTTGTACCGCGTGAAAAAGCGCAAAAAGATGGGCTGCGCTAACCAATCATTGCTTCAAACGCCTCGCGGACAGTGCGCACACCGATAATCTCGATCTTATCCCGAACGCCTGATGCCAGCCCCTTCAGGTTGTGCCGCGGCACTACACAACGGCGAAAGCCCAAACGAGCCGCTTCGCTGATGCGCTGCTCCGTATTGCCCACAGCGCGGATTTCTCCGGCCAGGCCGATTTCTCCAAAGGCCAATACATCCTCCTGCACAACGCAATCCTTCAAGCTGGATACCAATGCGAGCGCGACCGATAAATCCGCCGCAGGCTCGTCCAGCTTGAAGCCCCCAACCACATTAACATAGGCGTCCATATTGCCGAAGAAATACCCGGCCCGCTTTTCCAACACTGCCAGCAGCATCGACATCCGGTTATAATCGAAGCCTGTTGCCATGCGGCGCGGCGTTCCAAAGCCGGTGGGCGCCACCAAGCCCTGCACCTCCGCGAGGATCGGCCGGGAGCCCTCCATCACGCAGGCGACACAGGTGCCGGAAGCATTCTGCGGCCGCCCGGAAAGGAGCATCAGAGAGGGGTTTTCCACCTCGCGCAGGCCGTTATCCAGCATTTCGAACACACCGATTTCATTGGTGGAGCCATAGCGGTTTTTGACTGCGCGCAGAATCCGGTAGGAAAGGTGCCTATCGCCTTCGAAATAAAGCACGGCGTCTACAATATGCTCCAACACCTTTGGCCCGGCAATATTGCCATCCTTATTCACATGGCCGACAACGATAATCGGGATATCCACGCTTTTTGCCGTGCGCATCAGCAAACCGGTGCATTCCCTGACCTGTGTTACGCTGCCGGAAGAGGAGGCAACGTCGGAGTGATTCATGGTCTGGATGGAATCGATAATCACAAGATCCGGCTTTTCCGTTTGGATCAATTCTGAAATAAGCTGCACATCCGTTTCACACATGATATAGAGATTCGGTGTTGCCACGCCCAAGCGCTGGGCCCGCAGCTTGATTTGGTGCGCCGACTCCTCGCCGGAAACATAGAGCACGCGCAGCGTTTCCCCTAAAAAGCCGCAGATTTGCAGCAGGATCGTTGATTTGCCGATGCCGGGATCGCCGCTGAGTAGCACAAGCGACCCTTTGACGACACCGCCGCCCAGCACCCGGTCCAGCTCCTTTAAGCCGGTTGCGTAGCGGTGCTCCGCGTCGGCGGAAATCTCATTGATCTGCACCACGCGAGGCGCGCCCCGCCCGCCCGATGCGGATTTGGGGCCGGAAGCAGAAACCGGGGCGCGCATTTCCTCGGACATGCTGTTCCACTCCCCGCAGCCGGGGCATTTGCCATACCATTTGGGGCTTTCATAGCCGCATTGGCTGCATACGAATACGCTTTTTGACTTCTGTGCCATAGATGCTTCTGTCCTTTCCAGACCATTTGATTATTGGGCGGCCGGCGTCGCGTCGGCAGTGCCGATTCCATTGAGGTAGGATAAAACGCCGTAAAAAATTGATAACGCCAATTCATTCTGATAGGCTTCTGTGCGCAGCTTTTCCGTTTCCTGCGCGTTGGACATGAAGCCGCACTCCACCATAACGGCAGGCGTTTTCGCCTGATAGAGCAAATAGATCTCTGTGCCGGATTTTTTTACCTTGCGGGTATTCTGCGGCTGGATCAAGTGGATGACGGACTGCTGAATAGCCGCCGCAAGCGCCTGGCTCTCCGGGTGATTGGGCGAATAGAATACCTGTGTGCCTGTGTTATTCGGGTAAGGATAAGAATTTTGATGAATGCTGATAAACAGGCAGTCCGGCGTTTCATTGATGAGCTTCAGGCGGTTGTGCAAATCAGAAATTTTCTTTTGCCGGATCGTTTTGGCGGAATCGTCATGGATGGAGATATCCTCCCGCCGCGTCATGACCGTGTCAAACCCCATCATGCGGAAAATAGTTTCCAGCTTCAGCGCAATTTCCAGATTGATCCCCTTTTCCACTGTGCCGTCTTTTGCGACTGTGCCGCCGTCAACGCCGCCGTGCCCTGCGTCGATCAGGATTGTGGGATGCCCGGAAACGCCTGAAGCGGAAACGGATTGCAGCGCATCCTGGTTTTTTCGCTCCACAATGATTGCAAAAATACAAAATAAGATCAAAACCGCGGCGACAGCCGCCCAAATCAGCCTGTTTTTCTTCATCTCTGACACCCCGCTTGCAAAGTTGCTCTTCTCTAGATATATGCGGGAAAACAAAGATGATGTTTCAAAACGGTTTTAGATTAATGCAACATATCCACAAGCGCGCAAGTGCGAACGGGTATGCTTCCATGTTCTCCGAAGCTCGAGGTTCGTGAGGCTATCTACCATATGTGCAAAAACGCTCTAGCTTCAAACAAAATGTTGGAAGCTTACGCACATAGGCTAATCTCTGCGAAAAATGGCGTTGCCGCTCTGCGGCAGGAGGCGTTTCGCGCCGACAGACATTTTTTCCAATGCTTCAAACAAACTGTTTGAAGCTTACGCACATAGGATAATCTCTGCGAAAAATGGCGCTGCCGCTCTGCGGCAGGAGGCGTTTCGCGCCGACAGACATTTTTTCCAATGCTTCAAACAAAATGTTTGAAGCTATTATACCTCAAAAACGCCCCGCTTACAACGCCGCTCTTTTGGGAAGAGAAAAAAGGGGCGCGATTCATTATGAAAGATACACAAAAAAAGCGTTTGCGAGCCACAATTTATGGCTACGCAACGCTTTTTTCAGGGGGATTGTTTTGGCATGCATGGATCGGAGCAACAGCGGGTTTCAACGCCATGGCGGCGCTGTTCTCCCTTTGTTCATTGACGCTTGCCCCATAGCAGGCTTGGCCCGCCCGAAACCACGCCCTCTTTGCGCTCTAACTTCATGAAGTTAAGAATGCTCCGCCTGTGTGGGGAGCGGTTCTCTCATGGCGGCAAGGCAGCTTTCATAGCCCGCATTGATTTCCGCATAAGCATCCATGAGCCCTTTGAGGCGCACACGCCCGGCGGGCGTAATCTGATAATAAACGCGCAGCCGCCTCCCCCGACAGCCCTCTGATCCTCCGTAATGTACCCCCGCTCCATCATCCGGTAGAGCGTGGGGTACATCGCTCCTTCCGGAATTCTCAATTGGCCGCCGCTCCCCTGTTCTACGGATCGGGCGATCTCATAGCCGTAGCTGTCGCCCCGGCAAAGGCGGGAGAGGATGAGGGTTTCCACAAGCGGCTTTAACAGATTGCTTCTGGATTTTTGCAGCGCTTCTTCCTGCGTGAGCGTGGCGGCTTTGCGGTTCTTTTTGAACCGGGTGATGGTTTCCTGCATTTTTTGTGTGAGCATTTTTATCGGCCCCTTTTTATTTGGAATTACATCCCACATCATTATCCAAAATCATGGCGGTTTCCTCCCCCGCTTCCGATCTGTTCCAAGGCACACACGATTTCCTCAATTTTTGAAACAATCCGGATCTTTTAGCTCGTCATCCTCTATGATCTCCTTAATCTGCTTCAAAGTTTGATAGCTTTTCATTTCGACAAGTTCACTTGCATGGTTCGTCAGATTGGGGAATTCGATACAAATCTCTTCGCGGATAGGATATCGGCTAGGAGTTTCCTGATATAAGTTCATGGGATCACCTCAAAATAATTGTGCAGGCTTTTGAGCGTCGGGTATGGAAATAAATATACAATTGTTGTAAAATCCATTTATATATGGCTAATCCAAACGAAATGAGCCAAGTTTTTTTATTTCAATCGTACCATTTATCTTCTCAAATTCATTCACACGTTTTTTAATAAACTGCTCCATTTCTTTGTTTGCCGACCGGCCCTCTGACTCCGCAAACATATCGGAATTTCTGAAAATATAATTCGATCCACACGCAATGTATAACGTAATAATTTGCTCTCCA
>ENA-OQCL01000807-OQCL01000807.1-human-gut-metagenome-genome-assembly--contig:-NODE-807-length-13414-cov-5.694965_pt1 | contig 13414 bp, 14 predicted proteins | sample MGYA00242502_ERZ504586 | MGnify/ENA primary metagenome ERZ504586 (study PRJEB26092, sample SAMD00036316) | human gut metagenome | host: Homo sapiens | study: EMG produced TPA metagenomics assembly of... | reverse complement strand
CAACACCTCCTCCTTCCGCGCGGACAAGAACGACCGGCTCTACGAGTACGACGACGAGCTCGAGGACAACGTCACGCCTACAATTCGGACACGACCGGCTGGACGGCGATTTCGAGTGGGTCGACGAGGACACCAAGATCACCAAGAGCGGCTACTACAGCTTCTACTCTATCCCGACAGCAGCAAATACGACCGGACCAAAGGACAGATCAAATCAACGTCCGCTGAGCAAACGAACGAAAAAAGCGGCCGGCCGCGCTCGGCGGGCCGCCTTTTGGATTCCCGGGGACTATTTTACGTCGAAGCGGTAGATGGTCGTGTGGTCGTAGGGCTCGCCCGCCCGCAGGACGGGATTCGGCCACTCGGGGTGATTGACCGAGTCGGGCGCGAACTGCGTCTCGAGGCAGAGGCCTCCCCGTTTCTCATAGTAGCAGCCCTCCTTGCCGAGCTGGGTGCCGTCGATGAAGTTGCCCGAATAGAACTGCACGCCCGGCAGGGTCGTCAGGCAGGTCATATGCCTTCCGCTCGCCTCGTCCCACATTTCGGCGCAGGGGCCGAGCTCGCCCGCGGGGGAATTGAGCACCCAGTTGTGATCGTAGCCGCCGCCGTAGTTGAGCGGGAGATAATCCGCGTCGATCCGCTCCCCGACCCTGTGGTAATCGCGGAAGTCCATCGGCGTGCCCTCCACCGGCAGGACCCTGCCGGTCGGGATGCTCTCGGCGTCCGCCTCGGTGAAATGGTCGGCGTAAATTTTCAGCTGCTGGCCGAGGATCGTGCCTGAGTTGTGGCCCGCGAGGTTGAAGTAGGCGTGGTTGGTGAGGTTGCAGACGGTGTCCGCGTCGCTCGCCGCCTCGTAGTGCAGGACCAGCTCGTTGTGGTCGGTGAGGGTATAGGTCATCGTGACGCTCAGGGCGCCGGGGTAGTGTTCCTCCCCGTCGGGGCTCACCAGCCGCAGGCGCAGCGCCTGCCCCTCCTCGCAGGAGATCACCTTACCGGCCCACAGCTTCTGGTCAAAGCCGACCGTGCCGCCGTGCAGGTGGTTGACGCCGTTGTCGTTGAGCGCGAGCTGGTACTCCTTCCCGTTGAGGGTGAACCGGCCCTTGCCGATGCGGTTCGCGCAGCGGCCCACCGCCGCGCCGAGATAGTATTTGTTCACCTTGTAGCCCGCGTAATCCCCGTAGCCGAGAATGACGTCGGCCAGCTTTCCATCGCGGTCGGGCGCGAGGACCGACACGAGGTGGCCGCCGAAGTCGGTCGCGGACACCTGCATACCGTTTTTGTTCCGCATCGTATAAAGGGTCGACTGTCCCAAGTCGGTCATCAAATAGGGGGCCTGGGTGATCGTTGTCATCTCTACCGCTCCTTCTCCTCATCTCTGTCATGGACTGCGAACATGCTTCTATTATAGGCGCGTTTGCCCGGAAAGTAAAGCAGCCCGCCAAACGGCGGGCCGCTTTTTTATTCCGCCGTCCCGGCGGGGGCGGTTTCATTTTTCTCCGTGTCCCGGGCCTCCCGGCGCGACGCGATCACGATCAGGGTGCCGCGCGCGACCTCGATGCGCGCCGTATCGGCGGAAAAACTCGTTGCTCACCCCGATCGGCATCGACGGGGAGAGCCGCGCCCCGGTGAGCGGGTATTCCACCCCGCGCAGCGTCACGCCCTCACATTCCCCGGCGGCGAAGACCGACAGATACCATCCCTCCATGCGGGGCAGCTCGAGCGCGCCGTCCCTGACCGCCCAGGCGCGGTTGTCCGCCGAGAGGATGACTCCCCCGCGCGCCCTGCGTGCAGAGCCAGCAGAGGGCCTGCAAATTGGCGACCGTGTGGTCGAGCCTGCCGCCCAGCGCGCCGACGATCACGAACTCCCGGCAGCCGCGGCCCAGCCCCAGCCGCAGCCCCGTCATCGTGTCGGTGTCGTCCTTGCGCACGGGGCAGACCTCCACCTGCGGCGCCTCCGGCACGTAACCGAGGGAGTCGAAGTCTCCGAGCGCGAGGTCGGGCGCAAGGCCCAGGCGCTCCAGATGCAGGAGCCCCGCGTCGGCCGCGATGAGCAGGTCGCCGGGCTCCGGGCGCAGGCGCTCCGGGGCGAGCTCCGCCGCCGCGACTATGTAGCAGCTTTTCATGCCTCTCGCCTCCCCTGCTCGGCCAGGGCCTCCAGCCCCGCCTCATCCTCTATGCGCAGCGCCCCGCGGGAGAGGCTCACGAGCCCCTCGGCCTGGAAATAGCGCAGCATCCGCGTAACGACCTCCCGCGCCGTGCCGAGGTGGGCGGCGATGCGCTCGTGCGTCAGGCCGAGCTCCGGCCCGCCCTCCAGCGCCGACTCCTCCAGCAGGAAGGCCGCCAGGCGGCGGTCGAAGCTCTTCCAGAGCACCTGCTCCACCAGCCACATGACCTCGGAAAAGCGGGAGGCCATGAGCTCGTTCGTGTAGTTGGCGAGGGGCGCAGACTGCTCCATCACGCGCCGGTATACCTCCGGGGAGATGACGAGGAGCTCCGAATCCCGCTCGGCCTCGATGGAGATATCGAATTGCAGGCTCCGCACCATACAGGAGGCGGAAAAGAGGCAGATATCGCGCTCAAAGAGGCGGTAGAGCGTGATCTCGCGCCCGGCCTCGGAGAGCATAAATGCGCGGAGCCTGCCCCTTTGCAGGGCGAGCAGGCCCAGGCACTCGGCGCCCGCGCCGTGGAGCAGCTCCCCCTGCGCGAGGCGGCGTGGCGAGGCGGCCGCCGTGAGGGCGCGCCGCTGTGTGTCGTTCAGTTTGTCCCAGACACCCGGGAAGAAAGCGGAAAGTTCCATGCCGCACCAGCCTTTCGGGGACATTATAAACCATCCCCCTCTCCGGCGCAAGGCGCGGGGAGGGGGAAGTGCCGTTCAGCTTTCCATCTGCTTGCCGAGGAAGGCGGCGACGGTCTGGGCGAGCTTGAATTCGACGTCGCCGGAGGGCGGGGCGTTCTTGGGCGAGGCAAAGATGACGGCGCCCATGAGGTCGCCCTCGGAGACGACGGGGGCGGCGACGGAGACGCAGAAGCCGCTGTCGGAGTCGGTGACGGGGACGCAGGCCCCGCCGCTTTCGTGGCGGAAGACGCGGCGCGACTCCATTATCTGTTCGAGCTCAGGTGAGATACGCTTTTCAAAGAGCTCCCTCCTGCCTCCCCCGGCGACGGCGATAACGGCATCCCTGTCGCAAACGGCGGCGATGCAGTCGGTGGACTTGTGCAGCGAATCGCAGATCTGCGCCGCGAAGTCCGAGAGCTCGCCTATGGGGGAATACTTCTTAAAAATGACCTCCCCATCCTTATCCGTAAAAATCTCCAGCGGGTCGCCGTCACTGATAACATTGGCGCGGAGCACCTTATCCGGCCGGTGTACCGAGCACTGGACCACGCTCACCGGCTCCATACCGCCGCCGGAGCCTTCGTCCTCGACCGGGTACTCGCCCTTGCGCAGCAGCGTGTCGATGTCGGCCTTGAGCCGTATCTCGACGTGGTCCTCGTAGACGAAGATGCGGTCGATGATGAGCTCGAGGTCCTGTTTTTCAAGGTGCGGCTTCTTGATGATGTCGTCAAAGACCTCCATCGCCGTCTTTGCGGCGCGGTTGGCGCGGATGATGGTGTTGCGCTTGTCCGTGACGCGCTCGAGCTGCGATTGCAGTCCGTCGATGCGGCGCATGAGGTCGGACTCCAGCTCGTCGTAGGTCTCCTCGAGCATCGCCTCGTTCTCGGGATGCCGCATGATGTCGCGCACGCGCTGGCGTTTCGTGGCCTTGAGCTCCTCCTGCGCGTCGAGCAGCACATCCTCGAGGTTCGCCGCGCTGCGCTCGGTCTCCGCCACGTCCTCCGGCTCGCGCGCGAGCTCGGCGTTGAGCTTGGCGAGCATCTCCGCGGAGTTATCGCGCACCTTCCGGACGTAGAGCTTCACCAGCTCGTCGAGTTTGTCCACGCGGATGTGGTGGGTCGTGCAGCCGGCAGTGCCGCGCCGGTGATAGGTGCCGCAGGTGTAGGCGGGCTTGAGGTCGCGCCGGCCGAGCGCGAACATCGGCGCGCCGCAGTCGCCGCACTGTAGGAAGCCGGAGTAGACGTTGTCGTTTATCTTGACGCCGCGGTAGTTGTACTTCGCGCGCTTCTCGCGCAGCGCCCTTACGGTGGCGAAGGTGCGGTAGTCAATGATGGCCTGGTGGTGGTTTTCGATGACGATCTGCTCGACCTCATCGCGCTTGACGTCGCGGCCGTTGATCTTGGCGCGCTGGTATTTGCCCTGGCGGAGCGTACCGATGTAGAAGTCGTTGTCGAGTATGGTCTGGATGGTGACGATGCTCCACGCGCTCTTCACGCTGCGGTGATACTCCTCACCCTCGGCGAGCTTGCGCTCGCGCTCGGCCATGCGCGGCGTGGGTATGCCCTCATCTGTGAGGGCGTTCGCGATCTTCTTGTAGCCCCAGCCGTCGATGTACATGCGGTAGATGCGGCGAACGATGTCGGCCTCGACCGGCACGACCTCGAACTGCTGCTTTTTGTTGATGATGTAGCCGTAGGGCGCGGCGCAGATCCACTTTCCGTCCTCCTGACGGCGGCGGATGACGCTTTTGACCTTCTTGCTCGTGTCGGTGACGGGCATCTCGTTTATGAGGAACTGGAACTGGATCTTGAGCCATTCGTCGTCGTTGGGGAAGTCGATGTTGTCGCCGATGGAGATTATGCGCGCGCCCGCGTCGCGCAGGTCCTCAAGCTCGACGAGGCCGCGGCTGTTGCGGCGCGAGAAGCGGGAGAAGTCCTTGACGACGAGGATGTCGAGTCGGTGGGCCAACAGCTCGCGGCGCATGGCCTGATATCCCTCACGCTGCTCAAAGGTGTAGCCCGAGCGGTCGCGGTCCTCGTAGAATACGAGCTCCGCGTCCGGGAACTTGTGCTCGACGAAGTCGGAGATGATGGCCTTTTGGTTCTCGATGGACGTGTTGTCCCGGTCAAGCTCTTCATCAACGGAGATGCGGCAATAACCGGCGATACGGAGCTCATTCTCCATCCTTGCGCCCTCCCTTCAGGTACTTTGCCATGGCCCGGTCGAAGTCCGAGACGTACTCTGCGTCCTGACGCTTTCGGAACTGCTCGTAGACCTCGGAGACGCGCCGCTCGGCAGCTTCGCGCGAGACCTTGCCCTTGTCGGGCAGCACGCCGCGGCGGCTGAATTCGAGGAACCTGTCCGTCTGCGCGAGCCAGTCGGCCATGCTCATGGGCTGTGCATCCTCCGCCATGAGCTCGGCGTAGTCGATAAACATGGTGACCAGCCGGTTGAGGCGGCGCAGCTCGTCCTCGTTTAAGTAGTTTTTCGCCACGAGCGCGTCGCTCTTGAGAATCTTCCCGTCAGGCGCGGCCTTCCAGGTTGTCAGTCCCATGGTCGGGCTGTCGGGCGATACGCGCTCCACGATCAGCTCGGCCGCCGTTCGGCCCGTGACCGCGTAGTGCAGCTTGTTCTGGACGAAGGAGTAGAAGGCGCGGGTCGTCTCGCTATTCTTGTCGTAGTCGTAGCTGCACTGCTCGAATATGTCGGCGATCTTCTGATAGGCCCGACGCTCGCTGGCGCGTATCTCGCGGATGCGCTCGAGCAGCTCGTCGAAATAGTCGCGTCCGAAGGGACGACCGTTCTTGAGCAGCTCGTCATTGAGAACAAAGCCCTTCTGAATGTACTCCCTGAGCGTTTTCGTCGCCCACTGCCTGAATTTTGTGGCTTTCTTAGAGTTCACGCGGTAGCCCACGGCGATGATGGCATCGAGGTTGTAGAAATCAAGAGTCCGCTTGACTGAGCGCGAGCCCTCCTGACGAACTACCGAGATTTTCTCGGTAGTTGCTTCGGGCGAGAGCTCCTCGTCTTTGTATATGTTTTTAAGGTGAAGAGAAATGTTGTCCGTTGTGCAGTCGAAAAGCTCGGCCATACCGCTCATCGGCAGCCAAAACGTCTCGTCCTTGAAAATGACCTGGACATACTGCCTCTCTCCGCCGTTCTCGTAAAGCAGTATCTCGGCACTGTCAGTCATTATGTCCGCCTCGCTTTCTATCAATGTAATTTAGATAGTACGTGTATATTATTGATATCATTGTACCATACGCCTCCTTACGCTGCAAGCACAAGTTTCTGCACGGATGACAGCGAGAGACTTTGCGCTTGTGCATTGACCAATGCGCATATTTTCCTTATAATAGAAAATGAATTATCCGCGCGAAAAATACATGGGGTGTTATGAGCGGCGATTTCAGCCGCAATCATAACAAGGGAGATCAAAGATGAACGAAAATGAGAAGATGGAGCTTATACGCTCCATGACAGCGGTGGAAGTCAAGCCGGAGATTGCAAAAGAAGAGATCTCGTCGCATAGCTACAACAAGGTACCGCTGTCGCGTATCCCGGCTCTGGGTGTAGGGTTTGAGCCTCTTACCGCTGCTTTGCAGCAAGTCTTGAGCGGCGGTGAGGCCGTGAGCGGGATATACAGGGTCACGATTCCGGCAGGTACGCATCTGGCGCAATTCAATGATGGCACGGGCTTCCTTGGCGCGGCGTTCGGAGCCGGCGGCATAGAGGCGCAAGCTCGCTTGAATCCGCTGATGTTCAGTCCCGCGGCTGTGGGAACGCTCTTTATGGCCGCCACGCTCGCCAACATTGACAAGAAGCTCGACGCTATTCAGGAGACACAGCAGGAGATGCTGGATTTTCTCAAGGCAAAAGAGAAATCCGCTCTCATGGGAGACCTCGAGTTTCTCGCAGATGTTTTTAATAACTATAAATACAACTGGAACAGCGAAAAATACAAGACTGCAAATCACATCAAGGCTATGGACATACGTCAAAGCGCCATGCACTCGCTTGAGCTCTACCAGAGTCAGATACAAAAGCACATGGAAAAGCGTTCGATCATGCCTAGCGACAGAGACGTGAAAAAGCAGCTTGACCAACTGATCGACGAGATGCAGGACTACCGCCTGGCGCTGTACATTTACGGTTTCGCGTACTTGGTGGAGGTGCTGCTGCAGGAGAACTTCGACGCACAGTATCTCGCGTCGATAGCGAGCTCTATCAACGACAAGGCGCTCGAATACCGCGAGCTATATACCAAAGTGTACACTAGGGTAGAGGAGCGCGCAAAGTCCACACTGCAGTCCAAAGCGCTGGGAGCGCTCTCAGCAGTGAGCCGCGCGGCGGGTAAAACCGTCGAGAAGATACCTGTGATCAGCAAGTCGCAGCTTGATGAGAACCTGATAAACGCCGGGGAAGTGCTGGGCGAGCACAGCGAGACTCGCACCGACAGTGCCCTCGGTCGGCTGACCGAATACAGCGGCGACTGTGTGCGGCCGTTCGTGGAGCAGATCAGGGCGATCGACCGCGTGTACAACAGCCCCATGAACATCCTGTTTGACAGCGAAAACGTATATCTCGGCTCGGCCTGATACATCCTTAGTGTTCGCCCGCCGGTGAGCTTGCTCACCGGCGGGCTATCTTCTTATCTCTCCTGCGCGGGGCGTTCTGCTTTGGCTGCCGCTTTCTCGTTCTGCACCTGCATCTCGGCTATGCGGCGCTTATTGTACGCCAGCAGGTCGAGGACACTCGTGTGCAGGTCGCCGCTGCCGGAATGGTACTCGGCGACGGTATATTTCTTGGCCTTGTACTCGGACCGCAGTGAGCGGAGCCGCGCCATGACTGATTCATCATCGCGCTCTGCCCTCGTCAGCCACACAGCCACGATTTTTTGATTATCCAATATATCTATTTGCAAGCGCAAATCAGCTCCTTTTGGCAATAGTTTCCGCATCCTGAGCGGGGTTTATACCTTGATCCGGCTTGATGCCTTCAGATTTGGCTTCTTCAGATTTCTTCAAAAAATCGTCACTGAGTTGTTTTCCAGTGTACGAGCGTACATATGTACGCTTGTACGCAAGGTTTGAACTCGGATTCACATCGCGCGCTGGAGCAGCTCCACGCCCATAAACCCGCGAACGCGGCGTCCGCCGGGCAGATAGATCTTGTTCGTGGGTTCGAGCCCGTAGGCCTCCTTATTCTCAATGAGATGCGCGCTGAGGCTGCGCGGCGAGAGTGGATTGAGCGCATTGTCCTCGCACCAGAGCTTGTACACGGCGTAGATGTCCCGGCTACTCGCCTCCGCGTCGGCCTTGAGCCGTATGTAGCCCTCAGATCTCATGAAATCCACCGCGTTATTGCCATCGCTCACCGCCTCGGCCATGTTCTCACGTGCGCGCTCGCTGAGCGTGAAGCTGTAGTTGTTCGCGATGAGCCGCCGCAGCCCATCAAGACACCAGAGGAATATGCCCTCCGCCTCGGCGCACATCTTCTCGGCGATGAACGGATCGTCCGTGCGGCTCGCGTCCTTAGGCCTCGTCGTGAGGATGATCTGCCGCCGGAAAAAGCCCTCACTGCGGTCGTAGAGCGCCTTGAGCGAGCCGTTGCCGAAGCCGAGAAAGCGGACGTACAGGTCGCCCTGGTAGCTCTGCTGGCCTTTGCGCTCCAGGTCCATCGGCAGCTCGGCGGTGACGATGGCCTTGATGTAGTTCGTCTGCGGCAGTGCCTCGATCTTCATGTCGTCGTCGAGCATCACCAGCTCGTGCTCCAGGTCGGCGCGGGCGAAGCGGCTGGTTTCAATCTTTGAGATGCTGCCCGTCGCCATGTTCGTGCCGAGCAGTGCGCGGAGTACGACCCCGATGCGGCTCTTGCCCTCGCCGCCGCGCCCGATGAGCATCAGCATCTTTTGCCCCTTCGTGGCTCGGCAGCAGACAGTAGCCCATGAACTCCTGCAGCGTCGGGATGTCCTCAGGGTAGAGCAGCTCTCCGAGAAACTTGAGCCAGGTCTCCGGCGCCGCCGCGCCCTCGTTGTAGGCCACGGGAAGCCGGTTGCGGCAGAACTCGCGCTCCGCGCTGAAGCGCCCGTCGAGGAAGAGCGTGCCGTTTGCGACGTGGATGCGGTCGCGCTGGATGGGCAGGTCCGGCGCGTAGGCCTCGAGCCTCAGCGCCTCGAGAAGGTTCGCTACGCGCTTTGTGAGCCCGGTCTGGAAGAAGGGCTTGAGACTCTCGTAGATCTCGCGCCGCAGCGCGTCCTCGTCCGTGACGCGGCCCTCGACCGTGAAAAAGGTGCCGTTCACGCTCTTCATCGGGTGGATTTTGAGGAATTCCTCGCAGAACTTGACCTCATTGACGTTTTTGCCGTCGTACCATTCCGGATACTCAACCATTGCAGGCCTCCATCAAGCGCGCGGTCTCCCGCTCGATCCGCCGCGTCTCCGCTCCGCTGGCGCCAACCTCAAGCAGGTATCCCGTCCACTCGCCGAGCCTGCAAGCCTCGGCGTATTTTTCACCGATGTCCTCATACTTCGCTCTCGGTGAGAGCGCCTGCCGGCAGCGCTCGAGCTCGCGCTTGCAGGCAGCGAGCCCGCGGGGGCTTGCCGGGCCTGAGCCAAAGTCCGACGAGAGCCGCCGCGCTGCCTCCGCCTTCGAGCAGCCGAGCAGACCCGCCGTCAGGTCGACCACGTCGCCATGTGCTCCGCAGCCGAAGCAGTGGAAGTGGTCGCCGTAGAGCTTCAAGCTCGGCACTCTGTCTGCATGGAACGGGCAGAGCATGAAGCCACGCCGGACCGTTCCGTACCTCTCCGCCGCCTCATCAAGCGGCACCGCGTTTCTCAACACGCTGTAGTTTGTCATTCGCATACCTCCAAATTCGTTGTAAGGGAAAGCCCTCCACCAGTAATATGAGGAATACGCGAAAAACACGGCAAACAGCATGACAGGCCGTTTCCAAAAAACATGACATATGATACAATGAGAAAAAATACCATGGAGGGTATGATGGAACACAACCTGCTGACACTGGAATTTGGGCGGGATACTGTCACATATGAAGGGCGTTCCGTTCCGACGGGCACGCTGGGGTGCGAGGCTTTGAATATTCCGGACTCTGTGATCGCGTCGCTTGCCGAGCCGTGTCGTGTGCTCAATGAGTTCATCGCTGCGCTCGGGATGATGAGCGTGACGGCTCAGCTCCTGGAAAGAGCGCGTGCAGCCGCAATGCGTGTCATAAACGCTATGCGCGAGATGGAGCCGTTTTCGCACTTGGATCATGGCTTTTACGCGCCAAGCATCGCAGACGCTTTCACGCCGGAGGCCATCGAACAGGTGCGTGCGCTCAACATGGCCATGCTCACACGGGGACTTGCGGCGGCACAGGAACCGGGTCTGCGCAAGGGCGCGCTGCTCAGCAAGATCGCACCGGTCCTCGCACAGCTTGCGTTCTCGCTCGCTGAGTACAAGCGAGCTATGACGGCCCTGGCTGAGGCAATAAACGCGGATGATGCGGAGAGAACGCCGGACGGCCTTGCCTCTGCTTTTGGGGCTCACTTCGACGCATCCGGTGACAGCCTCATGACGTTTGCCAACGCTTCTGTGCAGTATGTCTCTGCGGGAGAGCCACCGAAACTCGTCAGACGCATGAGCTACGTCTCGCTCGTTGGTTTGCTTCGCTCAGACCTCTTTGAGGGCATCGCGGCCGGTCATGCGCCGAGAAAGTGCGCCGTCTGCGGGCTCTGGTTCCTCACGCTCGATGCGCGCCGCACGAAGTATTGCGGCGGGTTTGCTCCCGGTGACGCACACGGCAGAACATGCCGCCAGGTCGGAGCCATGCGTGGGCGTGAGCAGCGTGAGCTCGCCGGAGATCACCCGCTGAAGGCGATTTATAATCGACGGCTCAACACCATTTTGCAGAGTCAGCGCCGCGGGAGGCTCGACGAGGCCACGGCGGATGCCATGCGCAAGCTGGCTAAGGACAAGCTCCAGCGTGCGCTGTCCGACGCCGATTACGCGCGTGTGGCCTATGAGTCCGAGATGACGCAGGAGGCGCTGCGCGCCGAGGCGGAGCGGAAATGCTGACGCTCAGGGAAGCAGAGAGGGCGTTTCAGCTCGACCCGCCGCCAAAGTCTGAGAGCGAGAGCTTCGCGGCGTTTCTGCACTTCTACGAGTCGTCGCTCAACGAGCGGGTGCGCAGATTTATCGGCAAGCGGGCATTTGACGCGGAGACACTTTTGGAGTACAAGCTCGCCTGCGCCGCCGCTATGCTAGAGCGCTGGGAGAGATTTGACCCGAACATAGGGTCGCGTTTTGAGACCTTTGTCCACCATGACGTGCAAAATGCTCTGCTCAGAGCGCGGATGCTCGAGGAGGCCGGCTCATTTTCAAGCCTTGACGAGTACAAGGCTGCGCGGCAGATGGGCGCGCTCATGTACGGCTCGACGCAGGGCGATTCGCTGAGGGAGTTCATAAAAAAACGCGGCTGCTCGGAAGCAACCGCAAAGAGATTTCTAAAGACGGCGCAGCTCGCGTTGAACGTCACATCTCTTGAAAACGACGCCGAGGCGAGCTGTACCTGGGACTATGTGAGCGTGCTGCAGGGCGGGGTGTTGGCAGAGAAGGTGAGAGAGGCGTTCGCGAAGCTGAGCTTCCGGGAGCAGACGCTGTTGGAAAAACGCTGTGCCATATGCATGACCTGCGGACGTGTGGCACCGCTGAGTGAGCGCATGAGCTTTGACGAGCTGGCAATAAAGTTTGAGGCGTCCAGTCCGCGCACAGCGGAGCGCGCCTATAACCGAGCGGTGGAGAAGCTCACACTTGGGCTGGTTGAGCTTGGAGCGTTGCACGCGGTACGCATTGAGCGTACGGCGCAGGATACTTACCGCTATCAGGCCGACAACGAGGGCGATTGGGGCGAGTTTGTCCTCGACCCTGACGGCGAGCTCAAAATAATAGCTCTCGCCGAGTTGGACACCGTCAAAACGCACCGCTTCGCCGAGCAAGCCGCAAGCTATATTCGCGCCCACGCAGGCGAGAAGCTGGCTAAAAAGCTGCTGGTGGCGTTTGAATATAATTAGAGGGAGAAAGCACTATGAGTTTTTCTGAACGAATCGGGGCTGTCAAAAGGCAAATACAAAAATGCTCGATTGATGACAGGCTAAGAGCAAGAATAGCAAACTATATATCTGACAATTATGAGGAGGAACAAGCTAAATTTGTACTAGACAAAATGGGACTGCATACGCATAAAATTGATCCGTTGCCCGTTACTTTCCTTAACGAAATAGATGAAAATACAAAGTCACTGTTGAACTACATAGAAAGATGCAGCTGGAATAATGTTTACGATGCAGTCGAGGCAGGCATGGCTTACTTTGACTTTATCTATTGCAAAGATTGCGAATATAGTGGTGACGGCTGCTTTTACGAAATTGATAAATGCGAAGGAAGAAAATATTCACCATGCGATTGCCTAATCAAAAAGAATCGGTACTCTGAAGACTTTAACAGTATATTTGAGCAAGAGAAATCAGCATATAGATTTGCAAATGAGCAGATAGTGCCAATAACTAATGAAATTGAACTTGACGAAATAGTAACAGCCGCGTCTTCAGAATTCGATGCTGTCAATGCTCACATAAGTAACGCATTAAGACTGTATTCAGACAGAGAAAATCCTTCCTATAAAAACTCAATTCATGAATCTATAAGTGCCGTCGAGTCAATGTGCTCAATCATAACGGGGATGAAGGGAAAAGGTGCCACACTTGGCTTAATGTTAAAGAAGCTTGAAGATAATGGTGTAAGGATACATACTGCACTTAGAGAGGCATTTTCTAAATTATATGGATTTACATCTGATGAAGAAGGTATACGACATGGAAGTATGGATTTTTCTAATGCGCCAGCGGAAGACGCCAAGTTCATGTTGGTTGCATGCTCGGCATTTGTAAACTATTTGATAGAAAAATACGTAAAAGAATTAGAATGAGTGGATTTAGAATTTAGAGGCTGGCAAACACGCAAACTCAAAAAAAGGCTCTCCCAGTCAATTTGATCTGGGAGAGCTTTTTCTTTATGGGGTTAGGATGAAGTCTCAACAAGCGCTTTTTGCAAAAATGGGGGCCCTCATTGACCTGCTTGCAGCCATTTATACCATGCCTGAAAGCATAAGCGAGGGCTACTGCGTTTCGGCCCTGTTGACAAAATTACGCATAGCCGCGACGCATATGGTATACTGGAGGAAAAGCAAAGGCGGTGATGTGGGTATGATGACTCGCAGGGATGGAGTACAGCAGAAGATGTTGTGTGTAACGTTGGAGTCGCTCATGCCTGAGGAACATTTCCTCAGACGGTTGGACGGCCTGATGGACTTCAGCTTCATCTACCAGCGCGTAGAGAGCCTGTACTCACACAGAGGCCGGCCGTCCATCGACCCCGCGGTAGTTGTGTCAAGATGCTGCTGCTCGGTTACCTGTACGGCATAGACTCCGAACGGCGCTTAGAGCAAGAAGTGCGCGTCAACATCGCATACCGCTGGTTTCTCGGCATCGACCTCGACGAGCCGGTACCCGACCACTC
>ENA-OQCL01000806-OQCL01000806.1-human-gut-metagenome-genome-assembly--contig:-NODE-806-length-13414-cov-5.719576_pt1 | contig 13414 bp, 15 predicted proteins | sample MGYA00242502_ERZ504586 | MGnify/ENA primary metagenome ERZ504586 (study PRJEB26092, sample SAMD00036316) | human gut metagenome | host: Homo sapiens | study: EMG produced TPA metagenomics assembly of... | reverse complement strand
ACCTTTGCCAGCAAAACAACTCTTTTAACAACAAAAAGATATGAAAGCAGCAATTATCGGGTGCAAGGGAATAATGGGATGGGGCATGCCCATTAGCCCGAGGGGCTGGCAAAAGGAACAATCATCCCTGCCGGTAACATCATTGTCTCCAACCCCACCCAGGGCAAGCTGGACAAGCTGAAGGCAGAATTCCCCGCATTGCAAGTGACCAATGACAACCAGGAAGCGGCAGCCGGTGCAGATATGATAATCTTTGCCGTGAAGCCATGGCTGATGGAGCCAGTGATAAAGGAACTGGAACTAAAAGGCACAGAGATTCTTATATCCGTTGCAGCCGGCATTCCTTTTGAAAAGCTGACACACTATGTAGCAGACAAAGAAATGACCATGTTCCGTCTTATTCCCAATACCGCCATCAGCGAGATGGAAAGCATGACACTCATCGCCAGCCGCAATGCCACCAAGGAGCAGGAGCAACTGATGCTGGACATTTCAACCAGATGGGACTCGCCATGCTCATTCCCGAAGAAAAGATTGCGGCAACCACTGCCATGACTTCCTGCGGCATCGCCTACGTGCTTAAGTATATCCAGGCAGCCATGCAGGCCGGCGTTGAAATGGGTATCTATCCCAAAGACGGCATGCGCATGGTGGCACAATCCGTAGAAGGGGCAGCCGAGCTGATTCTGAACAACGACACGCACCCCAGTGTTGAGATTGACAAGGTGTGTACCCCGGAGGAATTACCATCAAGGGAATCAACGAGCTGGAACATGAAGGATTCACCTCCACTGTGATTAAAGCCATCAAAGCGAGTAAATGATATTTAATGTGCTAATGTAACGATGTCCCGATATGCCTATGAGCTACGGTATAATTAAACATTGTGCAGCCTATTGGCACATTGCCACACTTTAATAACAACCCATTAAAAAATATAATTATGGACGAACAAATCAGACAATAGCCGAACGCCTGCGCGGACTGCGTGACGTATTGGAACTGACTGCCGACGATATCGCCCGCGACTGCGACATCTCTGCAGAAGAGTACCGTCTGGCCGAAACCGGAGAATTCGACATCTCGGTCAGCATGCTGCAGAAGATAGCACGGCACTACGGCATATCACTGGACGCACTGATGTTTGGGCAAGAGCCCAAAATGAGCTCCTACTTCCTGACACGTGCCGGAAAAGGAACCAGTATAGAACGTACCAAGGCATATAAATACCAATCGCTGGCAGCCGGTTTCATCAACCGCACGGCAGACCCGTTCATCGTGACCGTAGAACCGAAACCGGACAGCGAGCCGATACATTACAACAGCCATACCGGTCAGGAGTTCAACCTCGTACTGGAAGGCCGTATGATGGTCAGCATCGACGGCAAAGACTTAATCTTAAACGAAGGAGACAGTCTATACTTCAACTCCAAACTGCCGCACGGCATGAAGGCGCTTGACGGAAAGACTGTAAAATTCCTGGCAGTAATCATGTAATAAAGTTATGGTAGAAAGATTTTTATCTCAAACATCCTTCACCTCACAGGAGGACTTCATCAAGAACTTGAAGATAAACGTACCGGAGAATTTCAACTTCGGCTACGACGTAGTGGATGCCTGGGCAGCCGAGCAGCCCGACAAACCCGCACTGTTGTGGACCAATGACCAGGGCGAATGCCGGCAGTTTACCTTTGCCGACATGAAACGGTACACAGACATGACGGCTTCCTATTTCCAAAGCCTCGGCATCGGGCACGGAGACATGGTGATGCTGATACTGAAACGCCGTTATGAATTCTGGTTCAGCATTGTGGCACTGCACAAACTCGGTGCAGTGGTGATTCCCGCCACCCACCTGCTGACGAAGAAAGACATCGTATACCGCTGCAACGCCGCAGACATTAAAATGATAGTCTGTGCCGGCGAAAGCGTCATCACCGACCATATCACGGCAGCTATGCCAGAGTCTCCTTCTGTGAAACGCCTCGTAAGCGTCGGGCCGGAAGCTCCCGAAGGATTCGAAGACTTCCACAAAGGTATCGAAGCTGCCGCCCCTTTCGTGAAACCTGAACATCCGAACACGAACGATGACATCTCCCTGATGTACTTCACCAGCGGCACTACCGGAGTCTCGAAGGGCGTCCTCAGAACACAGCAGATGGTCCGTGACCACGCCCTGGTCCTCGCGATAGCCAACGAGCCCTCGGAAACGCCGGAGGCCATACTCACGCCCGCGCCGCTCTACCACACCGCCGGGCTCTTCTGCATCCTGAAATCCGCGGCCCTGGCCGCCACGCTGATACTCGTGAGCTCCTTCGACCCGGAAAAGATCTGCCGTCAGATTGAGTCACGAAAGGCCACCGAGGTCCTAATGCTGCCGCCCATCTCCTATCAGAGGCTGTACCAGTCCGAGGCGGCGCGCAAATACGACCTGTCCAGCGTCAGGCTCGCCCTGGTCACAGCGGGCAAGTGTACAAAGGCCTGTATCGACGACATCTTCGAGATGTTCCCCAACTGCAAGCTGAGGCCCTCCTGGGGTTCAACTGAGGTATGCAGCGCCACAGGCTGCAACCTTTCCCGTCAGCAGCTCCGGGAGCGGCCCGAGCTCATGAGCACGGTGGGCAGGCTGAACGCACTTGTCGAAGTCCGCATCGTGGACGAGACGGGCGCGCAGGTCCCCGTCGGCGTGCCGGGCGAAGCCCTGGTGCGTTCCCCGCTGGTGTTCAAGGGCTATCTCGGCCGCGAGGACGAGCAGGACGGCATTTTCGTGGACGGCTGGTTCAGGACCGAGGACATTATGCGCGTTGACGCGGACGGGTACTATTACCTGGTGGACAGAAAAAGGGACATAGTGAAGACAGGCGGCGAAAACGTGTATGCGCAGGAGATAGAGCGGGTGCTGCAAAGCCACCCCGCCGTCATGGACAGCGCCGTCGTAGGAGTTCCGGACCCCAGGTTCGGGGAGGCGATAGCCGCCGCGATAGTGCTCAACCCCGGCGCTGAACTGAGCGCGGACGAGCTGCTGGACTTCTGCGCGGCCAACCTCGCCTCATACAAGAAGCCCCGCTACTGGGCGCTGCTGGACAGCCTGCCCGAAAACAGCGTGGGCAAGGTACAGAAAAACGTTCTCAGGGAGAACGCCGCAAAGATATTTACAAGGATCGCCTGACGTGCCGGTGGAGGCGGGCGGAGCCCGCCTCCTGTGCCGGTCCGGTTCCCCGGCGCCCAGGTAACGCGCGGAGGTGTTTAGTGATAAAACCTATTCTGGCGTCAGTTATTTTTGTAGTTATCCTCATATCCTTCGTCATGCAGAGGCGTCCCGCCGGCCTGACGGCCGTCGTCGGCTCCCTGCTCATGATGATCTTCGGCATCATAGAGCCTTCGGACGTCGTGGCGCCTTTCGGCTCCGACACGGTCATAATGGTCGCCTCCGTGCTCATACTGGGCAGCGCAGTGTTCGAGACCGGCGCGGCCGAAATAATCGGCAGCGCCATAGTCAGGAGGATGGGCCGGAACGAGAAGCTGCTCATAATGGTGCTCGTGCTGACGGTCTCCATTCTGTCCTCCTTCCTCAGCAACAGCGCGGTGGTGGCGATATTCCTGCCGCTGCTGGCCTCACTGGCCCGCTCTTCGGGCGGGGCGATAACGAAGAAGAACACCTACATGGCCGTGGGCATTGCCTCGGTCGTGGGCGGCAACTGCACGCTCGCAGGCTCCACGCCCCAGCTGACGGCCCAGGCCATACTCCAGACCACGGACTCGGTGAGGGAGCTCACCTTCTGGGAGCTGGGCAAGGTGGGCTTCCCGCTCGTCATAGTGCTGGCCCTCTACTATCTGTTCATAGGCATACGCCTGCAGAAAAAGGTTTTCGACTTCCCCGAAGTCGAGGACCCCGCCCCCTCCGGGGACGGCGGGCAGGTCCGCAGCAAGGCCAAGTGTATCACGGTCTGCCTCATCATGCTCGGCTGCGTGGCCGGCTTCACGGCGGGCGTGTTTTCCTTCGGCACGGTCGGGGCCATTGCGGCCGCCCTGTGCATACTGACCGGCTGCATCTCCTTTGACAAGGCCTTCAAGTCCCTGGACTGGAACACCATCTGCGTCCTCGGCGGGGCCATGGGCATATCCACCGCCCTGAACAAGAGCGGCGTTGTCCAGGCGGTCGCAGACATGATAATATCCGCCTTCGGCAGCGGGGCGAACCCCGTGACCATATGCCTTGTTCTCCTTGTGACCTCCGCGGCCCTCGGGAACATAATGAGCCACACCGCAACTGCGGCCGTGCTGACCCCCCTGGCCATTTCGCTGGGCACCGGGCTCGGCGTGGACCCCATCCCATATGTCGTCACGGTCGTGATCGGCTGCAACCTGGCCTTTGCCACGCCCGTGGCCACCCCTCCCCTCACCATGACCATGGTCGGCGGATACAGGTTCACGGACTACACCAAGGTCGGCGGCCTCTACAACCTCCTGTCGCTCATAGCCGCCGCGCTGCTCATCCCCCTGGCATACGGGCTGTGAGCCGCGGCACAACTGCAATTTTCTTATTAGGAGAGAGAATAAGAATGCTCAAAATACTAGTTTGCGTAAAACAGGTCCCGGACGTGGACCAGATGAGGATGGACCCCGAGACGGGCAACCTCATCCGGGCCGGCGTACCCGCCATTCTGAACCCCCTGGACGGCAACGCCCTCGCCGCCGCCCTGTCCGTCAAGGAGCAGTACGGCGCCGAGCTGAGCCTCATCACCATGGGGCCTCCCGCGGCAGAGGCCGCCCTGCGCGAGTGCCTGGCCGCAGGCGCCGACAGGGCCATCCTGGTCACTGACCGCGCCTTTGGAAACGCAGACACCCTCGCCACCAGTTATTCCATAGTCTCCGCGGCGAAGTCCATCGACAGCTTTGACCTCATCTTCTGCGGCAAGGAGACCCTCGACGGGGCCACTGGCCAGATGGGCGCCCAGCTGGCCGAGCGTTTCGGCGCCGCCCAGGTGACGAGCGCCAGCCTGATAAAGTCCGTGGACGAGGCCGCGGGCAAGCTCGTCGTCGAGCGCGAGCTTGAGACCGGGGTGGAAACGCTTGAGGTGAGCATGCCCTGCCTGTTCACCATGGAAAAGACGCACTATCCCGCGCGCATCCCCAGCCTCAAGGGCAAACTCGCCGCCAAAAAGGCGAAGATCACCGTCCTCACCGCCGACGACATCCCGGGCCTCGACCGCGGCCGCATAGGCGACCCCGGCTCCCCCACTAAGGTGCCGCGCATGTTCCCGCCCGTGCTGCCCGAGCCGGGCCTCATCATAGACGAGGGTTCGGTGGAAGGCAGCGTGGCCAAGCTCTTCGAGCTGGCCGGGATTTGAGGAGGTGCCCGGAATGGATAAGAAAAACTACAAGGACATGTGGGTCTACATAGAGCACAGCGGGGGCGAAGTCCACCCCGTGTCGCTGGAGCTCTGCTGCGAGCTGCGCAAGCTCTGCGACCTCTCGGGTGACAGGCTGGTGGCCGTGGCCGCCGGCTCTCTGCCCGAGTCCGAGCTCGACAAGATAAAGGACTGCGGCATCGACGGACTGATACAGGTCTCCGGTACCGGCTACGAAAGGTACAACACCGAGGCCTACGCCAATCTTTTCACCGTCCTGTGCGAAAAATACAAGCCCTCTGCCGTATTCGTCGGCGGCACGACGAACGGCAGGGACTTCGCCCCTCGCTTTGCCGCGAGGCTGGAGACCGGCTGCACCTCCGACGCCACGGAGATAATATATAACCCGGAGACGGGCGATATCGAATTCGTCGAGCCTGCGGCGGGCGGCAAGATAATGGCCGTCATCACCATACCCGTGCTCCGTCCGCAGGTGGGCACCATCCGCCCCGGCACCTTCAAGCACGAGCCCGCAGGCCGCAGGGAGAACATAGAGCTCATCGAGGAGGAGATCTCCTTCCCGGAGGAGGAGATACGCACCCGGCTCCTGGGCTTCGTCTCGGACGCCTTCGAGCCCGAGCTGGACATAGCCGGCTGCGAGACCATCGTGTGCGTGGGCGCCGGGCTCAAAAACGAAAGCCTGCCCAAGTACCGGGAGCTGGCCGCGCTGCTCGGCGGAAAGCTGGCCTGCACGAGGCCGCTGGTGGACCGCGAGCTGCTGCCCTACAAGCTCCAGGTCGGCCAGTCCGGCGTGATGATAAAGCCCAGGCTCTACATCGGCTTCGGCATCTCCGGCGCGGTGAACCACGTGACCGGAGTGGACGCCGAGACCTTCATCGCCGTGAATTCCGACCCCAACGCCGCCATATTCAACTACTGCGACTACGGCATAGTGGCCGACATGGACGAAGTGTGCGACGCGATGATCGCCCGGCTCAAAGCCAGATAACAGGAAAAGAAAAAGCCTTCCGCTGCAAAGCGGAAGGCTTTTTTGCCGTGTTTATTTACTTCACGAGCTTGGCGACCTCGGCGGCGAGGTCGTCCTGGCGCTTCTCGATGCCCTCACCCTTCTCGAAACGGGTGTAGCAGTTCACCTTGATGGTGGTGCCGAGCTGCTTCGCGACGGCGGCGACGTGGTCCTCGACGGAGACCTTGTCGTCCTTCACGAACGGCTGCTGCATGAGGCAGATCTCCTTGTAGTACTTGGCAAGGCCGCCCATGACTATCTTCTCGATGATGGCGTCGGGCTTCGTGGCGTTCTTCGGGTCCTCCTTGGCCTGGGCCAGACGGACGCGCTTCTCGTTCTCGATGAACTCTTCGCTGACCTCGCTCTTGTCCAGGAACTGCGGATTCAGAGCCGCGACCTGCATGGCGAGATCCTTGCCCAGCTCCTCGACCTCGGCGCTCTTCTCAAAGCCCGCGCCGACCTCAAGGTTCATAAGCACCGCGATACGGCCGCCCATGTGGACGTAGGCCACGCTCACGCCCTTGTCGTAGCGGGCGAAGCGGCGTACCTTGATGTTCTCGCCGATGACCAGGACCTTGTCGTTCTGCTCCTCAAGCACGGTCTTCTCGCTGCCGGGGTACTTGCAGGCGAACAGGGCGTCCAGATCGGCGGGCGCGTCCTTCGCAACGACCTTGGCCACGTTCTGGACGTACTCGACGAAGAGGTCGTTCTTCGCGACGAAGTCGCTCTCGGCATTGACTTCGACTATGGAGCCCACGCCGCACTCGGGGCAGACGTAAGCGTAAGCCATGCCCTCAGCGGCTATGCGGCCGGCCTTCTTCTGGGCGGCGGCGAGGCCCTTCTCACGGAGCCACTCAACGGCCTTGTCGATGTCGCCGTCGGCCTCGGCGAGGGCCTTCTTGCAGTCCATCATGCCGACACCGGTCATCTCGCGCAGGTTCTTGACGTCAGCAGCTGTGAATCCCATATATTATCATCCTTCCGTATTATTTAAAAGATAGTGCGCGGGGCATTGAGGCTCACTCGGCGGCCTCGTCGCTCTCCTCGACCTTGGCGGCCTCGTCGGAGGCGTTGTCGGCGCCCTGGCGGCCTTCCTGGACGGCGTTGGCCATGGTGGCGCTGATAAGCTTGATGGCGCGGATGGCGTCGTCGTTCGCGGGGATGACGTAATCGACCTCATCGGGGTCGCAGTTGGTATCGACTATGGCGACGATGGGGATGTGCAGCTTGCGGGCCTCGGCGATGGCGTTGTGCTCCTTGCGGGAGTCGATGACGAACAGAGCGCCGGGGAGCTTCTTCATCTCCTTGACGCCGCCGAGATACTTCTCGAGCTTGGCCATCTCGCCCATGAGCTTCATGACTTCCTTCTTGGGCAGCATGTCGAAGGTGCCGTCCTCCTGCATCTTCTTGAGCTGGGCCAGGCGGTCTATACGGGTGCGCATGGTCTTGAAGTTCGTCAGCATGCCGCCGAGCCAGCGGGCGTTGACGTAGTACTGGCCGACGCGCTCGGCCTCTTCCTTCACGGCCTCGGCAGCCTGCTTCTTCGTGCCGACGAAGAGGATGTTCTGGCCGTTCGCCGCGAGCTCGCGCACGAAGGCATAGGCCTCTTCGAGCTTCTTGACGGTCTTCTGCAGGTCGATGATGTAGATGCCGTTACGCTCCATGTAGATGTACTCGGCCATCTTGGGGTTCCACCTGCGGGTCTGGTGGCCGAAGTGGACGCCGGCCTCCAGCAGCTGCTTCATGGATACTACTGCCATTGTGTGTTTTCCTCCCTTTATTTTGTTATTACCTCCGGCGGGGCTCGTCTCCCCGCGGCCCAGCCTTGCGGCCACAGGGCCGGGGATCCCCCATCCGTGCGTAATGCCGATATATTATAGCAAAAGCTTCCGTGCATTGCAAGGAGTTTTTTGCAGAATTTTGCCCCCGTTCCGCGTTTTTTCGCGGGACGGGGGCGGTTTTTTCGCATATCGCCGGCTCATTCGGAGTCGTATTCGCAGGCGTAGGCCAGCTTGCCGCCGTAGACGGAGGGATAGGCGGCTGCCGGGTCGTTCCGGCAGTCGTTGTATATCCAGCCGCTGTCCGTGTGCCAGAGCAGGACGTAGTCCTCGGGCGTGCCGTCCGAATCCGTGACGGAGGGCTCGCCGCTTCCCCAGGCGTAGTAATCGACGCTCTCGCCCGTCACCCACTTGAGCTCGCCCGCCTCGCGGTGCAGGCCTATCCAGACGAACTTCGCGCCCGCCTCCTCGGCCAGGGCGGTTATCTCCGCCAGCTCCTCTGCGCTGGATATCACGGCCAGATGGCCGCCCTCAGCCTTACAGAGAGCCTGGGCCTGCTCCCAACTGCTGTTTGAGAGTGTGAGCTCATAGCTCGGCTCCGCAGGCTCGGGCGTTTCCGAGGGCGTGGGGCTGGGCGTCGGCTCCGCGCTCGGCTCCGCCGAGGGGGCCGCGGAGGGTGCGGCAGAGGGCGCGAGGCTCTCCGACGGCGGCGTCGGCGTGGGCTCCTGCTCCTCCCCGCCGGGCAGGAACAGGCTCACCGCCAGCGCCGCGATGACGACGACGGCGCAGATGGCGAGAACTATGTAGAAGGGCCGCATATTACGCTTCGGCCGCTCCTCGCGCTCTCTTATGGCGCGCTCCTCAAAGTCGCGGTCCACCCTGTACTCCGGCCTTGGTCCGGTGGGCCTCGGCGGCGGCGTGGGCTTTACGACGGGTATCTCCACCTTCGGGCGCTTAGGCGGCTCCGGCTGCTCCGGAGCAGGCGGCTCCGGGGCGGGGGGCTCCGGGGCGGGGGGTTCGGGTTCGGGCTCCGGTTCCGGCTCAAGGCGCGAGAGGATGCCCGCCATCATGCGTTCGACCTCTGTGAGCTCGCGCTCGGGCTTTCCGAACATCTCCATGGCCTTGGCGTCGCCCTCGCCCACGCAGGGGCGCAGGGCCTCGGCCAGCTCCCTGGTGTCCCTGTAGCGCTCCCCGGCATCGAAGCGCAGGCACTTCTCGATGACAGGTCCGAGCTTCCCGCTCGCGGCGGCGGGCAGGCTGATGGGGTCCCCGTTCATCCTGCGGCGCAGGGCCGAGGCGCGCAGCTCGTTCGTCATGTTCTCTGGCGCGCGCTTGAAAAAGGGCAGCAGGCCCCCCGTCACGCCCGCGTAGAGCAGCAGGCCGATGGAATAGACGTCCGCAGAGGCGTCCGCCGTGCCGTTCCAGAAGAGCTCCGGGGCCATGTATTCCAGCTCGTCCGTGGACCAGTCGCCCGGGGCGTGATCCGCCCTGGGACCCAGGGCCGCTCCGGAGCCGCCCCGGCTGATGTTTCCGGGGTGGATGTTGCCGTGGTAAGGCGCGCCGCAGGCGGCGGCGTCCTCGCAGACCTCCAGGGCAAGGGCGACGAGCTCTTCCCTGCCCAGCCTGCGTATATCCTCGCCGAGCAGCTGCCCGGCGGAAAATTCTCGTTTGTCCGACATGTCGGCCTCCCGTATCTGCTCGATATTATGTCAACAGGATATCACAGCCCCGCGTCCAAGTCAACCGCAATAAGGCAGGCGGCCGCCCCGCCGGGGACGGCCGCCGAAAAGGAATATGGTGGGAGAGGAATAGTTTACTTGATGATGCCGAAGCTCTGCAGCTGGCCGAAGAGCACGAGGAACATGGCCAGGGGCACGACTATCTTGCAGCAGACGGCGTATACCTTCTTGGTCCTGAACCTGTTGCCGTTCACCTCTATCTCCTCTGCGAGGGTATCGACCTTGTACTCGTAGCCGATGAAGATGCACATGAACAGGGCGCCCAGCGGCATCATGATGCCCTCGGACCAGAGGTCCATGAAGTCGAGCCAGCAGTAGCCGAGGGGCTGCCAGAGGCCGTTGGAGCCGAGGCCGTCCGCCGCGACGATGAGGGCGAGCACGAGGATGGCAAGGCAGGTGAGGATGGTGTACTTCTTGCGGTTGCCGGGCTGACCCTTGGCGTGGGCCTTGTCGATGTAGAAGGTGGTCACGACCTCAACCAGCGAAATGGCGGAGGTGATGGCCGCTATGAAGACGAGGATGTAGAAGATGAGGCCGAAGACGGGGCCGAGGGTACCCATGGCGGCAAAGACGTCCTGCAGGGTGACGAACAGCAGGCTGGGGCCGGCCATGGCGGCGTCCTCGCCGCCGAGGGCAATGGCCGCGGGCAGGATGGCGAAGGCGGCCATGACCGCGACGAGCGTATCGGAGCAGACGACGATGAGCGCGTTTTTCTCGATGTTCTCCTTCTTTTCGAGGTAGGAGCCGTAGGTTATCATGGCGCCCATGCCGAGGGAGAGGGAGAAGAACATCTGCCCGCCCGCCGAAGAGATGACGGCCATGAAGTCGTCCTTCAGGGGCTGTAGGTTCGGCACCAGCATGAAGCGCAGGCCCTCGCCCGCGCCCGGCAGGGTGACGGAGCGGATGATGACGACGAGCAGCATGACGAAGAGCGCGGGCATGGCGTACTTCGTGAACTTCTCGATGCCGCCGGAAATGCCGCCCATGACGATGAGGCAGGTGAGCGCGAGGAAGACGACGCTGTAGATTATGGATTCCGCCTGATTCGTCAGCAGGCCGTTGAAGAGGTCGCCCGCGGCCATTCCGCCGCTGCCCCAGGAAGCGCCGAAGATGTCGCCCAGGTTTACGACTATGTACTTCATGACGTAGCCGCCGAGGACTGTGTAGAAGCTCATGATCAGAAAGGCGGAGGCTATGCCTAGCCAGCCGAGCCAGCGCACCTCTTTTGAGAGCTTCTTATAAGTGCCGACGACGCCGAGGCCGGACTTGCGGCCCAGCGCCAGCTCGCCGACCATGACCATGAAGCCGACGAAGAGCACGAGCAGCAGGTATACCACGAGGAAGGCGAAGCCGCCGTTGGAGCCCATCTTGTACGGGAAGCCCCACAGGTTGCCGAGGCCGACGGCAGAGCCGACCGCGGCCATGAGGAAGCCGAAATTGCTCCCCCAGTTTCCGCGTTTGTGTTCCATATTTTTTCCTCCTTTTCTGTCACTCCCAACCGGGTTTCCAGGCCCGGTGCCATGATTATAAAGGAGGATTTTCGCTCTTTCAATCGCAAAAGCCATATCTTATCGGCTTCTTAACGCCGGCGCAAGGAACCTTGATGCCCTGTTTATACTCTACATCCAGAGGGTGGAAAAAAGCGCGAAAAAATCCGCCGCGGAGACCGCGGCGGTTTTACGTGTGTTCGGTTTTTTCCGTACTCAGGCGAGCTCGACCTCGGCGCCGACAGCCTCGAGCTGCTTCTTGAGGGCCTCGGCGTCGTCCTTGGAGACCTGCTCCTTGATCTTGGCGGGGACCTTCTCGACGAGAGCCTTCGCCTCGGCGAGGCCCAGGCCGGTGATGGCGCGGACTTCCTTGATGACCTTGATCTTCTCGGCGCCGAAGCTCTTCATGATGACGTCGAACTCGGTCTTCTCCTCGGCGGCGGGGGTCGGCGGCGGCAGCGCCGGCAGCGGGGGGCGGCGACGGCGGCGGCGGACACGCCGAAGGTGTCCTCGAGCTCATGCACGAGCTCCGCGAGCTCCAGAACGGTAAGGGCCTTGATCTCCTCGATCATGGCGGTGACTTTTTCGCTGGCCATTGTTATTTCCTCCTGAATATCAGATTTAATGTGCCGAGCCTTACTCGGCGGCGGGGGCCTCTGCCTCCGCGCTCTCGTCCTGGGACTCCACAGAGCCGCCGGACTTCTCGACTATCTGGCCCAGAACAACGGCCAGGCTGGTGATGGGTGCGAGCATGGTGCCGAGCACCTTGGCATACAGCGCGTCCTTGGAGGGCAGCGCGGCGATCTCTTCGATCTCCTGCGCGCCGAGGACCTTTCCATCCATGAAGGCGGCCTTGATGTTGAACCTGTCGCCCATCTTCTTGGAATACTCGCTGATGATGCGGATAGGCGCGATCGGGTCGCCCTCGCTCGTCGCCATGGACGTGGTCCCGTTCAGGACGGGGTCGAGCCCCTCCAGACCGACCTTGTCAACGGCAAACTTCGTGAGGGTGTTCTTCACGACGCTGTACTGCACGGCGTTCTGCGCCAGCTCACGGCGAAGCTGCGTATCCTCGGCGACCGTAATGCCCCTGTAGTCCACGAACACGCCCGCGCTCGCAGAGCTCAGACGGCGGGTCAGTTCCTCGACTATCGCCTGCTTCTCGCTGAGAACTCTTGCATTCGGCATTTTTCCTTCTTCACCTCCGGAAGTATCGTCGCGCCCAAAAAATAAACCTCCGCATCAAAAGACACGGAGGCAGAAAGCTATCATGCGTAATAAAGCTGACGGCCGTCCTCGGCAGGTCTTCCGCTCATCGCAGCCTGCTGTCTTTGGAGCGCCATAGTAATTTATCAGCTTTTTCCCTCTTTGTCAAGGGGTTTTTCCCCTTTTTTCGCAAAGGCGAAGAACCTCTGCCCGATGTAGTTCAGGCCCGTGAACACCACCATGCCCACCAGCATCGCCACGTTGTCCTGCACCTTCACCGAGGCGTCGCTCAGCAGCCAGACCGCGAAGGGCTTGGCCAGCCCGTAGGCTACGGCATAGCACACGGCGATGTTCAGCGCGAACCTCAGGACCTGCTTCACGCTGTACTCCTTCACCTCGAATGTGAAATACTTGTTCAGAAAATAGCTTAATATGCTGCCCACGACGTAGTTCATCGCGGACGAGAAGGTGTAGGAGCAGTAAGCAACGTTGTACAGCAGGAACATGACCCCCGCGCCCACCAGCGTGTTCGCCGCGCCGACGAGGCAGAACTTCAAAAACTTTTTGTCAAAAAAGGCCGAAATGAGTTTTTTCAAAGCCGGATACCTCCAGAAAGCCGCCGGATAAGCCCGGCCAGGCCAGTATAACACTTTTTTTGAAAAATACAACTTCCCTCTTGCAATCCCTGCCAGGCTGTGTTATATATAATATCAGTAATAATAATTATTATTATTTAGGAGACGGAGACATGGCACAGGCAAAGAACATCAGGCTCTACACCCCCGCCGGGGAGAAGATAGATGACCTCGCGCTCGCGGAGGACTAC
>ENA-OQCL01000804-OQCL01000804.1-human-gut-metagenome-genome-assembly--contig:-NODE-804-length-13431-cov-5.803743_pt1 | contig 13431 bp, 13 predicted proteins | sample MGYA00242502_ERZ504586 | MGnify/ENA primary metagenome ERZ504586 (study PRJEB26092, sample SAMD00036316) | human gut metagenome | host: Homo sapiens | study: EMG produced TPA metagenomics assembly of... | reverse complement strand
CGGAGGGCTGGCGGGCATTTACTACGGCTCGTCGGGCGGGCGCGGCATCCCGCAGGAGTGGCAGGCGCAGATTGCGCGCGGCGAGTGGATAGCGGAGCTATGCGAGGCGGATTTTTTTAACGGCGCGTTGCGTTAGGCCGGCGGCGACAATTGCGGAAACGCGGGAGGATTTTGCGTCCTTCCGCGTTTTTCCGTGCGTTTTTGTCTTTTCCGCGCCGCGTCAGTCCGTCAGGTCGGCTATCTCGCCCATGTCCTCGATGCGTATCGCGGAGGCGTCTACCAGCGTTTCCGGCGCGGCGGCCTGTCCGGCGCGCGTCGCGGGGATTTCGCCGTTCAGCTGCGCTCGGACGCTTTCGGCGCGGAGTTCGCAGAAGGCCGTTATCGTGCGGACGGCGAGTTTATGGTCGGCGTAGGAGCAGAAGGCGGTCGGGTCGCGTTCGACGTAGGGCGCTATCATGCGCGCGGCGCGGGCTATTTCGTCCGTGAACTCGCCGCTTTCGAAGAGCGCCGCGACTTCGCCGAGGTATTTTCTGTAAAGTCCGCGCCCCTCGCCGCGCGCGAAAGGGACGGAGAAGAAGGGGCGCTTCGCGAGTATCTCACGCGGCGCTGGCTCGTCTATCGGGCAGTTGACGAAGGCGCGCGCGTCGTTCTCGGGCCGCGGCGCGCCGAGCGAGTATGTGCCGAAGGCGAGGTTGTAGTCCCACGGCAGCATCGCGAGCAGGCCGTCCTTTTCGTATAAATAGTAGTTGTGGCCCGTCGGGCCGAGGTAGCCGTCTGCGTTCACGACGAAGGCCTGGACGGCGAAGTAGCGCGCCGCGAGGTCGAGGTCGACGGCTGAGGCGCAGGCGCAGCGGCTTTCGTCGGAGAGCCGTTCGAGCGCGGATATGAGCCTGCGTTCGTCCGCCGCCGATACGGGGAACTTCGCGCGGCGGAATATGCCCGGGTAGCGCCGCGGGTCGTCTCCGCTGTAAATCAGCGCGACGTCGGCGTTTTCGTCGTCGAGCGAGCGGTAGTCCGGCTTGTAGAGCCGCCCGTGGGCGGGGCCGAAGTTCCGCAGCGCGAAGGCTTCTTCGGGCTCTTCGACCGCGAGGAAGAGGCCGTGCGGCTCTCCGTTGACGGTGACCCACGCGAAGGCGCAAAGCGGCGATGGGACGCCGAGGCGCGCCATGAGGCCGTAGGCGATGAAGTTTTTGAGGCAGCTGTTGTCCTGGAAGGCCGCGTCGAGCGAGAGCTTGTCGAGGCCGCGCCATAAAGCGCCCTCGATGTAATGGTCGAATTCGATTTTGAGGCTGTAGCGTGTGTGTCCGTATTTGTGCGTGAGGCGCAGCGAGTTGTTGCCCTTCGCGCGGATTCCCGCGCCGCCGAAGCGCTCGCCGTCTATCGTGACGGCGCAGGGCGAATATTCCTCGCGCGTCGCGTTTTTTATGAATTTTTCCCAGTTTTCTATCTCAATGTCGATTTGATGGACGCGCCCGCCGTCGAAGAGCGCCGCCGCGTATTCCGGCCCGCGCGCCGGACCGCCGCCCGCGCCGCCGTTCCACGCCGCGAGCAACAGCGCGAGCGCGCAGGCCGCCGTCATCGCGATTATGCAGATTTTATCCGTGTTTCTGCGTTTCAGCACGCGCGGTTCATGCGGCGTAGTCGCCGTTGTACGAGACGAGGACGGCGTTTTCGACGCCGGGCAGCGCCGCGAGCGCGTTGACGAAATCCGCCGCGCCGTCAGACAGGCGCACCTCGTAGTTCAGCTCGACGCGCCCCGGCGAGACGCTCTTGCTCTTGAGCGAAAGCGCCTTGACGCGCGACGATGCGAAGTCGCGCGCCGCGCGCTCCGACGTCTCGTCCGCGCAGTGGACGACGAGGATGTACGGGCGCTCCTCGTCGCGCCTGTCGGAAAAGACGAGCATGACGATGCCGATGAAGAGGCTGCCGAGCACCGCAAGATGGACGAGGCCGGAGGCGAGCACGATGCCCGCGGCGAGGCTCCAGAAGAGGAAGGCGATATCCATCGGGTCCTTGACCGCGGTGCGGAAGCGCACGATCGAAAGCGCGCCGACCATGCCGAGCGAGAGGACGACGTTGCTCGTCACGGCGAGCATCACGAAGGTCGTGACCAGCGCGACGGCGATGAGCGACGTTCCGAAATTCGCCGAGTACATGACGCCGCGGTAGCTTTTTTTGTAAATGTAAAAAATGAACAGCCCTATCGCGAAGGCGAGCAGCATCGATACCGCCATATCGGCGACGGAAAGCTGCGCCGTCCGCGCGAGAAAGCCGCTCTTGAAAATATCTCTGAAGGTCATGCGAAAATCGCTCCCGTCCGTTTATTCGAAGCGGCGGCACTCCGCGTACTTCGAGAAAGAGGCGCGCACACATTTCGCCGTCTGCACCGCCATGCGCACGACGTCCGGCAGAAACGCGCCGTACTTGACCTCGAGCAAATCGAAGCCGCCGTCCGCCGGCACTCCGAAGCGGCGCGGGTTCAGAAACTCCAGCGCGTCGAGGCAGCGGCGCAGATCCCTGTCGATATTCACGCGCACGCCGCCCGGCGCGTAAACGAAAGCCTCGCGGCTGTAGCTGACGGCCGCGCTCGGACGCAGCGGGCCGCCGCGCAGCTTTGCGTAAAACTCCGCGAAAAGCGGCTCGTCCGATTCCAGCAGAAAATCCGGCCGCCCCGCGAGAAGCGCCTCCGCGCCGCCCTCGGGCAGAACCGCGGAAAACTTCGCGCAGAGCTCGCCGCGCTTTATCTTCTTTTCGAGCCGCACGAAAGAAACGTCCCCGCCGTAATAGCGCAGGCGGAACTTCTCCTTATCGCGCAGGCCGTAAATCTTCTCGCGCAGCGCGCGGTCGTCCGGCGTGTCGAAATAGAGGCTGTGGACCTCGTAGCGCCCGTCGGCCCCAGCGTGCCCGTCTCGCGCGAAAAGCGCGGAAAAACGCGACGAAAGCGCAAAGCCCTCGCCGCGCGTGACAAGAAACTTCAATTCATGCCGGAAGGGCGCGCCCCCGGCCTCTAGCGCGCGTAACGTGAGTCTCCGTAGCGCGAATCGCCGTAATCGGAACGCCCGCCGTGCGCCGAATCTCCGTAATTCGAGCGCCCGCCGTGCGCGGAATCCCCGTAGCCGGAGCCGCCGCGGTCGTAATCCGAGCCTCCGTCGTCGTAGTTCGAAGCGCCGTAAGGGGCTGCGCCGGAACTCGCGGGCCAGGCTGAGGCGCTCTCAAGCGCGGCGCACGATGCGATGCCCGCCGCAAGCAGAAGCGCGAGCAGCACTGTCAGGTTTTTCTTCTTCATAAGCGTAACTCCTTCCTCGACGCGCCGCCGCCCTGCGTGACACGGCGCGGAAATGAAATTATTAAATGTAAACACTGCCAATAATAAAATAATATCAGAAGCGGCGCATCGCTAAAACGCCGCGCTGGAAAATGTTACGAAATTGTTACACGCCGCCTCCTACCGCCGGTTCACGCGCCAAATTCCGACCGTTATCATCGCCGCGCCGAGGACGAGCCAGATTGTGTAGCGCTCGCCGAGCAGCAGGTATGATATGACCATGCCCGCGACGGGCTGGAGGAACTGGAAGACGGTGAGCTTCGCGACGGGGATTGCGGCGAGGGCCTTGTACCAGAAGAGATAGGCGAGGCCGGAGGAGAGCGCGCCGAGGAAGATTATGGAAAGCCACGTGCCCGCGGTGAAGCCGGGAATGACGGAGTAATCCGTGCCGAAGATGAGCGTCGCGAGGAACGCGAAGAACGCCGCGAATACCAGCTCCCAGAATATCGAGAAGGCCGGCGTCATCGTGGACTTCAGCAGCTTGCGCGAAATTACGAGGAAGACGCCCCAGTTTAGGACGGAGGCGAGCATCAGGAAATCGCCCCACGAGCCGAAAGAAACGCTCTCCGCGGTCTCCTTCACAGTCCCCGCGGCTAGGACGAGCGCGACGCCCGCCGAGGCGAGCGCAAGCCCGGCGACGGCGCCGCGCGAGATTTTTTCCTTGAGGAACAGCCAGCCGAGCACCGCGACGACCGCGGGCGAAGCGACCATCATCCAGTTCGCGTTTCCCGCGCCCGCCGTCTTCATCGCCACAGCCTGTATCCCCTGGTGAAAGCATATCCCCTGAAAACCGAGCAGCGCGAGGACGAACGCCTCGTGCGCCGTCGGCAGGCGCAGCTCGCGCCCGAGCGCGCATCCCGCGGCGAGCACCGGCAGCGTCATCGCGAGTCGCAGACAGAGAATCAGCGAAGGCTCCGCCTGCGCGAGCGCGTACTTCGTGGCGGCGAAGCTGCCGCCCCATATCGTGACGGCGCAGAGCACCATCGCGTAATCCAGCGCGCGCGGCGTCGCGCGATTATCCATATCGTGAAATCTTTCAGGCATTGCGGAACCCCTCCCGGCGGCGGTATCAGACGGCAGAATTATACGCGTCCGCGCCGCGGCGGCACGACTGCGCGCCGTTTCTCCGCAGTGGAAGGAAACGGCGCAAAATGGAATATTGTTTCCTTTTTTACAAATCGAGGACACAATTTTTTAACTTTTTCTGCTATTATAGGAGCGTGCCGAAATAAAGACCGGAGGATAAATTTATGAACAATATCCAGCATCTGCGCTACGCAGTCGAGGTGGCGAAGACGGGCTCCATTTCGCGGGCCGCGGAAAATCTCTTCATGGGACAGCCGCACCTGAGCAAAGCTATCCGCGAGCTCGAGGAAGACATGAACATCACGATATTCCGCCGCACCCCCAAAGGCGTCGAGCCGACCGAGCAGGGCGAGCAGTTCCTCGAATACGCGCGGCGCATACTCGAACAGGTGGACGAGCTCGAGTCGCTCTACAAGCCCTCCGGCGTGAAAAAATTCAGCCTCTCGCTCCCGCGTGCGAGCTACGCTGCCTTCGCATTCTCCGAATTCGCCGCGGCGCTCGACGACGCCGAGGGGCTAGACGTAAAATACCGCGAGACGAACTCCACGCAGGTGCTCAAAAACGTCGGCGACGGCGTCTCGAACCTCGGGATACTGCGCTGCCAGCGCGAGCACGAAAAATATTTCCTCGCCGCGCTCGAAGAACGCTCGCTCAAATACGAGCCCGTGTGGGAATTCGAATACCTCGCGCTCATGTCGCGCCGCCATCCGCTCGCGGACGCGCCTGAGCTGAAATACTCCGAGCTGCGCCTCTACACGGAAATAGTCCACGACGACAACTCCATCCCCGCGCTGCCCGTCTCCGAGGCGCGCATGCTCGCGCAGAAACACGAGAAAAAGAAGAAAATCGCCGTCTACGAACGCGGAATACAGTTCGAGCTGCTCTGCCGCCTGCCCGCCGCCTACATCTGGGTCTCGCCCATGCCGCGCGAGACGCTCGACCGCTTCGGCCTCGTCCAGAAACGCTGCCGCGACGCGGACAACTCCTTCCGCGACCTGCTCATATACCGCAAGAACTACCGCTTCACGCCCGAGGACAAGCTCTTCGCCGAAAAGCTGCGCGAGACCGTCGCTCGCGTAAAAAAAGAGCTGGAGCAAAACGCGTAGAAAAGCCGGAACGCTTTGCCGCGCGGGATATATAGATATTTATATATCGATATTCCAATTTTGTATCTACACGCGCCGCTTGACGCGCGCTATCATATGAACCGTTGAAGGACGGGGCGCGGCCCCGGACGGAAAACAGACGGCTACACGGCGCGCCGGAGCTTGCACGAAGGCGCAGCCGTTGAAAATAACAACCTTCCTTAAATCTTCACAAAAACCCCTCAGTTAGGCCCCGTTCCCGAAAAGGGAATCCCGGGGCGTTTTTTTGTATTTGGAGTCCGCCGCAGACGAGCCGTAAAGGAGAACGAACCGTCCCTCCTTTATAATGCTTTGCCAATTTACGCGCGGACAGCAAAATACAGCCCTCAGCCTGCGTATTTTGCTAACGCGCAGGCTGAGGGCTCGTTGCCGGTTTATTTCACGCTAGATCAGGAACTGGAACAGATCCGGTTTGTCGTTGAGGTATTCGTAGACGATGTTGTGTTCCTTCATGCGTTTGATGAGGGGAGCGTAGTCGCTGGCGCGCTGGAGTTCTATGCCTACCACCGCGGGGCCGCGTTCACGCGAGTTTTTCTTTGAGTATTCGAAGAAGGTTATGTCGTCGTCGGGGCCGAGGACGCGTTCGAGGAATTCGCGGAGGGCTCCGGCGCGCTGCGGGAAGCGGACGATGAAGTAGTGCTGGAGCCCTTCGTGGAGCTGTGAGCGCTCTTTTATCTCTTCCATGCGCGTTATGTCGTTGTTGCTGCCGCTTATGACGCAGACGACGTTTTTGCCGCGTATTTCGTCTTTGATGTTTTCGAGCGCGGCTACGGAGACTGCGCCCGCGGGTTCGACTACCATCGCGCTTTCGTTGTAGAGGCGCAGGATGGTGGTGCATATCTGGCCTTCGGGAACGGCGACGAGTTTGTCGACGACTTCGCGGCAGATGTCGAAGGTTACGTCGCCGACTTTGCGGACGGCGATGCCGTCGGCGAAGTTGTCTATTTCTGGCAGGGCGACTGGCTCGCCTTTGTCGAAGGCGGCGCGCATGGAGGCGGCGCCGGAGGCTTCTACGCCGACTACACAGGTTTCGGGGCTGAGGCTTTTGAATACGCTGCCGACGCCGGACATGAGGCCGCCGCCGCCGATGGGGAGCAGGACGTAGTGGAAGTCGCAGCAGGCTTCGTTGAGTATGTCGAGGCCGAGGGTGGCCTGTCCTTCGATTATCTGCGGGTCGTTGAAAGGGTGGATAAAGGTCCCGTCGTGTTCGCGGCACCACGCAAGCGCCTCGGCGCATGAATCGTCGTAGGTGTCTCCCGTGAGGACTATGTTGACGTTGTCTTTGCCGAACATTTTGACCTGGTGGATTTTCTGGTTCGGCGTGGGCTTGGGCATGAATATGGTGCCCATTATGCCGAGTTTGCTGCAGGCGAGCGCGACGCCCTGCGCGTGGTTGCCCGCGGAGGCGCAGACCACGCCGCGCGCGAGTTCTTCGGGCGAGAGGCTTGCGATTTTGTTGTACGCGCCGCGGATTTTGTAGGAGCGCACTATCTGCATGTCTTCGCGCTTGAGCCAGACGTTTGCGGCGTAGCGCTCGGAGAGCTGGGCGTTGAGCGTGAGCGGCGTGTTGACGACGACGCCGCTGATGCGCTGCTTGGCTTTCTGTATGTCGTGGAGCTGCGGACGATAGTCGGACATTGCTGAGCGCCTACAGTTTTACGTTGATTATCGCAGTGACGCCGACGCCTTTGACGCGGCGGAACTGTTTGAGCGGATTGAGCGAGTCTATCGGGATCAGCGCGGTGGCGCGGACGCTGCTGAATTCGCCCTCAAGCTGCGCGACGGCCTTGGTGCGGTCTATCGCGCTCTGGGTGTTGGCGCCGACCTGGGCCGCGCCGATGCGCGCGCCGTCGCCTATGGAGACTATCGGGACTACTTTGGTGTAGCCGTCGTAGGCTACGCCTTTGTTGAAGGTGATGGTGTTGATGAAGTCGTTCATCTGGGGCGATATGGCGGTGACGAGCCAGCCTCCGGCTACGCCTATCGCGCCTTTTTTGAGGACGTCGCCGAGGTCGAGCGCGCGGGCCGCCGGTACGGCGAAGACGAATGCGGCGCATATCACGAGGGCCGCGGCCGCGTTTTTGATGTTTCTTTTCATTTTATAACACTGTCCTTTCTTCCGTTTTTTGAGCGGAGCCGGAAGCGTTTTTCGCCCCCGGCTCCATTTATGAATTATACACTAAATAGCGTCCGCCCGCCCGTTCCGCCGCCGCGCGGCAGTAAAAAGGGCGGCCCGCAGGCCGCCCGCACATGGAGGGGAGTATCCCCGCTTTAGGAGGAAATGCACGCCGTCCGCGGCGATGGATGTCTTTCGTTATTTTTTGTGCGACGCTTTCCGGAGCTCTCTTATCGTCTCTTTGTTCTGCGCGTTTTCTTTTTTGAGCTGCGAGACGTTCGCCGCGTCGGTGTCCGCCGAACCAGCCGCGACGCCGACGAGCTGCCTCGTGTATTTGTTGTTGCCTATCGAGGCGACGCCGTAGTATTTGCCGTCCGCGGCGCGCGCGGTGCTTGAGACCGCCTGTTTCTCAGCCTCCGACGCCGCTTCGGGCATATAATAGCCGCCGTCGGCCGTCTGCCTGTGAACTTCTGTGTATGCGCCGAGCGCTACGCCATAGTTTACGTTTGCAGTTGAATGAGCGCCGGCCGCGGTCGTCCCGTTGTTCTTGGCCGCCGCTGCCGCGCCTATTGAAACGCAGTCGGAGCCGTTTGTAACTGCGCCATTGAGGCCGCCCGCACCGATGCTCACCGACGAGGAGGATGTGTCGCCGGCCGTCGTTCCGCCGCCCGCCGTGTAGCCCGCCTCCGCCGAAGCGGAGCTCAGGAAGAGCGCGCAGAACACGAGCATGAAGATCATGACAACTATGAACCAAAGGTACGACGCGCGCACCGACTCGCGGGACGGCGCCGGGTACTCGTTTTTCTTCTCTTCGTCTTTCATTGTGGATCACCCCTGAAATTTTATTTTTTCGTAAAATTTATAGAAATCTTGTCGAGCAGGCGGCGAAGTTCGTCGCTCACGTCCGCGCCGGGCGACGCGGCGAGCGCTTCGTTCGCGGGGACGATTACCGTCACGCCGCGTTTGTTGCCGCGCAGCCACTTTTCGGCGACGGAGCGCAGCGCGTCCATCAGCAGCGCGGATACGCGCGACATTTCCGCGTTGTAGGCGGCCTCGGCCTCGGCGCACTTCTGTGCGAGCAGCGCTTCGACATTCGACGACGTGCGGATTTTCTCCGCGTATTCCTTAATTTCGGCGTCGAGCCGCCGTCTCAGCCCGTCGACGAAGGCCTGTCCCGCCTTGCCGGGGAGGCTTGTGTCGATGATGCGCGCGACGTCCGCGACGGCGGTTTCGGCCGCGGCCTCGGACGCACACATAAGAACCATGCAGGCCGCGGCCAACCATAGATTTCGTTTTTTGCCGTGCGTTTTTGAACATTTCATTATCACCCTCGCAATATCCTGTACGCCGCGCGCTTCCGACGCCTCGCCCGGCCCGGCGGAACTGCGACAAATATAGGCGTGAGGCGGCTTCGCGGCAAATTTAAGATATATCGCGGCGCGATACGGCGGCGGCGATAAGTTTCTTATAAATAGATAAAATTGCGGATAACGAAGATTTTTGAGAAGGCTTCGCGACGCGCTGCCCGCGGCGGCACGCGCGCGTCTATTTATACAAAACCGGGGCTTCCGCGCCGGGGCGCGAAAAAGGGCGGCCCGTAGGCCGCCCCTGCACATGGAGGAAATATATCCTCTTGGGAGAAGTGTTGAACGTCTGCGGCGCTTTCGCTAGCGGAGGAAGAGCGCGCTCATGATGTACATGAACGCTATAACGGGCAGGAAAAGGAGGTACGAGCGCCGGACCGAATCGGGTGACGGCGACGGCGCTTCGGTGGTTTTATCGTCTTTATCGTCGTTCATAGGAATCACTCCCGTCGTTTTCGTCCGCGCGTCAAATTATCGAAGCGTTGGCAATTTCGCGCGCCTTCGCGCTTCGCCGCGCTGGGAAGCGCCCCGCGCGGGAGCAGCTTCGCGTTTCCGGAATTTCCGGAGTACGCCTGTAATATAGGCGAAACGACGGCGCGCCGCAACTTCGCGAAATTTCCCCGCGCGAAATATAGGGCGGCGGCTTTCTCACAAAAATAGACAAAATAGATAATTTAATGGAGTAATCGGTAATTCTACTTATTTTACGGCGCGTGCGGCAGCTTTCCGTATATTTATAAGAAACCGCCGCGCAAAGAGGCGCGGCGGACATGCTGCGGCGCGGGGCTTCGCGCTACGCCTCGGCCTCGGAGACGCGGTCGATGGTGAAGTAGTTGGTGCGGCGCACGCGGCGTATCTCCTCGCGCGAGACCTGGAGCATGGTGCGGAAGCGCTTGTCCTCCGCCATTACGTGGTTCGCGACGAGCGCCTTCACGCTGACGGGCTGGTTCGCGAGGTTCATCATGAGCATGTGGCCGAGCAGGAAGTTCTGTCCGTTGAGCATCGACGGGAAGATCATCATAATCCTGTCGAGGCGGCAGAACTCGTTCTCGAAGGGCAGCCGCGTGTAGAAGGAATATTCCTGCACCTGCCCCTTGTAGACCTTCGAGCAGAGGCAGTAGTCGTCGAAGGACGACACTTCGTGGTAGAGCTTCGCGCCGCAGCCGTCGGCGTCGCGTTCTATGACGCTTCTGTGGACCGCGCGCTCCTCGCCGCCGTAGTAGTAGAGGTAGAGCAGCGGCGAGGCGAATACGTCGCGGCCGCGCATGTCGGGCGCGGGCGGCTCGGCGCAGCATTCCTCGACCGGCAGATTCATCAGGCTGAACACCGAGACGCGCAGCGCGCGCGCAATCTCGTAGAGGGTCTCGACGTCGATGACGATGTCGCCCGTTTCGTACTTGGAGAGCGTCGCCTTGCTCTTGTGCACGGCCTGCCCGAGCTCCTCGAGCGTGCAGCGTCTGTTTTTTCTTATCTCTCTGATTTTGCGTCCCAGAGCTTCGCTTACTTGCGTCATGGCTGTTTTACCTCTTCGGTATTATTTTTGGTTCCCGCGCCGGTATGTGAAAGCCGGCGCGTCGTTACGCGCATTTCGTACTGCTTATGGAAATTATGTCGTCGCTATATCATTGCGCGGGGGCGTGGCCTTTTCCGCGTAACGGTTTCGAGGTACCTAGTTCGGATATTATACCAACGCCCGCGCCGTTATGGGAAGAAGCCGAGGCCGATGCAGGCGGCATGTTTCGTAAAAAGAAAACCGGCTTCGTGCGCGGGGATAAAAAAAGGACGGCTTTCGCCGTCCCCTGCGTTTATATATATTGTACCGGCGAAGCGTCAGAAGGCCTCAGCGTTCGGCCTGTGGCGTTCGTCGAGGATGTCTATCATGACGCGGTCCACCGTCTTCATGCCCTCGCGGGAGACGCGCCCGACGTTCGCGACCGTCTCCTCTATCGAAGCGCCGAAGACTCCCTGCGGGACGGCGAGGTGCTGCCCCTCGAGCGCCCACTCCATAGCGCAGTAGGCCTCCGACGACGCGGAGCCGACCTTCAGCGCGCAGCTCTCCTTCGCGCCGTCGCAGAGCATTCCCGCGATGTTGGAGAGCAGCAGGCTCATCGCGCTGCATATCTGGTCGTAGGTGCCGCCCATAAGGTAGGTCATGCCCGCCGCAGCGCCGGCGCCCGCCGCGACCGAGCAGCCGCATACCGGCGAAAGGCGTCCGAGGTTGCGTTTTACGAAGCTCGTCGCGAGATGGCTGACCGCTATCGCCTTCGCTATCTCTCTGCGGCTCTTGCCCGCGCGGCGGCCCAGCACCGCTATCGGGATTATCGCCGTTATTCCGTGGTTGCCGCTGCCGGCGCTGCTCATGACCGGCAGCTGCACGCCGGACATGCGCGCCTCGGCCGCCGCCGACGCCGTAGTGCGTATCTCGAGCGCCACGGGGACGAAGTCGCCCACCTTTTCATCGTTTCTCAAAATAAGTCCGAAATTGCTGCTCTGGAGGCTGCCGCCGCCCGCGGGCTTGATGCCCTCGGCCGCGATGCGGTCGTTCATCTCGACGCCCTCCCAGATGAAATCCTCGTCCTCGCCGTCCATCTCGTCCGCCATCTTGAGGACGTCGGCGAAGAGCGTCGGGAAGCCGTCGTCGGCAAATCCCGACGAAGCGCCGGAGGGGCGCTCCTTCTCGAACGTCGTCTCTCCGTCCGCCGTGACCTTGACGATGTTCGAATGGCTGCCCTCTATCAGGCACATGGCCTTGTGCTCGGGCGTGAATACCGAGGCGAGGACGTAGACTCCGCCCCTGTCCTGGTCGCAGTATATAGTCGCGCGCTTCTCCTCCACCCAGGCCTCGGCCTTTTTTACGTCCTCGGGCTTCGTGCCCGCGAGAACCTCGAGGCCGCGCGAGGCGTCGCCGCATATCGCCCCGAGCGCCGCCGCTATCGCGTTCCCGCGCGCGCCGCCCGCGCCGGGAATGCCGACGGCCATGCCGTTCTTATAAATATTCGCGCTGACCGTGACGCGCACGGCCGCGACGTTGCCCCTGTCCGGGAGCTCGGCGCACGCGCGTGCCACCGCGAGCGCCACGGCCCCCGGCTCGGTACATCCGAGAGCCGGTTTTACTTCGCTGCGCAGAAATTCCTTCAATGTCGGCATTGAATCCTTCCTCCTTGGTAAATTCGGTTTGTACTCCATTTGCTGCTGATGATTCGACACAGTTAAATTATATCTCAAAACTGCCGCGCTTTATACGGTGGGGCGAAGGCGCGCGCAATATTTCTTTAGGCTTACAAATAACAAAATGCGGCTTTTTTATTCCATCACATGATTGACAAAACTCTGCGCGTGCTGTACCTTCGATAGGTTGTTTTAATTATTTTTGTGGGAGGAAACATTTAATGGATGCTTACATGACAGACCTGCTCGCCGCCGTCGCGGTCGTGCTCAACGGAGTCCCTCAGGGGCTTCTCGCGCTTTCGCTCGGCTTCGCGGCTTTCCCGACGGCGTTGGCCTTTCTCGTCGGGGCGGCGGGTTCATTCGCTTTTGATTCTGTCGCAACCGTTTCATTCCAGGCCGAAACGATCGCGGTCACGGGAAAGATCGCACAGTCGCGCCGCGAGCGCCTCAGCACGGTTTTCTGGGGCGGCGTATTCGTCCTGATCCCGTCGCTGCTCGGCCTCAACGAAAAGATAGTCGAGCTGGTCGGTCCGACAGTCGTCACCTCGATGATGGCGGGCGTCGGCGTCATGCTCGCCTACCTCTCCGTAGACCTTTTCGACTCGGAGAGGCTCTCGGGCGGCGTCTCTATGGTCTCGGCTCTCGCCGTATGGTTCATAACGGGCGACCTCGCGAAGACGGTCATCATATCGGTCATCGTCGCGACCGTCGCCTTCAACGTTTTGAAAAATATGGGCAAGGTGACTCAGCAGCATATCGACGTCGATATGTCGCATGAAAAGCTCACGACGGGCAATATCGAGTGGCAGGTATGGAAGCATCCGAAGATTATCGCGGGCGCGCTCGGCCTTATGTGCCTCAACATCGGCGCGAACATCAGCTTCGGCAAGGTGACGGGCAGTATCGCGGGTGTGGACGCGAACATCGACCATCTCGCGATATATTCGTCGCTCGCGGATATGTTCTCGTCCTTCTTCGGCGGCGGCCCGGTCGAGGCTATAATTTCCGGCACGGCGACGGCTCCGCATCCCGTCGCTTCATCCGTGCTCATGATGCTGATGATGGCGGCGATACTTTTCCTCAAGCTGCTGCCGGTCATCGGGCGTTATCTGCACAGCTCGTCGATCGCGGGCTTCCTTTTCGTGCTCGGCGTATTCGTAACCTTCATTTCAAACATTCAGGCGGCTATCGCGAGCGCTCCGGCGGCGCAGGGGCCATTCGGCTTCT
>ENA-OQCL01000801-OQCL01000801.1-human-gut-metagenome-genome-assembly--contig:-NODE-801-length-13470-cov-6.690250_pt1 | contig 13470 bp, 8 predicted proteins | sample MGYA00242502_ERZ504586 | MGnify/ENA primary metagenome ERZ504586 (study PRJEB26092, sample SAMD00036316) | human gut metagenome | host: Homo sapiens | study: EMG produced TPA metagenomics assembly of... | reverse complement strand
GCTCAAAGCTCATTGCTCGTCTGAGGGCAGTTTTTTCGAAGGCGATGCCGGATTATTATTACTACTCTCAAGAGGGCGCTCTTGTTCCCCTTATGAACTGTCCGAATGTGAACTCCCTTGCTAGTGCGCTGGAGTCTCTTGGAGAGATGGCATGTAAGCCATGCAATGGATCCCTTGCACAGGGCTTCTACAGGTTGGCTCATTCAACAGACGGTTTTACCATCAACGGGCACCCTGTCGATGCAAGCGATATCGAACGCTTCCCGTCCACGCATCCGAACTATATCTTTTACCGAGTTCATTCGCCCAAGCGATCAGTTTTGCCGCATTAGTCCGTTGATTCATACGCTACGCGTAGTTGTGTGTGCTCCCGTAGGGCGGGATCCATTCATTGCTGCATCGTATATTCGCTTTGCTTGCGGCTCGGATCAAGTGGCAAATTATGCTATTTCAGGGGGCGCAGGGGAGTTTTCTGGCCTCTTCGTAGACGTGGATGTCCAAACCGGCGCGTACGGTAATGGGAAGCTCGTGTCTAAGATTGAGACGCTTTATGTTAGCGCACACCCAGAAAGCGGGGTCTCGCTCGAAGGATCGATTGACGAATGGGATGACGTGCTCGACCTTGTCTTCTCTGTCGCCGAACGACTGCGGCCTCTTGAATGGATGGGATTTGATATCGGATTGACAAGTGGCGGCCCGAAAATAATGGAGATCAATTCGCACCCAGGGCTGCACTACGTTCAAGCTTTTGCGCCCCTGCTGGCCGATCCCAGAGTTGCTGATTACTTTGCTGAGAAGGCTGATGCGCTTTTGCAGATGGATTCTGAGCAGCAACAAAGTCGGGCGTTGGTCAAGAGGTAAGCAAAGCCACGCCGAAGAGAGCCAATTCAATCGGCCTTGACGCAATGCATAATACGATAGCGGATGGAAGGTAATCTATGCGCGGCATTATCCTCGCCGGTGGATCCGGCACGAGGCTCTATCCAACTACCCTGGCGGTGAGCAAGCAGCTTCTGCCGGTTTACGATAAACCGCTCGTTTATTATCCGCTTTCGGTGCTTATGCTTGCGGGTATCAGAGACGTGCTCATTATCTCTACGCCACGCGACTTGCCGGCGTTTCAAGAGCTGTTTCTCGATGGATCGCGCCTTGGCATGCACATCGAATACGCTGAACAATCAAAGCCACGAGGTCTCGCAGAAGCGTTCACCATCGGGCGGGACTTCCTTGCTGGCGAACCTTGCGCGCTTGTTCTTGGCGACAACATGTTTCATGGCCAGGATCTTTCGCGCGTGCTTTGGCGAGCGCGCGAGCGCGTGGAGCGTGACGGCGGCGCGGTTGTCTTCGGCTACCCCGTGCGTGATGCGAGGGCGTTCGGGGTCGTCGAGTTCGACGAGAAAGGAAAAGTCGTCTCGATCGAGGAAAAGCCCGAGCACCCCAAGTCAAACTATGCTGTGCCGGGACTCTATTTCTATGATGCCTGTGTGTCTGACATTGCCGCAGCTGTTCAGCCTAGCGAACGCGGCGAACTGGAAATCACGAGTGTAAACAACATTTACCTCAATCGCGGCGAACTTACTGTAGAGCGTATGGGTCGCGGCATGGCCTGGCTCGACACCGGTACTCCTGAGGGTATGCTTAAAGCTGCCGAGTACGTCGAAGCGGTACAGGCACGTCAGGGATACTACGTCGCCGCTGTTGAGGAGGTGGCGTTCCGACGCGGGTTTATTGGAGCTTCTGAATTGCGCGCATTGGGAGAGGGAATGCCCAAGACGGATTATGGGCGCTATTTGGTTGCTATTGCTAGCGAGGCGGAGCATGACGAACCGGTTGTACCGAAGGATATGAATGGAGATTAACATGTCCGAGACATTCAATCCCACCAACATCATCGTCACCGGCGGCTGCGGCTTCATCGGCAGCAACTTCGTGCGCCACGTGGTTCGGGAGCACCCCGGCGTGCGCGTGACCGTGCTCGACAAGCTCACCTACGCGGGCAACCCGGAGAACATCGCTGGGCTGCCCGAGGACCGAGTCGAGCTCGTGGTTGGGGGACATCTGCGACCGCGAGCTCCTCGACCGCATCGTCCCCGGGCACGACGCCATCGTCCACTACGCGGCGGAGAGCCACAACGACAACTCTATCGCCGACCCTGAGCCCTTCCTGCGCACCAACGTCGAGGGCACCTACTGCCTGCTGGAGGCCGCGCGCAGGCACGGCGTCCGCTACCACCACGTCTCGACCGACGAGGTCTACGGCGACCTGGCGCTCGACGACCCGGCGCGCTTCACGGAGGAGACGCCCTACCGCCCGTCGAGCCCCTACAGCTCCACGAAGGCGGCGTCGGACATGCTCGTCCGCGCGTGGCACCGCACCTTCGGGGTCCGCGCCACGATCTCCAACTGCTCCAACAACTACGGCCCGTATCAGCACGTGGAGAAGTTCATCCCGCGCCAGATCACGAATCTGATCGACGGGGTGCGCCCGAAGCTCTACGGCGACGGCCTGAACGTCCGCGACTGGATCCACACCGAGGACCACAGCTCGGCCGTCTGGGCCGTCCTGACCCGCGGCCGCATCGGCGAGACCTATCTCATCGGCGCCGACGGCGAGAGGAGCAACATCGCCGTCCTTCGCGAGATCCTCAGGGCCTTCGGCCGTGACGAGGACGACTTCGACTGGGTGCGCGACCGCCCCGGCCACGACCGCCGCTACGCGATCGACTCCACCAAGCTCCGCCGCGAGCTCGGCTGGGAGCCGGCCCACACCGACTTCGCCGAGGGCCTCGCGGAGACGATTGCCTGGTACCGTGAGAATGAGGCCTGGTGGCGCCCCGCCAAGGAGGCCACCGAGGCCCGCTACGCCGCGCAGGGGCAGTAGGGGTTCATCACTTTCGAAGGTTTTCCTCTTCATATCAGAGGATCTCTTTTATACCGAAAAGAATGGTTCTGTGATGGCCGTTGCCATTGATGCGCAATTTGTTGCTTGTGGGTTGAGCGCGGCTTCAAGGTGCGGTGCAGAGATGGCGATGGCCTATGCGCGCTCGCAAAATGCTGCTAGAGCTACTGTGGCTGCGGAATAACAAAACCACCCGCGGTAGGAGCTTCCGCCCCGTGCGGGTGATCTAGTAGTATCGTAGCACGTTCTTGTTGGCGGGGTCTCGGCTCATTCGAGCGTAAGTTTCGACAACCCTCTTTCACGCACTTTAAACGGTCATTTCCTGCGCGTCGTTCAGCGCTGGACCGTTGCTTGTCTGAGCTTTCGGTGCGCTGTTCTATGGTATCTGGTTCTGTCAGCTCGAGCATGTGATAGAAGATGCCGCTCTTGCGCACCAGGAGTTTGTCATCCTAAAACAACATGGCGGGATTAAGGTGCATCACGGCATGGGGAAGGTCGCGACGCTTAGTACTTACGCGCCCTGCCTTGGCATCTAATCGCATGATGGCCCTCAACGTGGGCTCAGGTCAACGATACTTCCGTCTTCGATGTTGCAGCGAGCTGTGTTGCCGAGTCCATCAACGGGATGGGCTCGCGTACCGCGGTTACGAAATCTTCGGCTCCGAGTTAATACGCGATCTGCTACGTAGGGATTAGGTCCTGGCCGTAATCCGAGTACACCCCACGGCGAACTGGGGCGCCGGTTTAGACTATACTCGTAACGAGCAGAAGGTTTTAAGCCCTCCTGCGAGACATGGCTTTGGTGGGTGATGCCCACGCTGAACAGCCGTCTCCGCTAAAGGCGGCTGTTCCCATATGCGTATGCATCACCCCGGTCCGGCCAAGCCTGTGCAAATGGAACGGTGTCGTTTCATAAATTCGCAAGACTGATTTGAATGTGTAGGGTATTGCGCTAGAAGAAAAACGGCTTGCAGTTTTGCAAGGGGAAGTGTCGAAAGGAAATCCCTTTTTTGAGAAAAGCGGGGGAAACGTCCCCGGTACTTGGTAGCCTCTGCATGGCGGTGAACCAGAACCGTTTATACCATAGATCCCCGCTTTTTGGTTCGTGGGGCCTTCGAGCACATGAGCAAGATTAGTGGGATCGCCGGGGCTGATAGGGCATTGCGTCGGCTAAGCTAAATGAGCTTCTTTTCGAATGCTTTGTAGTACGTCTTCTTGAAGCTAGCCGCTCCTCCAAAGAAGCGTTGTTCCGACCTGCTCATGCCCTTTGAAGTGCGAGCATCTTCAACGAGCGCCATGGTACATGCTAGATCCGCGACCTGGAAGAGCAGATAGTCTGCGGGGGATACAGTTCTAAATTCTACCCCGCTGAGCGTGGCACCAAAAATGTGCTTCAGGATCCTGGAAATCTCTTTCTGCCCTTTATCGTAGTAGACCACTACGCGGTCGTATGAGAGAAATCCCTTAAGGTTTTCTCGGATAAAGCCTCCGAGCTCACGCGACAATCGTTCCTCGAGCTGCTCACCTGAGCCAAAAACGCGTTTGTCAATGTCGATTACCTTGAGCTTGACGTCACAGCGTCGGAAAAATGCAAACAGAATATCGAAAAGTTTGCGGCGCGTTTTACCGTCGATTTCGGCATATTGTTCTTCGCGCCGGATGAGCGGAGCGGTATGGATGGGCGCGTATGCTGTGAAGCTGTGGCCTTGCAGCTCTCCTCGAAAACGTTCGATTTGAGGCCCAATGTCTTTCGACTGGTCGTGTAGAACGAGGCTGATGAGGTAGCGCGGCGAATGGTTGGATGTCGGGCCAAAGTCACCACTCTCGTCGCAGAAGATGCTGAGCTCCTTCATCGCCATCTCCCATCGAGATGAAAATGGCGGGGACTGTTCCCCGCCGATGGTGGGACCCGCCTCAGGCGCGCCCGCATCTACTTTATACCACGAACTTCCGTGTTCATTCATGGGATTTGACTGTTCAGCGAAAGCGATATCGAAAGGGGTGCTTGCGCGACGATTGCTGACAAGCAGGAGTGCCAACGGGTATACTTACAGCGAGCAGAAGGTTTTATGCCCTCCTGTGGATAAAGCTTGGTGGGTGATGCCCACACCGAACAGCCGTCTCCGCATAAGGCGGCTGTTCCCATTTGCGCAGGCATCACCCTGTGCTCGGCCTAGCCGAGCAGCATCTCGTAGGCCAACAGAATCAGCGCTACAAGCACAGCTGCCGATAGCGGCAGCTGGGTGAGCTTGCTCATGGGATCCCTCCATCTACCCCGTTGGACTCGGAGGACACCGCCCGCTCGTATAGCGACATTCTACCATGCTGAGCTGGTAAAAGAAACATACGTTCGTATATTGAAAAATAGCAAACTAGTCTAAAGAGGCTCATTCTCGAATGCTATAACGTATATCTTCTTGAAGCTCGCTGTTCCTTCAAACAAGCGTTGCTCGACCTGCTCATACCGCTTGATATGCGAGTGTATTCAACGAACGACATGGTGCATGCCTGACCGGCTACCTGAAAAGCAGGTAGTTGACAAGGGAAGCGATTCACCCTTCGAGCAGACGAGTCGCTTAAGCACGAGATGCGGGTTCTCGAGCGTTCGGATGGTAAGCTCGGGTGCCATCCACCATTCAAAAATGTCGGATGATGCAAGCTTGTTTTAGAAGATTTCTCGCTTCGCTCCGAAATGACGATACGGGAGTCTGATGTCTTCTAGTCTTCTAGTCACCAGTCACTAATCCCTAGCCACTCATCCCCACTTTCAAGCCTGTAGCAGCGGCTTCGCAGCAACATAGAAAAGGCGATGCCGAAGGTCACTGAAATGCTGCCTTCGGACATCGCCACTATTTATACTCTGCAGCGCTTCTATAAGGTTATGCGCCGCACCCCTGAACCTTGAACACAGAGTTGAGTAGCTAGGGATTAGGGATTAGGAGCGCCGAGTGACTAGTGACTGGTGACTAGTGACTTAAATACTACCTTCGGGCATCGCCCCATTTATACATCGCGGCGCTTCTATATTTTATGCGCCGCACCACACCCCTGAACCTTGAACCCTGAACCTTGAACCCTGAACCCTTAATAATTGACAAATACTTCGATATTCTGTCTGCCGAAGTTATAGCAGTCCTCGAAAGACTCCATGCAGAGGTCGATGCGGTTACCGACGATCGCACCGCCGGTATCTGCTGCGACAGCATGGCCATAGTTCGGGATGAATACATTCGTACCGAGCGGAATGACGGAAGGATCGACCGCCACCGTGCCGTGACCGGCCTGCGTGCCGGTCGCAGTGATCCCGCTGCCGCCTCCATCGCTCGGATGATATGCGCTCGCATGCATATTGGCGACCCAGCCCATCGTCCCTTCTGCTTTACCGGTCTTCATAATGCCCGGCGTGCCATCAGAGAGAACCTTGGCATGCGCGATGACCGTCTTCACGACCTTGCCGCCGGAGATGAATTCATCGATCTCCACTTCCCGTTCGCCCGGGACTCCCTCCTGTACGACGACCTCCTGATCCTCCCCGAGGCTTCCATCGTACCACTTATTATAGTGGATCGGCATCGCCTCCTTGCGGAAGACCTTCCGCGCGGTATACGGGACGACGTGGATCTGCATGCCTTCTTTCACCTGCATCAGACCGTCTTCGATCGGCATCATCTTCTTCCAGTCGAAGCCCGCATCATTCACCACGCCCTGCACCGTCTGCTGCGTGGTATAGACGACCTTTTTCTTGCCATTCGCTATGATGGAAACAGGCACTGCCCGCTCTACCACGATAACTGCGCCATCCGTGACGTCCTTCGTGCTTGTCCAGAATGTGTCATACGCCTTCAGTGATACATTGAGGTCGCTTAATACATTCTTGAAATTGGAGGCTGCCGTAGAAATGACCTGCTTGTGACCCCCATCATATACGGTCACTGTCTTCGCGTGACTTGCGCCCAGAAAATCCAAAGATGCTGCCGCAAGATCCACCTGACTTCCCAAGGCAGCCGCCGCCAATATACATACTAATACTTTTTTCGCTTTGTTCATCGTTGAAGGTTTCATAAATGCATCTCCTATGGCCGTTATTCTACCATAGAGAGACTTTTTGTCAATTTTTCTGATGTTGACAATGATAGCAGCTCGCATTTGTTCCGTATCTATCGAATATTTCCTGCATATTCTCCCGTATACATCGCGCACTATTATTTCCTGCGCTTTTTGTCCTATCACTGTTTTTATCAGATACTATCGAGTATTATTCATTGAATCAATTGTCAATCTTGTATCTCCCCAATAGACATTTGAGGATTATTAACAAATTATGAATCACTCTATCTCCCATGTTATCGTTTCTTTCGCATTTTATGCATTCCGCTTTCCACCTGATTGTCAACCACGATCCGACTTCATCTCTCATCCGAGATAGCCCAACTTTGTCCCATCTTTGACCTTTCGTTCTTCTCATTTTTTCGTAAAGTGGGAAATTTACCCACCAAAATCCTTGAAATTTGTAAGTCTTTCCCAAAAAGAGAAGATGGCAGAAGGAAAAGTGGATAATAGAGAATCAAAGCTCATGGAACGTGCCATTCCTTGATTGCTTGCGAATGACAAAGATTTCTCGCTTCGCTCGAAATGACAATACGAGAGAGTCTGCCGTCTCTTAGGCTCTTAGCCGCTAGTCACTAGCCACCAGTCACGCAAAAAGCCGAAGCATTCGCTTCGGCTTTTGTCATACATGATTTTATTTTTCGTTTTTTTCCCAAAGACAGGCATGTAGGGTTCCATTTTCTGCGCGAGGGTCAATTCATCTTCGCGGTCACGCTTCTCCGCGATGCGCTGGAATTCGGCTTGTGCGCCCACTTTATCAGCAGGTGCGATCTCCTTTTTCCACATGCCATCAGACTGCATGATGTGCGCTTTCTGATTGTCCGCGAGCTCCATATTGACCATGGTCTTCAGACGATGGCAGAGATCGGCGTCACGCACAGGGATCATGAGTTCGACGCGGTCATTGAGGTTTCTTGGCATCCAGTCCGCACTGCCGATATACAGCTCTTCACGACCGCCATTGGCGAACCAGAAGACACGGCTGTGCTCCAGGAAGCGGCCGACGAGGCTTCTGACGGTGATGTTGTCACTGACGCCGGGGATGCCCGGGATGAGTACGCAGATCCCCCGGATGATGAGCTCGATCCTGACGCCTGCCTGAGAAGCTTCGTAGAGCTTATCTATGATCTCCTTATCGAGGAGGGAATTCATCTTTGCAACCATGTGTGCCTGATCGCCCTGCTTGGCGAAGGCGATCTCGCGGTCGATGAGCTCCATGCAGCGCTGGCGGAGATTGATCGGCGCGACGATGAAGGAGTCCCACAGCGGCGGGTCAGAGTAGCCGGAGAGGAGATTGAAGAAGGCAGAAGCGTCGCTGCCGAACTGGTCATTGCAGGTGAATACGCCGAGATCCGTATAGAGCTTGGCTGTGGATGCATTGTAGTTGCCGGTCGCGACATGGACATAGCGGCGGATGCCGTCCTTTTCGCGGCGGATGACGAGCGTACACTTCGAGTGCGTCTTGAGCCCGACAAGGCCGTAGATGACATGCGCGCCTGCTTTTTCAAGGCGGCGGGCCATCAGGATGTTATTCGCTTCATCGAAGCGCGCCTTGACTTCCATGAGTACAGTGACCTGCTTGCCGTTCTGTGCTGCTTTTTCAAGCGCTTGTATGATCGGCGAGGAGGAAGCCACGCGGTACAGGGTCTGCTTGATGGCAAGGACATCGGGGTCAGCCGCTGCGGAAGCGACGAAATTAACGACAGAGTCTTCAAAGGATTCATAAGGCAGATGCACGAGGAGATCTTTCTCACGGATCATCTCGAAAATATTCTTTCGACCATCCTTTTCGAGCTGGATCATGGACCAGGGGCGATGCGGATGCGCTTCCGGATAGCGGAGATGGTCGTAGCCCTTGATGCCGCAGAAGGAAAAGAACATCGTCATATCGAGCGGTCCGTCGATCTCATACAGATCCTCCTTCGCGAGGTGCATCTCCTGCGTCATGAAGCGCTGCATGAAGCGGCTGGTGCCTGCTTCGAATTCGATACGCACGGCCTCCCCGCGCTGGCGTTTCTTCAGCTGGCGCTCCACCTCGACGACGAGATCCTGTGCATCTTCTTCATCGATCGCAAGATCCGCGTCACGCGTGATGCGGAAAGGATGTGCTTCCAAGAGGTCGTAGCCGATAAAGAAACGGGAAGCAAAGTGACGGATGACCTGCTCCAAGAGGACGAAGTCATGGCGCCCCTTCTTTTCCGGATCATCCGGCAGGCGGACGATACGGGGAAGCACCGATGGCACCGGCACGATCGCTGTCTTCACATCGATATCATTTTCCTCATCCAGCGAAAGGTCACGCTCATTCCTTTCGAGCAGCATCGCGATATTGAGGCTCTTCGAAGCGAGGAACGGGAACGGATGCGAGGAGTCGACGGCCATTGGCGTGACGACTGGGAATACCTGCCGCTCGAAATAGTCCTCCATCCATTTCTTCTGCGCTTCTGTCGCATCTTCCGGATGGATGAAGTAGAGCCCTTCCGTGCGAAGCTCGGACAGAAGCATATGAAGGAAACGATACTGGCGCGCGACGAGCTTCTGGCAGGTGTCGGAGATCTGCTCGAGCTGCTCCTCCGGTGTCATATGGGCGATGTCACGGCGCTTCACGCCATTTTCCTTCTGGTGCTTCAGCCCCGCCACGCGGATCATGAAGAATTCATCCAGATTCGAACTCGTGATCGCCAGGAATTTCAATTTTTCCAGCAGGGGATTGTTCGGATCCACCGCCTCCTGCAGTACGCGGCGATTGAACTGCAGCCACGACAGCTCGCGGTTCAGATAATAATGCTGATGTCTATCCTGCACGTCCATAGTTACCTCCGCTCCAATTTGGCTTCCATGCCAAATACCGTTTCAAACATTGTTTTTTCTTTATTGAACAGCCATGTCTCCAGGGCCGTATCCTCACTCGATTCATACTCGATGACAAGCGCATCCCCCGAGATATGGGCCGAAAGATCTTTCAGCTTCTGCTTCCTCGACATATCCATCGCACGGACCAGACGGAAGATGGCTATCAGCTTCAGCGCCGTCATCTTCGACTCATCCGACAGGATGCGGAATGGCTCATCGTCATCATTCGGGATCCCCTTGTGATCATAGTAGACGATGCACGCCACGATATCCTTCTCGCGGTCGGAGATCCCGAAAATATCCGTCCCGCGGACCATATTCCACGCCTGCATGGACGAGCCCAGAAGATTCACATACTTCCCGATCTGGTACAGGATGATCGCCATGCGGAGCAGGAATTCATCACGGTCATTGAGCCCATTTCCGCGGTCAAAGGCCTGCACGATCACTTTGCTGTAGAGCTCCATCGCCTTCGCATGCACCGGTTCATAGTAATAGTCCGCCGCGATCGAGCGCGTCAGCTCCAGATTCTGCGCGCGCATGTACGCAAGCGCCGGATCATTCGTCTTCTGCGCCCCATAGAAGAGCGATGCCGAGCGCACGAAGGTCATCCCCATCATGACTACATGCTTCACAGGGATCGCATTCAGGATCTCCTGATAAATATGCAGCGTCGGCGAGACAGTGAGCGCCCATGCCTCACTGATGTGATACTTCTGCATGATCATCGAAGTGGAGAATTTCCCCACCTCGTCATACACCTTGCCGAATTCCTGAGGCTTCACCTCCGCGATATCCCGCTGGTCAAGGTCATGGTGCAAGAGCATCGCGACGATCCTCGCCTCACGGCCCGAGAGAACGACCGTATCGATGTCATACTTTCTGATCGATACCCAGAGCGGCTCCATGATCGCATGGATGTACTCCGCCAGCGCTTCCGGGAAATAGCGCGACTCGCGCTGGTTCGTCGTGAACGTCTCCAAAAGCCGCAGCGTCCCGATGTGTACATTGTGCTGGTAGCAGAGCGAGCCCTTCTCCCACACCGTCAGCCCCACGCACCCCGACGTGATGTCGACGAAGAGGAAATTCTTTCCCAGACGCTCATTCGCCGCACGGTTATACTGCTTCAGCTGGTAGGAAAGCCCGAAATGCTTGAAATAGATCTCCTGCGGCATGTCCACGACCTGCACATTGAATCCCGTCTTGACACGGATCAGATCCAGGATCGAGCGGCAGTTATCCGCCTCACGGAAAACCGCCGTCGCATACGCCGCATATACCTTCACCTGATAATCCGACAGCAGCTGCTTCAAGCCATTCAGCATGCGGCAGAGCTTCCGGATCGAAGCGAAAGACAGATTCTTATGATTGAATACCTCTTCCCCAAAGTTCGTATCCTTCCTCACGGACTCGATGACACGGACTTCATTGACATTCTTGTACTCCACGATGCGAAGAGACAGATTCGACGAGCCGATGTGAATGATACCGTAAATGAGCGGCTTTTGTTCCGACATAAGTGGCCCTCCTTTTATAAACAGCGGGTATCTTGTAATCCCATATATCCGTAAAAATGAAACGTAAAAGTTAGGAGTGAGGAGTGAGGAGTGAGAAGTGAGAAGTGAGAAGTGGTGGTGCGGCGCAGAAAATAATGAAGCGCCGCGGAGTTTTGATAGCACTTCGCGCCGCCGTCATCTCGAGCGTAGCCCTCGATCTTCCTTGCAGAACGGTCAGTGTACCAATTGCGCTATTTCAATCACCGCTTGCTCCTAATCCCCAACCCCAAATCCCTAGCCGCCACCTTCATTTCTCATTCAAGCGAAGCGTCAGCGTTAGCCCGCTGGGCGTACCGGGCTGGTGTGCTATGAAACAGGCCACACGCAGAAGCATACCTTTTAATGATAGCCCACTCCCGTAAAAAGCACGTTAACAGCGGGCAAAGTTTCTCTTTATAATTATACCATGACTTATATGCATAGCGGAGCATAGGGAGCCCTTCCCGTTAAAGGAAATTCTGATAGTATGGTATGGAAAAAAGGGGACGCCCAAAGGCATCCCCTCGAAGAATACAGTTTGAAGAGGGCCCCCATGGGCGGTTGCCCCCTGGGGAAACATGGATCCAATCGCAGAGTCCGACTTGACATGTATTTTTATGCCAAATCGAACTCTGTGATTGAATGAGCGTTTTCCCAACCCTTTCAGCGCGTTTACTTTTCATGCGTCTCTCCCAACGCGATCCCAATCAGTCGATCTGCCTGATCCGCCATAAATAGAGGAATATTCAGCACACCCTCATCCATACGCAAATTATTCATCGAAAAGCGCACACGAAGTTTCGTTTCCTGCTCAAATGTCTCTGCATACTTTTTAAGACTCCGGCTCTTGATATTCGTATCTGCCTTCACTTCGACAGGGATGATATCATTCTTCCGCTGGATGATGAAGTCCACCTCATACGGCGGATTGATCCGCGACCAGTAATGCGGCATGGCATCGAACTGCGGCACCAGTGACTGCAGGATGAAATTCTCCGTCAGCGCCCCCTTGAACTCCGTGAAAAGCCGATTCCCCTCACGGAATGCCACTGGATCGAGTTTAGACAGACGGCGCAGCACGCCCACATCTGCGAGATAAATCTTGAACGCAGACAGATCCTCATAGGCGGAAAGCGGAAGCCCTGGCGACGTGATGCGGAAGACCTTGTAGACCAGCGCCGCATGCACCAGCCACTCGAGCGCATCCTCATACTCCCTCGCCCTTGCCCCCTCTTTGATGACATTGTAGAGAAATTTCTTATTCTCCCGCGCAAGCTGCGATGGTAAAGAATTCCACACCCGTCCAATCTTCGGATACTCCCTTGGCGCTGGATGTTTCATGAAGTCTCTCTCATACGCCTGGATGATATCCATCAGCACCTGCTGCACCTGTCCCACCGACTGCGTCTCCTCCCAGCGGCTGACCACCTCCGGCATCCCGCCCGTGACATAGTACATCTTGAGCTTCTCCGCGAGCGGATTGAAAAAAGCATCAGGCAGCGGCTCGATCTCATTCACCGCCCCCAGATAGGCTGCCAGATTCTCACTTCCTGTCGCCATAAGAAACTCCGTGAAACTCATCGGATAAAGAGACAGGAAATCCACCTTCCCCACCGGAAACGATGACGGCCTCGCGAGCGTGATCCCTAGTAGTGAACCCGCGCAGGCCACATGGTACTCCGGCGCATTTTCCGCAAAATACTTCAGTGCATTCAGCACCTCGGGCGAATCCTGCACCTCATCGAAAATGAGCAGCGTCTTCCCCTTCTGGATATCCTGTCCACTCGCCATCGCCAGATTCGGAAGAATACGCTGCACATCCTTCGTCGTACGGAAGAAATCCCGATATTCCGGATTCTCATCAAAGTTGAAATAGGCGGTATTTTCATAGTGCATCCGCCCAAATTCCTTCAAAAGCCACGTCTTCCCCACCTGGCGCACGCCCTTCACGATCAAGGGCTTCCTGTAAGGAGAGTCCTTCCAGGAAATCAGCTGTCTCATCGCAAGTCTTTTCATCATCCATCACCTTTTTATATATAATTTATGTGACCTTTCTCACACTATTATATATAATTT
>ENA-OQCL01000800-OQCL01000800.1-human-gut-metagenome-genome-assembly--contig:-NODE-800-length-13479-cov-6.112567_pt1 | contig 13479 bp, 16 predicted proteins | sample MGYA00242502_ERZ504586 | MGnify/ENA primary metagenome ERZ504586 (study PRJEB26092, sample SAMD00036316) | human gut metagenome | host: Homo sapiens | study: EMG produced TPA metagenomics assembly of... | reverse complement strand
GAGGGAATGCATCGATGAAGCGGTTGAGAAGCACAGGCCGGAAACATTGCGCATCGATTTCGGCGGTGTTAGCTTTATGGATAGCTCCGGTGTGGGGCTTGTGATCGGGCGCACCAGTGTGATGCAGGCACTGGGGGGCAAGGTGGAGGTAGTCAACCTGACGTCGCAGGCCTATAAAGTGATGCGGCTTGCAAAGCTGGATCAGCTTGCAGTGATTCGCCAAAAGCGAAAGGACGGTTAAGAGGTTGAAAGATCTCTCTTTCAAACTGCGTTTTATCTGCTCTGCGTATGAAACGAAGTGCGAAAACAAGATTCGCATATCGAAATTTTGGCTGCGCCGAAACCGTGAAAAGCCACGGCCCGGCGCAAGAAAGGGATGGCCATATTGATGAAAGCGAGTAACGTTGTGAAACTGGAAGTGGAAAGCCGCTCTGTCAACGAGAGCTTTGCCCGCGTTGTTGTGTCCGCCTTTGCGGCGCAGCTCGACCCCACAATTGAAGAGGTGAACGATATCAAAACGGCCGTTAGCGAGGCAGTGACCAACTGCATTGTGCACGCCTACGAAAACAAGGTCGGCAAAATTTACATAACCGTTTCCCTCTATGATGAAGGCCTGGTGAAAATCAAGATTCGGGATAAAGGACGCGGGATCGAGGATGTGAAAAAGGCAATGGAGCCGCTCTATACCACTGCCGCCGGCGAGCGGGCAGGCCTTGGCTTTGCCGTGATGGAGAGCTTTATGGATAAGGTCAGGGTGCACTCTAAGGCCGGGCAGGGCACGAGCGTGATTTTGGAAAAACGCATCGCGGGCCGCGATGCAGGCCGTGGTTGAGCAGGCGGCCTCGCGCGAAAGCCTGATTTCGGATAATCTAGGGCTCGTCCACTCCTGCGCAAACCGGTTCCGGGGCCGCGGCGTGGAGTATGACGATCTGTTTCAGGCAGGCTGCGTGGGCCTGATTAAAGCGGCAGATGGGTTTGACCCTTCGCGCGGCTTCGCTTTCTCCACCTATGCCGTGCCGGTGATCTTAGGGGAGATTAGAAGGATCTTCCGTGATGGCGGCACCGTGAAGGTGGGCAGGGCCATGAAGGAAAAAGCGCGTAACGCCCTGCGGGAAAAGGAGCGGCTTACCGCCGAGCGCGGGCAGGAGCCGACCATTGGAGAGCTCGCGGAACATTTGGGAATGGAAATTGCGGAAACAGCGCAGGTGCTCACCGCCTCTATGCCGACCGTATCCCTGACGGCGGATGAGGAAAACGGCTCCGGGCAGATTGATATTCCCGTAGCGCCGCCGGAGGATATGATCTCAGACACGGTCGCGCTTGAGCAGATTATGGACAAGCTCCCCGAACGCGACAAAAAGCTTATTGAGCTGCGTTATTTCAAGGGGATGACGCAAACGGTCACCGCGGAGCATCTGGGGATGTCACAGGTGCAGGTATCCCGGCGGGAGAAAGCAATTTTGTTGCAAATGCGCCGCTATCTGACAGGCTAGCAAGGGTTTCTGCAACACTCGGGTGTAGCCGTGCAAGGGGAATCGGGTGCTGTATAAATTTTATGAAAGCAATGTTTTTTATGAAACGTATCAAAGGTCAAACTGCTGCGGTTTCGCGGCAGTTTTTTTTAGTATGCAGGATGTGGGAAATACTGCCGTCTTTTGCGTCAAAGGAGGCGCTTTCGGGGGTGGAGTTGACGAACAATTAAAAGGGCTGTTGTAAAATACAAGGCATTTTACAACAGCCCTTTTTAAAGAGAAAACAAAAATTCATCGTACTTATTTTGACAGAGCACGCATGGCGTCGAGCGCCGCGTCGTAATCCGGATGGTTCGTTATCTCGGGCACATATTCCACATAAGCGAGCTTTCCGTCATGGCCTGCGAGAAACACAGCGCGGGTGAGCAGCCCCAGCTCCTCGATCCGCGTTCCGGTTGCGATGCCGAAGCTGTGATCTCGATAGTCGGAGAGCGTCTGTACCCGTTCCACACCCGTTGCGCCGCACCAACGCGACTGCGCAAAGGGCAAATCCATGCTGATTGCATAGATGTGAGCGGATGGAAAGGAAGCGGCTGTCTCATTGAACCGCCGCACCTCCTGATCGCATACGCCGGTGTCAAGCGAGGGAACCGTGAGGAAAACACGGATGCCGGTAAGCTCTCTGCCATACACTGCCTGGAGCCGACGATCAGTCAGGGTGAAATTGGGCATTCTGTCTCCGGGACAAAGCTGTTTTCCGCAAAGGGTGACAGGGCTGCCTTTGAATGTGATTTCCATAAGCATATACCTCCTGAATTTTGAGTGCCAAACGGTTGGTCATGCTTAGTATCGGCTGAAAAGAGTCTGCCATGCAAAGTGAATTGAAAGGAGGTTTGCTTCATGAGCCGTTCTTTCCAAACGTTCCTCTTTGAAACGCAGGGGCGCAAGCGGATAAACCCGCTGCGGATAAACCCGCTGCGGATAAACCCGCTGCGGATAAACCCGCTGCGGATAAACCCGCTGCGGCTTTTCACGAAGCTATGCAGGTTAAAGTTTACAATATGTTAATTGAAATCAATATCTGCTTCGGCTACAATAAGTGTACTATTTCGGGGCGGAGGCATGCTGGTGTTTGGCTACGTAAAGGCATACAAGCCCGAGTTGAAGGTGCGGGATTATGAGCAATACAAAGCGGTGTACTGTTCCCTGTGCAAAACGCTCGGCCGGGAATATGGCCTGTTTGCCAGGCTGACGCTTAGCTATGATTTCACCTTTGCCGCCCTGCTGCGGCTGGCGCTTTCGGGCGAATGCCCGGGTTTTCACAAATCTCGTTGCCCGTTCAACCCGTTTGCAAAATGCAACGCCTGCTCCGGCGGCGAGAGCGATTTTTCCTTTACGGCGGCCGCGGCGGTGATTATGATGTTTTATAAGCTGCGCGACAACCTGCGGGACTCCGGATTTTGGAAACGCCTTGTCTCCCGGCTTTTGTATCCCTTTGCTGCGCATGCGCATAATAAGGCAAAGAAGCATTTCCCTTTGGTAGAAGAAATTGTGGCTCGCATGATGGAAGAGCAGGCAGCGCTTGAAGGCAGCTCCTGCGCGCAGATCGACCGTGCCGCAGACCCGACTGCCAAAGCGCTTGCCGCCTTGTTTTCGCTGGGCGCGCAGGCGGAGGATCAGCGGCGGGTGCTCGACCGGATGGGCTACTGTGTGGGGCGCTGGGTGTATCTGATCGATGCGGCGGACGATTTGGAGGATGATTTGAAAAGCGGGGATTATAATCCCTATATTCAGGCCTTTCAAATGACCGGGGAGGAGCCTGACGCGGTAACGGCGGCGCGCAAAGCGGCGCAGGAATCCTTGCTGTTGACTGCGGCGGAAGCCGTGCGCGCGTATAATCTGCTGGAGGTGCGGCGGTTTGACTCAATTCTGCGCAATATTTTGGAAGAGGGGCTCTTCAGTGTGCAGAAACAAATTTTTGAGCCCGAAGCGGCGCAGCGGGTCAAATGAAGCGGCTTTTGCCGTATCCAGATCATGAGCCTTCGATTGCGTGATTGGATGGGATCAGGAAGCATTTCATCAATTGGCAGTTTCTTAAATTTTCTGCCCTTGCGAAAGGTATGGTTTTCATTATGAAAGATCCTTATCAGATTTTAAATATTACACCGGACGCGACCGACGAGCAGGTGCGGGAGGCGTATCGTTCGCTTGCGCGCAAGTATCAGCCTGAAAATTATGAGAACAGCCCGCTGGCCGATATGGCGGCAAAAAAAATGGATGAGATAAACGGTGCGTATGATGCGATTATCACCATGCGCCGCAGCCAATCCAGCTCTGCACAGAGCGGATATTCCGCCGGATATACGGGCGGCGGATATGGCGGTGCATCCTCCTTGGGAGATATCCGCTCCAAAATCAACGCCAACCGCATCGATGATGCGGAAACCTTGCTCGACGGCATCCCACCGCAGACACGCGGTGCAGAGTGGTATTTTTTGAAGGGCACTGTGCAGTATAAGCGCGGCTGGCTGGAGGAAGCCACCAAGCATTATCGCACAGCCTGCCAGCTCGATCCGAACAACCCGGAATATCAGGCGGCGTTCCGTCAGGTGAGCAATCCCCGCACAGGCGGTTATCGCGCGCCGCGGACCAATGCAGGCGGATGCAGTGCATGTGACATCTGCACAGGGCTCATGTGTGCGGACTGTCTTTGCGATTGCTGCGGCGCAGATGGAACCCCCTGCTGCTGAGTGGCGGCCGGCTAGTCAAGCGCGGGCGCGCGAAAGGATGTTGTCGATTCTATGACGGGGATGAAGCAAAGCTCAAAGACTGCTTTTGGGGGGATTCTCACAGCGCTGTCAGTCGTTCTGATGTTTCTGACGGGGATGATCCCCTTTTTAACCTTTGCGCTGCCGGCATTGGCAGGCGCACTGCTGATATTGATTGTGATGGAGATCGGCTCCAAATGGGCACTGTGCGTCTATGCGGCAGTGAGCATCCTCTCTCTATTGGTGGTTGCGGATAAAGAGGCTGCCATGATGTATGCCGCCTTTTTCGGCTATTATCCGGTAATCAAATCATTTTTGGAAAGCAAGCTTCCGCGTGTGTTCGAATGGATTGTTAAATTTTTGATTTTTAATGCCGCAATGGTGCTGGCCTATCTGGTTATCATTTTTGTGTTCGGGATGCCTCTGGATGAGATGGAGGAGTTTGGCCGGTATGCCGTGCCGATCCTGTTGGGGATGGGGAATGTGGTTTTTTTCGTTTATGATATTGCTTTAACAAGAGTCATCGGCGCGTACCTGCACCGCTGGCGCAAATCGTTTCACAGGCTTTTTAAATAAGGTTTCAGATAGAGTTGTTTGCTGCGTTTTGCCGAGCGCGTGGGAAACAGCTCTTTCCTTTTTTTATTACGAAGCGAAGCGAGTAACAAAACAAAGCCCGCCATCACCACATAGATCACAGAGATACGTATCGCTTACGCAAGTAGTTAGCTACCGGCTATTTTTTATTCGTTTTGCAAGTTTTCATGCAAAAAAATGCATTCGTTCTTGACTTCAGCCCTATGACGGAATAAGATAAAGGTATGTTGATTTGGCTGATTGATGCCGGAGGGGGAGCGCCGCCGGTGAATATTTGAGATGGGTTTGCAATTGGGAAAGGGGGGCATTTTTATGACAAAATCTCTGCTGGCGAAAATAGACCGCCTATATCCAACACTTTCCCAAGGGGCACAAACGGATTGCGTCTTTTATTCAGGAGCATTATGATAAAGCGGCCTTTATGACTGCGTCACGCTTGGGCGATACTGTGGGCGTGAGTGAATCTACGGTGGTGCGCTTTGCCACGGAGTTGGGGTTTGAGGGATATCCAGAATTGCAGAAGGCATTGCAGGAGATGATCCGCAGCAAGCTGACCAGCGTGCAGCGCATGGAGGTTACCAGCAGCCGTATGGGGGAGGACGATATCCTCGAAAAGGTGCTCACAAGCGATGTGGAAATGATACGCGCAACGTTGGAGCAGACCTCCCGCACGGATTTCCGCCAGGCGGTGGATGCGATCAATGTTGCGCGTAAAATCTATATTCTCGGCGTGCGCAGCTCGGCCGCGCTTGCAAGCTTTATGGCTTTTTACTCAATTTGGTTTATGATAATGTTGTGCTGGTTGATACGGCGAGCGCAAGCGAGATTTTTGAGCAGATGTTTCGAATTGATGAGCGGGATGTATGCATTGCCATCAGCTTCCCACGCTATTCAAAGCAGACGATCAACGCCCTGCGCTTTATCAGCGACCGGGGCGCAACGATCCTTTCCATTACGGATAGCGCCTATTCCCCGATCGCTTCGTTTGCTAAGCACCTTTTAGTGGCGCGCAGCGATATGGCCTCTTTCGTTGATTCGCTGGTAGCCCCACTGAGCTTGGTCAATGCGCTCATTGTGGCCGCTACGCTCAGCCGTAGGGGAGAGGTATCAGAGAATTTCAATAAACTTGAGGAGATCTGGGAGGAATACCAGGTATACGAGAAAGTGGAGGAATCCCGCGAAGATGAAGAGTGATCTAATCGTCGTAGGCGCCGGCGCGGCCGGCCTAATGGCAGCGGGCGCCGCTGCGCGCAGAGGTAGAAGCGTGCTGCTGCTCGAGCGCAATGCGCGCCCGGCGCGCAAGGTGATGATTACGGGCAAAGGCCGCTGCAACGTGACCAATGCATGCAATTTGCTCAACGACCTGATTGCAAATGTGCCGGTAAACGGCCGCTTTTTATATGGCGCTTTTTCGCGCTTTATGCCATCGGATACAATGGATTTTTTTGAGGAGCAGGGCGTCCCGCTGAAGATTGAGCGGGGCAATCGCGTTTTTCCGGAGTCGGATAGGGCAGTGGATATTGTAGACGCGCTGTGCCGGTATGCCAAGCATCCGAACGTGACGCTTCTACAGGGCCGCGTGGCGGAGCTGCTTGTGGAGGAGGAGCGATTGTGCGGCGTGAAAACGGAGGATGGCAAGCGGTATGACGCCCCTAAGGTATTGCTTGCAACCGGCGGCCTTTCCTACCCCGCGACAGGTTCCACCGGGGACGGCTATGCATTGGCCCGTTCGGCCGGGCATACGATTATAGAGCCGCAGCCCTCCCTTGTGCCGCTGGAGGCACATGAGGGCTGGGTCAGCGAGCTGCAAGGGCTTGCGCTGAAAAATATTGCGATCACGGTGCGGGATGTGGATTCCTTCCGCACGGTGTATACAGATTTTGGTGAGCTGCTCTTTACACATTTTGGGCTTTCCGGCCCGGTGATCCTCAGTGCCAGCGCACATATGAAGGGGATGCGCCGGGGAAAGTATGAGGTGCAGATCGATTTAAAGCCCGCCCTGGAGGAAAAGCAGCTGGATGCGCGCCTACAGCGCGATTTTTTACAAAATGCGAACCGTGTGTTTGCCAATTCGCTCGATGCCCTCCTACCGCGCAAGCTGATTCCGGTAATCGTCCGCCTTTCCGGGATTGCAGCGGGGTTGAAGGTCAACCAAGTGACGAGGGAGATGCGCCAGGGCCTCGTTTCTCTGTTGAAAGGGCTCCGGCTTACCGTAACGGGCTTTCGCCCCATTGAGGAGGCAGTGGTCACTTCAGGCGGTGTCAGCACAAAGGAGATCAACGCCAAAACAATGGAGTCAAAGCTGCTGCCAGGGCTCTATTTTGCAGGCGAACTCATCGATGTGGATGGCTATACGGGCGGCTTCAACCTGCAAATTGCCTTCTCCACCGGGCATCTGGCCGGGCAGTCCGTTTAGAGAGGGCCCAAAGGCCGGTGTGCGGCTCACATAATATCATTTTAGAATGAAGAGCTTCAATCGCCAGGAAAGGAATGTTCATCACAATGGTCAATATTGCAATCGACGGGCCTGCGGGGGCAGGCAAGAGTACAGTGGCGCGCGGCGCGGCCAAGGCGCTTGGCTATATCTATGTGGATACCGGCGCGCTTTACCGCACGGTGGCGCTCTACGTGCTGCAAAATGGGCATAATGTGCACGATTCTGAGCGCGTGAAGGCAGCTCTTGCCGATATCCGCATCGAGCTGAAATTTGTCGGCGGCGTGCAGCGTGTTTATCTCAACGGGCAGGATGTTTCGGAAGAAATCCGCACGCCGGAGGTTTCCATGGGCGCTTCCGCAGTGGCGGCCCTCCCCTGTGTGCGCGAATTCCTGTTTGAGCAGCAGCGGCGCATTGCGCGGGAAAAAAACTGCATTATGGATGGGCGCGATATCGGCACAGTGGTGCTGCCGGATGCGCAGGTGAAAGTGTTTCTAACGGCTTCCGCCGAGGAGCGCGCGCGCCGGCGCTACCGCGAATTGCTGGAGAAGGGGGAGGACGTTTTGTTTGAAGAGGTGCTGCGCGATGTGCAGGAGCGTGATTATAACGATTCCCACCGCGCCGTAGCGCCGCTCAAGCAGGCAGAGGACGCGGTGCTGCTCGATACGACGGGAATCACGCTGGAGGAGTCGGTCAGCCGCTTAATTCAATGCATAAAGGAGAGATCACAGTGAAGCCATTCGATTACAGCAAGGTAAAGGATCATGCCACCTATCACCTTCTCATGCCGTTGAATATCCTGCTGTTTAATAAAACAATGTTCCGCGTTACCTTTGTGGGCAAGGAGAATGTACCCAAGGAGGGCGGATTCATTCTGGCCTCTAACCATATTCATTTCCTAGATCCGCTCGTCATCGCAGGCAGCAAAACGCGCGTGATGTATTTCATGGCGAAGGAGGAGCTTTTCCACAACCCTGCCGCAGCCTATTTTCTGACCCGTTTTAATGCCTTTCCGGTCAAACGCGGCTCTTCTGATAAAGCTTCTGTGGAATATGCCATTCGAGTGGTCAAAGAGGGGAATGTGTTGGGGATTTTTCCAGAGGGCACCCGATCGCCGGATTACCGCCCCGGCGCCCCTAAAGCGGGCGTTGCGCTGATTGCCAAGCAGGCACATGCGGATGTGCTGCCTGTATCCATCTACAGCGAGCATCAGGCGAAATATTGGACGGATTTGACCGTACGCTTCGGCAAGATGATCCCCTATCAAGAGCTGGGCATTACAGAAGAGGGCGGCACGCGCGAGCTGCGCGAAGCCTCCCGCCTGATTATGGATCGGATTACAGAGCTTTGGGAGGAAGGACCGTGCAGGAAATAAGGCTGGCGAAAACGGCGGGCTTTTGCTTTGGCGTGAATCGAGCAGTCAGCATGGTTTACGCTATGCTGGAGGAGGGGAAAACCGTTTATACGCTCGGCCCGATTATCCACAACCCACAGGTGGTGACCGATTTGGAAAAACGCGGCGTTGTGATTGTGGATGAAACCGGCGAGGTGCCGCAGGGGGCTGTGCTCGTGGTGCGCACGCACGGCGTGCCGGCAGCCGTCACTCAGGCCATCAAGGAGCGGGGGCTCGACTGCTGCGACGCGACCTGCCCGTTTGTATCCAAAATCCATCAGATCGTGGCAAAGCGGTCGGAGGGCGGCGATATCGTTTTGATTGCGGGGGATCCCGCACACCCGGAGGTGCGGGGCATCCGCGGCCATTGTCCGGGTAAATCCTATGTATTTAACGGTGTGGGGCAGCTGGAGGATTTGCTACGGACCTATCCTGAATTTTCGAATGCGCCAATTTCAGTGGTTGCTCAAACAACTTTTCACATAAAAGAGTGGGAAAACTGCGTGAAAAAGATAAATTTAGTATGTACAAATGCCACTGTTTTTGATACAATATGTAATGCAACTCAGGAACGGCAGGAGGAAGCGATTGCACTGTCGAAGGCCTGCGGCGCGATGGTCATCATCGGGGGGCGTCAAAGCTCCAATACGGCCAAGCTCCGCGACGTGTGCGCGCGCAACTGCCCGACTTTCCTGATCGAAACGGCAAAGGAATTGGCGGGAATCGATTTTTCTGTTTATTCTTCCATTGGCGTTACTGCGGGGGCTTCCACTCCTGCTGGTATTATAAAGGAGGTACTTGAAACCATGTCCGAATTGTTAAATGAAAACCCTGAGCTTGTCGAGGAGAAAGCGGAATCGGCCGCGCCGGCCGAAGAGGCTGCTGCGCAGCCCGCACAGGAGGAAGCGCCCGCTGAGAAATCCTTCGACGAGATGAGCTTTTCTGAGGCGCTTGAAGCGTCTTTGCAGAGTATGAATACAGATCAGAAGGTGAAGGGTACCGTCGTCGGCATGTCTCCCTCCGAGATCCAGGTTGATATCGGCAGGAAGCACGCGGGCTACATACCGCTTGATGAATTCAGCGCTGATCCCACAGTCAATCCGCTGGAGGCGGTCAAGGTGGGCGACGTGCTTGATCTGATTATCATGAAAACCAACGATGCGGAGGGCACTGTTATGCTCTCCAAAAAACGTTTTGACGCGATCAAGGCGTGGGATGACGTTGTGAAAGCTAGCGAAGACGAATCCATCTTGGAAGGCGTCATCACAGATGTCATCAAGGGCGGCGTGCTCGCCTCCACCAACGGCGTGCGTGTGTTTATCCCGGCTTCCCTAGCCACTGCCTCCCGCGGCGAGCCGCTGGATGGCCTGCTGCACCAGCATGTGCAGTTCCGCATCATTGAGGTCAATAAGCCCCGCCGCCGCGCGGTAGGTTCTATCCGTGCAGTGCTTAAGGAAGCGCGCAAGGCCGCGGAGGACGCCTTCTGGGCGCAGGCAGAGGTAGGCCAGGTTTACACCGGCACGGTTCGCACGATTGTTTCCTACGGCGCGTTTGTCGATATCGGCGGTGTGGACGGAATGGTTCATATCTCCGAGCTTTCCTGGAACCGCATCAAGCACCCCTCGGAGGTTGTTTCGGTGGGCGATCAGATCGAGGTTTATATCAAAGCGTTGGATCCGGAGAAACGCAAGATTTCGCTCGGCTATAAGAAAGTGGAGGACAACCCCTGGGAGATCCTGCGCCGTGATTATCCGGTTGGCAGCGAGGTTACGGCGAAAGTTGTCGGAATGACGGCGTTCGGTGCGTTCGCGCAGATCATTCCAGGCATCGACGGCCTAATCCACATTTCTCAGATTGCTGACCACAGGATCGAAAAACCACAGGATGTGCTTTCTGTAGGCGAAGAAGTGCGCGTGAAGATCACGGATATCGATTTTGATAAGAAGCGCGTTAGCCTTTCGATCCGTGCGCTTTTGGACGATAACCAGGCGGACGACGAGGACTGAGATCGTTCTGCCCCATTTGAGTAGTTTTATCTTGATGAAACAGAGCGCTTCCGGCCTTGCGTCGGAGGCGCTCTTTCTATCTAACTATGGACTTTGGCTGCTTTTTGCCCGCTATATTTTTAGAAGATTTGGGAAAGAGGATTTTTGTGGAGGATACGCAACGCATGCAAAATCATTTTTCGAAAGGCCTGCGCGATGGCGTGCCGATTGGTCTTGGCTACCTATCCGTTTCGGTCACATTCGGCGTGATGGCGGTGGCGGCGGGCCTGCCGGTTTGGGCGGCGGTACTAATCTCGATGACCAACCTCACCTCCGCTGGGCAATTCGCCGGGCTTTCACTGATCACGGGGGGAGCGCCGCTGTTTGAAATGGCGCTGACCCAGTTTGTCGTCAATATTCGATATTCGCTGATGTCGCTGTCGTTGTCCCAGAAGCTCAGCGGCAGCATCCGGACGATCGATCGGGTTTTCCTCTCTTTTTTCAATACGGATGAAATTTTTGCGGTGGCCAGCATGCAGGAGGGCACGCTTGGGCGGCGCTATCTCTGGGGCCTTGCGCTCATCCCCTACCTTGGCTGGTCGGGCGGGACGCTTATCGGCGCGGCTGCGGCTTCACTTTTGCCGGACCGCGTCGCTTCCGCCTTCGGCATTGCGATTTACGGCATGTTTCTGGCCATTATCGTACCGCCCGCGAAGCATAGCCGGGCGGTGCTCGGCGTAGTGGCCCTGTCGGTTGCAATGAGCAGCCTGTTTCAGTGGCTGCCTGCGCTTAAAGGAATTTCTGCCGGCTTCGTCATCATCATCTGCGCGGTGGCAGCTTCCGCATTGGGCGCGTTGCTGCGCCCTGTGGAGCAGGAGGAGCGCTGGCCGGAGGCCGGGGAGGAGTGTGCGCCATGAAAACGGGAATGCTGCTTGCCTATATCGCTGTGATGGCAGGGGTGACGTATCTCATCCGGATGCTGCCCCTGACAGTGTTTCAAAAAAAGGATCAAAAACCGCTTTATCCGTTCTTTTCTTTATTACATCCCCTATGCGGTGCTCGGCGCAATGACGTTCCCCGCGATCCTCTATTCGACGGGGAGCGTTTATTCTGCGTTGGCGGGCCTTGCGGTGGCCATGATCCTTGCGTTTTTGGAGAAGAGCCTGCTCACGGTTGCGCTGTGCTCCTGCGCGGCGGTGTTTCTCGCGGAGCTGCTGGTGTAGAGCGCCCTGCGAAAAACCGTAAAATTTGCCGAATACCAATTCCTTTTTCCCTACGGATATGGTATGATAGCTTCAAACAGAGTTTGAAGCATTGGAAAAATGCCTGTCGGCGTGAAACGCCTCCTGCCGCAGAGCGGCAACGCCATTTTTCACAGAGGTTGATCTTGCGCGCATGGTATAATAGCTTCAAACGGGTCGCAAAGTTTCAAGCTTTGAAACTTGGAAGCATTCCCCAAATGCCTTCCGCAGGGGTAAGCTTGGCGGGTATTGTTATAATAGTGATAATTGATTGAGGAGGGATTTGGGTGCTGGAGATCAAAGGCAACCAATTCTATTTGGACGGAGAGAAATTCCACATCTATGCCGGTGCGATTCACTATTTCCGCACGGTGCCGGAGTATTGGGAGGATCGCCTGCGCAAGCTGAAGCTCGCCGGGTTTAACACTGTGGAAACCTACGTTTGCTGGAACCTGCACGAGCCAAAGAAGGGCGTTTTTGATTTTTCCGGTATGCTCGATATCGTCCGTTTTCTGCGCATTGCGCAGGAGCTAGGGCTTTATGCGATCGTGCGTCCCGGCCCGTATATCTGCGCGGAGTGGGATTTTGGCGGCCTGCCTGCCTGGCTGCTGGCAGATGAAAATATGCGTGTGCGTTGCTGCTATGAGCCATATCTCAAGCATGTCTCCGATTTTTACCATGAGCTGTTTAGCAGAATTCAGCCGATGCTGCTCTCCAATGGAGGCAACATTCTTGCCGTGCAGGTTGAAAATGAATATGGCAGCTATGGCAACGATAAAAACTATCTCGCCTTTATCGAGCAGCTCATCCGTGAGTGCGGTGTGGACACGCTGCTGTTTACCTCAGATGGCGCGAACGACGCGATGCTCACCGGTGGAACCCTTCCCTATGTTTTTAAGGTTGTCAATTTCGGCTCGAATGTGAAGGGCAATTTCAAGGCGGTTGACCGCCGCCAGCCCGGCGCGCCGCTGATGTGCGGCGAGTTCTGGAACGGCTGGTTTGACCACTGGGGTGAAAGGCACCACCACCGCCGGCCGCGCTCGGTGGTCAACGAGCTGAAAACCATGCTCCAGATGGGCGGGAATTTCAGCTTTTATATGTTCCATGGCGGCACGAATTTCGGCTTTACGGCGGGCGCAACCATGGCGGGAAATATCAGCCGACGGTGACGAGCTATGATGACGACGCCCTGCTCAACGAATGGGGCGGATACACGAAGAAATACCATGCGGTACGAGAGGTATTGCTTGCTTTTCAGGGAATCCCGGCGGAGCCGCTGCCCGCGCCGCCTGCGCTGCAAAACATTGGCCCGGTCGCGCTGACCACGCAGTATTCCTTTTTTACATAACGCAACGAAGATCGGCAAGCGCCACAGAAGCGTGATGACGCGCAGCATGGAGTATTACGGCCAGAATTTGGTTTTATCCTTTATCATCACGATCTCAAGGGCCCGTATGAGGCTTCTAAGCTCTTTATCGACGGGCTGGCGGACCGTGCCTATGTTTATGTCAACGGCCAACTGCGCGGCATGGTTACCGCAATGATAAAAACGAAGTTCAGTCATCTATCGAGGCGCTGCCTGATGGCGGCAG
>ENA-OQCL01000799-OQCL01000799.1-human-gut-metagenome-genome-assembly--contig:-NODE-799-length-13481-cov-3.962932_pt1 | contig 13481 bp, 18 predicted proteins | sample MGYA00242502_ERZ504586 | MGnify/ENA primary metagenome ERZ504586 (study PRJEB26092, sample SAMD00036316) | human gut metagenome | host: Homo sapiens | study: EMG produced TPA metagenomics assembly of... | reverse complement strand
GCAGGATATCCGCACCGCCATGGAACATTCCCATAGCCGGGAGGAGTTTATCCACAGGATGAAAACCATGGGGTATCGGGTGAAATGGGAGCCTGGGCAGAAATATATCACCTACACCACAGAGGATAATATCCGCTGCCGGGACAGCAAGCTCTTTGACCCCGCCCTCCTCCGGGAGAATATGGAGCTCTACTTTGCCATGGGCGGGGCGGCTTATTTGGATACCTACCAGGAGGCTTCGGCGGAAAACGGCCTGGGCTTGGACGACGCGGTGTGGGACCTTTCTTCTCTTCTGCAGGACTTTGCGGAAGAGGAGACCCGGTACCACTTGGAAACGATCCGCCACAGCCGGGAGGAGTTGGAGCATATCCTGGCGCGGGGCGGCAAGCTGGACCACGCCCAGTACACGGTGGACGAGGAAGAGGAATACGAACAGGCCCACGGCTTTTCCATGGGAATGTAAGAGACGAAAGGAGGACACTACGAACTATTTCATGCCAACACTGTATGCCAGCCACAACACGGTGATTCGAGGTGTGCGGTATATCACTTTCAGCGCCTTTCACGGGGAGAAGAGTATCTTTGACAAGGTGGAGGAGCTGATTGTAGGGGACAAGTCTCTGTCCCATTTCCACAAAGAAGAGGAAGAACATTCGGTGAGTTACGGTATGGATAAAGAGGGGGAGTAGGAGTATGGTGTGGGAAGGAAAGGAGGCGGCCTCTATGGAAACACAAGCAGCCATTTATTGCAGGCTCAGCCAGGACGATGGCAGCCTGGGGGAGTCCGGCAGCATCCAGACCCAAAAGGCGATCCTCACCCAGTATTGCCAGGAGCACCACATGGAGATTGTGGATTGCTACTGCGACGACGGCTGGAGCGGGACCAATTTTGACCGGCCCGCGTTCCAGCGGATGATAGGGGACATCGAAGCCGGCAGGGTCAACACGGTGATTGTGAAAGATTGTTGTGCGATAATGGGACTAAATCAGAAAGACCTTGAAAATCAAGGGATTCTGGCTTAGTCCCTTCTTTTTTGACCTGAAAGAGGAACAATCGCACTACAATCGGCGCACCGGATCAAAACCGGCTGGCGGTGGCTATGGAGGTACACTGCATAAGCCCTTCCCGTTGCGCTGCCCACAACGAAAGGAGTCCATCATGAAACAGGGAACTTTGGTTTATGACCACGCAACGGATCGGTACGACATTCGCTTTGACCTTGACTGCTACTACGGCGGTCTGCACTGCGGGGAATGCTTCGATGTCATGGTCAGGGGCAAGTGGAAACCCACCCGGATCGAAATGGCTGCGGACTGGTATCTGGTCGGCATCCGCACGGACGATTTGCAGGGATTGAGGGTGAGGATGTGAAGACTTTTCTCAAGGAAGTGCTGCTTCCTCTGCTGATTGCCCTTTGTCTTGCCGCATTCTTCAAGCCGGTCTATATGGCGGACGGCGTATGTGACTACTTCCTGATGTGGCTCTGTGTCGGCTTCCCATTCGGCATCCGCAGGATGTGTCTCTGGCTCGTCCCCTTCGGTTACGGCATATCCGGCACAGTAGGAATCTTCGCACTCAACATCATCATCGGCGGTCTTATCGGAGGACTCGCCCTGATTGTCGGGCTGCTGCTCGGCATCATCCATACCATCCGAGAAATCATCTGAATATCTGAAAAGCTAAGAGGGTTTGTTTCATTCTCCAATTCGGAGCATGAAGCAAACCCTCATTTTTTTGTTGCCCGAAAGCTGGAACAATCTGCCTCTTGCAGATGACGGCGGTGCGGCGAGGAAAGGAGAGAAAACAAAATGAGCTACATGACAGCCGGTAAGCTGCAAGCCTTTGAAGCCCTCATGAAGGAGGTACCCGGCCATAATCACTATGACAGCGGATGCGACGGGATCTGCCCGGAATGCCGGTCGTGCTGCTTCCATCGTCCCTACTGGAAATATCAAACCTGTGTTTTCGAGGAATGTCCCTATTCCCCGGTGAAGCTGTCAACGCTGCGCTGTCAGCCGGTGATGGCAAGGGAGGGATAACCACATGGCAGTCTATCGCGTCAACAAAAACCGTGGCTACACGGTCATGGCAAAATTACCATCTCCGCGATAAAACCCTGTCCCTCAAGCCGTGGGGCTGTCTCCAAAATGCTGTCCTTCAACGACGGCTGGCAGTTCTCAACGAAAGGTCTTTCGGCGATCTGCAAGGAAGGTCCCGATGCTGTTCTGGCAGCTCTCAGGGAGCTTGAAGATCACGGCTACCTTATCCGTCACAGGCAACGCGACGCCAAGGGCAGGATGAGCAACACGGTCTTTGAGATTTATGAACAGCCACAACCGGTTTCTCCACACAGGGAAAAACCAGATGTGGATAATCCAGATATGGAGAATCCACACATGGAAAACCCACACGGGGAAAATCCCGCACAATTAAATACTAATCAAGTAATTACCAACGAAAGAAATAACTCTCTGAGAAACTATCAATCTATCAATCTTGATGGGATGGACAGGATGGATGAACGGGAGCAATACAGGGAATTGATCCGAGATAACCTTGAGATCGACATCCGCTCTCAGGACAGGCGTTATGACCTTGACCGGGTAAATGAAATTGTCGAGATCATGCTGGATGCTGTCTGCTCCACAAGCCCACCATCCGTATCAACGGAGAGGATATGCCGCAGCCGGTGGTCAAGTCACGCTTCCTCAAGCTGGACAGCGGCCACATCGACTATGTGCTCCAAGCGATGAACGATTGCCCTTCCGACATTCGGAACATCCGGGCATATCTGCTCACGGCGTTGTACAACGCTTCGCTGACCATAGACAACTACTATTCAGCCCGCGTGAACTACGATTTTCACGGGAAAGGCTGATGCGTAAGCATTCTCAATCAACTTCAAAGGGGTGAGATGAAAACATGATCCACATTTTACACGGTGTCCCGCCTTAGTGATGGGATTGCCCCGCAAATCTCAGAAAGGAGGTCCCCATGCAGGATGAAGTAAATACCAAAGTCGTTGCGATTGCCATTAAGGGCGGCAAGATCACTGCGGAAGTGCTGAAAAAGGCTCTCGCCAAATTCATCGAGGAAATTGAAAAGGCAGAGAAGCAAGCCTCTCAGCCCAAGACCTATCGGGGCAAGCAGTCCATCAAGCACCTTGTCGAGCAGAACGCCGCAATCAGCAACATTGAAGTGACCGATGGAAACATCAAGTCTTTCGAGCGCACAGCGAACAAGTATGGGATCGACTACGCGCTCAAGAAAGACACCTCTGAGCAGCCGCCGCGTTATCTCGTCTTCTTCAAAGGCCGGGATGTGGATGTGATGACTCAGGCTTTCAAGGAGTTTTCCGCCAAGACGGTCAAGCAGAAAGAAAAGCAATCCCTCAAGCAGAAGCTCTCCCGCAGCAGGGAGCAGTCCAAAGCCCAGCACAAGGAGAAGGTCAAGGTCAAGACGAGGGATCGGGGCGTTGAGCTATGAGAAAGACACTCGACATCAAGAAGCTCGTCCTTCTCAATCTTCCGTATGTGTTCGCCTTCTACTTTGTGGATAAGCTGGCGACAGTCTTCCGTCTGGCTCCCGGCACAGAGTTCATCGACAAGCTCACCGGAGGCTTTGCCAATTTCGGCGCAGCGTTTGCCAATCCGCTTCCGAGCTTCCACCCGGTAGACCTTCTCATCGGCGTGGCCGGAGGTGCGCTGCTCAAGCTGGCCGTCTACATCAAAGGCAAAACCGCAAGAAATTCCGCCAAGGAGAAGAATACGGGTCAGCGCGTTGGGGCCGACCGGAAGACATCCGGCCTTACATGGATGATGACTTCTCCAACAATGTCATCCTCACCCAGACCGAGGGGCTGACCATGAACAGCCGTCCGAAGCAACCGAAGTACGCGAGGAATAAGAACATCCTTGTCATCGGCGGTTCCGGCTCAGGTAAGACACGCTTTTTCGTGAAGCCGAACCTGATGCAGATGCACAGCTCCTATGTGGTCACTGATCCCAAGGGTACGGTGCTGGTCGAATGCGGAAAGATGCTTGAGAAAAACGGCTATGTCATCAAGTCGCTGAACACGATCAACTTCCGTAAGTCAATGCACTACAACCCGTTCGCCTACATCCGCAGCGAAAAAGACATCCTCAAACTGGTCAATACGATCATCGTCAACACGAAGGGAGATGGCGATAAGTCCGGGGAGGATTTCTGGGTCAAGGCAGAAAAGCTCTACTATACCGCCCTCATCGGCTACATCTGGTACGAAGCACCGGAACATGAGAAAAACTTCACTACCTTGCTCGAATTGATCAACGCTTCGGAAGCCAGAGAGGATGACGAGACTTTCAAAAATCCCGTTGACCTCATGTTCGATGAGCTGGAAGAGCGCGACCCTGACCACTTCGCGGTCAAGCAATACCGTAAATATAAGTTAGCCGCTGGCAAAACCGCCAAGTCGATCCTGATTAGCTGCGGCGCACGGCTTGCCCCGTTTGACATCGCGGAGCTGCGGGAGCTGATGAGTTACGACGAGATGGAGCTGGATTGCATCGGCGACCGCAAGACGGCGCTGTTCGTCATTATCTCTGATACCGACGATACCTTCAACTTTGTCGTGGCGATTATGTACTCCCAGCTTTTTAACTTGCTCTGTGACAAGGCGGATGATGTCTACAATGGGCGGCTTCCCGTCCATGTCCGCTGTCTGCTCGATGAATTTGCGAACATCGGTCAAATTCCGAAGTTCGATAAGCTGATTGCCACCATCCGAAGCCGGGAAATCTCAGCGTCCATCATCTTGCAGTCCCAGAGCCAGCTCAAGACCATCTACAAGGACGCGGCGGACACGATTGTCGGCAACTGCGACTGTACCCTCTTCCTTGGCGGCAAGGAAAAATCCACTTTGAAGGAACTCAGTGAAATCCTCGGCAAGGAGACAATCGACCTATATAACACATCAGAAACCCGTTCGACCAACAACTCATACGGCCTGAACTATCAGAAGACCGGCAAGCAGCTCATGTCGGAGGACGAAATCGCTGTCATGGACGGCGGCAAATGTATTTTGCAGCTTAGAGGCGTGAGACCATTTTCTCAGTGACAAGTACGACATTACGAAGCATCCAAAATACAAAAATGCTGTCCGACTACGATAAGCGCAACGCCTTTGACATCGAGAAATACCGTTCTCACAAGCTGGTAGTCAAGCCCACCCAAACCTTCGACCTCTATGACATGGGAGAGGTTGAAGCCGATTGAAGCCCCGTCATGCACTGCGCATGGGCAATGCCCAAAGCAGAACAATGACGGGGCTTCTATTTTTTTGCCCATTTTCAATAATTCACACTCAAAAATCAAGGAGGTTACTCTATGGAATTTATCAATCAGGCGGTTACGGTCCTTCAGACACTCGTTGTTGCCCTCGGTGCCGGTCTGGCTGTGTGGGGTGTGGTCAACCTCATGGAGGGGTACGGCAATGACAATCCCGGTGCCAAGAGCCAGGGCATCAAGCAGTTGATGGCCGGTGGCAGGCGTAGGTACTCATCGGCACGACCCTCATCCCCCGTGCTGTCCGGATTTGTTCTGATCACCAGTTCGCAGTGTCCAGCATGGGCAGGGCGCGAAATGCCGCGCTCTCCCTTAAATTTTTAATCAATTTCCAACATAAGGAGGTCATTTATGGAATTTATCAATCAGGCAGTTACCGTTTTGCAGACCCTCGTTGTCGCCCTTGGCGCTGGCCTTGCCGTGTGGGGCGTGGTCAACCTCATGGAGGGGTACGGCAATGACAATCCCGGTGCCAAGAGCCAAGGAATCAAGCAGTTGATGGCCGGTGGTGGTGTGGTACTCATCGGCACGACCCTTATCCCGCTCCTGTCTGGCCTGTTCTGATCCGCCAGCCCCAGCATAACCGAAAGGTGGTGAAATATTGGGATTTATCCTTGAAAAAATCGAGGAAGCCATAAAAGAGCTTCTGATCGGCTGGATTGAAAGCAACATGACCAATATGTTCACCGATGTCAACGACAAGGTAGGGACGATAGCTGCTGAGGTAGGCAAAACGCCTTCTTCATGGGATAGCAGCATATACCAGATGATCCGGGGACTATCCGAAAATGTGATAGTCCCCATCGCTGGTATCATCATCACCTTTGTCCTGTGTTACGAGCTGATCTCCATGATCACCGAGAAAAACAACCTGCATGATATGGACACATGGATGTTCTTCAAGTGGTTTTTCAAGGCGGCTGTGGCGATCTACCTCGTTACCAATACCTTTGACATTGTGATGGCGGTCTTCGACATCGGTCAGAATGTCGTAGCCGGTGCAGCCGGTGTCATAAGCGGCGACACGAACATCGACATCGAATCCACTCTTGAACAAATGCGCGCCAGCATGGAAACGATGGGCATTGGCGAACTGCTCGGCTTGTCCATAGAGACGCTGCTGATCAGCCTGTGCCTCAAGATCATGTCGATTCTCATCACGGTCATTCTCTATGGCCGTATGATTGAGATTTATTGCACCGTGAGCATCGCGCCCATTCCCATTGCGACGATGAGCAACCGCGAATGGGGCAGCATCGGCACGAACTACCTCAAAGGGCTGTTCGCGCTGGCATTCCAAGGCTTCCTCATCATGGTGTGCGTTGCGATCTATGCCGTGCTCATCAACAACATGATCATCGCGGCCAATATCCACTCGGCGCTGTTCTCGGTGGCAGCTTATACGGTCATCCTCTGCTTCTCCCTGTTCAAGACAGGTTCGCTTGCAAAGTCACTATTCAATGCCCACTGAGAAAGGAGGGTCAGCTTGAAGAAATACTCCGTGATCTACGCCGACCCTCCGTGGCGGTACAAGGTCTACTCAAAGAAGGGGCTTGGCCGCTCAGCGGAAAGCCATTACCCGACCATGAGCCTTGAAGACATCAAGGCTCTGCCTATTGGAGAGCTTGCAGCAAAAGACTGTGCGCTCTTCATGTGGATTACCTTCCCCTGTATGCAGGAGGCGTTCCAAGTCCTTGAAGCATGGGGATTTGAATACAAAACGACGGCTTTTGTCTGGATCAAGCAGAACCGGGTGTCCGACAGCCTCTTTTGGGGCATGGGGTACTGGACACGGGCGAATGCTGAACTCTGCATCCTTGCAACGAAAGGCCATCCCAAACGGGCAAGCCCCGGTGTGCATCAGGTCATCATGAGCCACATCGAAGAGCACTCCAAGAAACCGGAGGAAGCCCGCAACCGCATCGTCCAGCTCATGGGCGATGTCCCGCGCATCGAACTTTTCGCCCGCCAATCCCCCGAAGGCTGGGATGTATGGGGCAATGAGGTCGAATGCAGCATCACGCTTGGAAAGGAGGTTCCCAATGGCGTTTGTACCGGTCCCGAAGGACCTGAATCGTGTCAAGACGAAGGTCATGTTCAACCTGACAAAGCGGCAGCTCATCTGCTTTGTGCTGGCTGCGGCAGCGGGTGTTCCGATCTTCTTCCTGACTAAGCCCAGCCTCGGCATCTCCACTTCGGCAATGCTGATGGTGGTCATCATGCTCCCGTTTATCTTCTTCGCTCTCTATGAGAAGGACGGGCAACCGGCTGAAAAAATCCTCGGTCATGTGATCAAGTCCATGTTTTTGAGGGATAAGGTGCGGCCATACCGCACGAGCAACCTATACGCTGCGATCCAGCAGGAAATCAAAGAGAAGGAGGAATTGCAGATTGCACAGCAGCACGAAAAAGGCCGCAGAACCTAAGCGGCTTACCAAAAACGGCAAGGTGTACGGCGATCTTCTCTCCGCCGAGGAAAAGAAGAAGCTGGTCTTGCAGAAGAAAAAGGACAAGAAGGCAAAGAAAGTCCGCAAATCGGCGCAGCAGACTATCCCCTATGTGGAGATGTGCCGCGACGGCATCTGCAAGGTCAACAGCCGTCTTTATACAAAGACTATCCGTTTCAACGACATCAACTATCAGCTCGCCCAGAACGAGGACAAGACGGCCATCTTCGAGAACTGGTGCGACTTCCTGAACTACTTTGACAGCTCGATTTTTGTCCAGTTCTCTTTCATCAACCAGAGGACGAGCATCAGCGAGTTCAAGAAGCAGATCAACATCCCGGAGCAGGATGACGAGTTCAACGACATCCGCAGCGAGTATTCCGAGATGCTGCAAAACCAGCTCACGAAGGGCAACAACGGCCTCATCAAGCGCAAGTACATCACCTTCGGCATTGAGGCCGACTCCCTGCGCATGGCGAAGGCCAAGCTGGATCGGATTGAGACGGACATCCTCAACAATTTCAAAACCCTCGGTGTGAAGACCGAGCCGCTGTCCGGCTACGAACGGCTGAAAGTGCTCCATGATGTGTTCAACATGGACTCGAACGAGCCGTTCCGCTTCTCCTTTGACATGGTAGCCCGGACGGGACTCAGCAGCAAAGATTTCATCGCGCCCACTTCCTTCGACTTCCGTGAAGGCAAGTGCTTCAAGATGGGCAAGGCCATCGGCGCAGTGAGCTTCCTGCAAATCCTCGCGCCGGAACTCAATGACCGGATGCTGGCTGACTTCCTCGACATGGACAGCAACATCACGGTCAATCTTCATATCCGCACGATTGATCAGGCGAAAGCCATCAAGAGCATCAAGATGAAGATTACTGACCTCGACAAGATGAAAATTGAAGAGCAGAAGAAGGCCGTGAGAAGCGGATATGACATGGAAATCATCCCGTCCGACCTTGCCACCTACGGCGGTGAGGCCAAGCGCCTGTTGCAGGACCTTCAGACGCGCAACGAGAGAATGTTCCTTGTGACCATCCTCATCATGAATACCGCTGCCTCCCGCCAGAAGCTCGAAAACGCCATCTTCCAGACGGCTTCCATTGCCCAGAAATACAACTGTGCGCTCAAGCGGCTGGACTTCCAGCAGGAAGAAGGGCTGATGTCCTCTCTTCCGATTGGCCTGAATCAGATCGAGATTGAGCGCGGGCTGACCACCTCTTCGACGGCGGTGTTCGTCCCGTTCACGACGCAGGAGCTTTTTCAGGGCGGCGAGGCGCTGTATTACGGGCTGAACGCGCTCTCCAACAACATGATCATGGTTGACCGCAAGCAGCTCAAAAACCCGAACGGTCTGATCCTCGGCACCCCCGGCTCCGGCAAGAGCTTTTCGGCGAAGCGGGAAATGACCAACGCCTTCCTCATCACAGAAGATGACATCATCGTCTGCGATCCCGAGGCGGAGTATTATCCCCTTGTGCAGAAGCTCGGCGGTCAGGTCATCCGCATCTCGCCCGTAAGCACCGACTACATCAACCCGCTGGACATCAATGTGAACTACTCGGAAGAGGAAAACCCGCTGACTTTGAAGTCTGACTTCATCCTCTCCATGTGTGAGCTGATTGTGGGCGGCAAGGATGGGCTGCAACCGGTGGAAAAGACCATCATCGACCGCAGCGTTCGCAAGGTGTATCAGGACTATCTTGCCGATCCGGTCCCTGAGAAGATGCCTATTCTCGAAGACCTCTACAACATCCTGCGCAGTCAGAGTGAGCCGGAGGCACAGCGGATTGCCACTGCCCTTGAAATCTATGTGCATGGCTCGCTGAATGTCTTCAATCACCGGACGAATGTGGATGTGAATAATCGCTTCGTCTGCTATGACATCAAGCAGCTTGGAAAGCAGCTCAAAAAGCTGGGGATGCTCATTGTGCAGGATCAAGTCTGGAACCGTGTAACCATCAACCGCGCCCAGCACAAAGCGACGCGCTACTACATGGACGAGTTCCACCTTCTGCTCAAGGAAGAGCAGACAGCCGCCTATTCCGTCGAAATCTGGAAGCGGTTCAGAAAATGGGGCGGGATTCCGACCGGCATCACGCAGAATGTCAAGGATTTGCTGGCTTCCCGTGAGATTGAGAACATCTTTGAGAACTCCGACTTCGTTTACCTTCTGAACCAGGCAAGCGGCGACCGGCAGATTTTGTCAAAGGCGCTGAACATCTCGCCCAGCCAGCAGAACTACATCACCAATTCCAACGCCGGTGAAGGTTTGATCTTCTACGGCTCCACCATCGTCCCCTTCAAGGATGACTTCCCGAAGGACACGATGCTCTATCGTTACATGACCACCAAACCCGAAGAAACCTTGCAGAATTAAGGAGGACTACCTTTATGAAAAAGAATATGAATGAGAACTTTGAGATCACCGTTGACGAGATGACCGAGATTTTCGGCGATACGCCGGTTGAGATGAGCTTCCGCGAGGTCAAGGAAGGCATGGACAGCTTCTTCGGCCTGATGGGGCTGACCGTGGAGTTGGTCAACCTGATCCGCAAGGAGGACGAGCTGAAAAAGGCACCACCGCGCTTACCTCCATGTCCGCGAGGAAATCGCCGAGTGCGCCAATGAGGCGACGGAGGTCATCGGCGGTATTCTCGACTCCATTCAGGAGAAAGAACACATCTACCGTGTGTCCGGCACTCCTTCCGCCTTTGATATGGATGAGGAAGACGAGGATGAGGATGATTTCGTCACCATCCCCAAGGAGAAGTACGACAGCATGATTGAGGATCTGCTGACGATGGCCGAGCTGATTGACATGGTATCGGATATGCGCACCAAGGATGTCCGCGCCATTCAGGAGTTTGGCAAGTTCATCCCCGCTTATGCCGCCTATGAGCGCAACCGTCTTTCCCTGTACCGCGAAGCGGCGAAGGAGGCCGAGGACATCATCGACCGCTGGGAGGATGAGCTGGACGATGACGAGGACTACGAGCCGGACGAGTATTTCTCCGACTGATTGCGCATCAAGTCTCGCAGAAAGGAGGGAGTCCCCATACAGCTTGATCACATTTACACCGGCGATTGTCTCGAAGTCCTCAAAACGCTGCCCGATGAAAGCGTCCATTGCTGCATCACCTCCCCGCCGTATTACGCGCTGCGTGATTACGGTGTGGACGGGCAGATCGGCAGAGAGGCAACGCCAAAGGAATACATCTCGCGCCTGACGGAAGTGTTCACCGAAGTCAGGCGCGTTCTGCGTTCGGATGGGACGCTCTGGCTCAACATCTCCGACACCTATGCCGGGAAAGGCAATCAGGGCAGCTATGTGGACGCAAAAAATCCCAAGGGCAGAAATGGTCAGGCTGTGGCTCTTAACTACAAGGTTGAGGGCTGCAAGCCCAAGGACATGATCGGCATCCCGTGGATGCTGGCCTTTTCGCTCCGCGACTCCGGCTGGTATTTGCGCAATGACATTATCTGGATGAAAGAAAACCCGATGCCGGAGAGTGTCAAAGACCGCTGCGCCCGCTGCTATGAACACATCTTCCTGTTCTCAAAGTCACGGAAGTATTTCTTTGACTACCGGGCAACCTCCGAGCCGATTGCTCCCGGAACAGCGAGTAGGCTCAAGCGTGGGGTCAAGGGAAGCAACAAATACGGGGAACCTATCCCCGGACAGGTAAAGCAGCAAACCATCAATCTTTGCCGGGAACATGGCGAGATCACCGATGACATGATAAACCCGCTGCGCAACAAGCGGGATGTCTGGATTATCAACACTGTCCCCTTCAAAGGCGGTCACTATGCCGCATACCCGCCTAAACTGGTTGAAACCTGTCTGCTTGCCGGATGCCCGAAAGACGGCGTTGTCCTTGATCCCTTCATGGGAAGCGGCACAACCGGCATGGTCGCAAAGCAGCTTGACCGTCACTATGTCGGGATCGAGTTAAATCCTGAATATAAAGAACTTGCCGAGGCGCGGATTGGAGGTGAAATTTGATGCCTCATGATGAATTGAAGCCCAAAGACCGGGTTGTCCTGCGGATGACCAGAGACGGCGCTGTGGAAGAAAACCTCACCGAAGGCACCTCAGAAAATGTGTCAAAACGGCTTGAGGACGCCCAGCTTGTCGCGCCCCATGACACGGAAACCGGCGATATTGCCGAAGAGGTCAAGAAGCGGCGGCAGCTTCGTCCTGATGAGCTGGAAGACGCAGTGAGTCAGGCTCAAGCCGAAACACAGTCCGCAGATGCGGCGCAAGAGTACAATCCGGGCGATCTACCCGTCAGCGATGATCCCACATCTCACACTCTGCACTCTGAGACATACCGCACCCATTCCGTTGACTACGGAAAAGCATTTGCCGATACCGCTGTTACCGGTAAGGTCAGCAGACCTCGCGCTGAAAGGCAGATTGATGGAGAGTCCGTTCTGGAAAGAGCGGCGGAAACCTCCGCAGAGATGCCGGACCTTGACGATGATGCCCCAGCTTCCAGACGGATTGAACGGTTGGAGCGAAAATCTCAGAAGGCGCATGAGCGTCTGGATGCCGCCCGTGAGAAGCTGCCCACCAAGAAGGTGCTGAAAAAAGAGCGCGTCTTTGACGAGGAAACCGGTAAAGGCAAAACCCGCCTCTACTTTGAAGACGAGCTGAAAGTCCCCAAGGGACAGAGCAAATTGCAGTTTGAGGCAGACAAGACCGTCCGCAAGGTCGGCGATACGCTTGCCTCTGGCATCCACGGCAAAATCCATGAGGTGGAGCAGGAAAACTCCGGTGTAGAAGCTGCCCATAAGACAGAGATTGCCGCCGAGTCCGTTGTCCGCCACTACCAGCATCATACAGAGCGCAGTGCAAACAAGCCGTTCGAGAAGGTGTCCAAGCTGGAGCAGAAGGCCGAGGCCGCTGACCGGAAGCTCCATTTTGAGAAGACGGTCGCCGAAAATCCTGAGATGAAGGCTTCCCGAGCCAATATGAATAAGCACTACCAGAAGCAGCACATCAAGAAGGAATATGCTGCGGCTCGCAAGGCAGGGACGCAAACGGCCTCCACCGCCACCAAGTCCACCGGTAAAACCATCCGAGAGAAAGCGTCGGATAAGGTAAAGGACTTTATCGTCAAGAACAAAAAGGTCTTTGCTTGGCTGGGAGCTGGCTTGATGATTCTGATCCTGTTGTCTGCTGGGATTAGCTCCTGCACGGCAATGTTCACCTCTACCACCTCGTCTGTCATCGCCACTTCCTACCTCAGTGAGGACGATGCCATGACCGGCGCGGAGGCGCAGTATTGTCAGATGGAGGCCGAGCTGCAATCGTATCTGGATAACTACGAGAGCACGCACGACTACGATGAGTACCACTTTGACCTTGATACGATTGAGCACGATCCCTATGTGCTGATCTCCATTCTATCCTCCTTCAATGAGGGAGAGTTCACACTGGACGAAGTTCAGGGGCTTCTTCAAACGCTCTTTGACCGGCAATACATCCTCACCGAAGATGTGGAGGTTGAGGTACGCTACCGGACAGAGACCCGTACCGGGACAACGACTGTCACCGATCCCGAAACCGGCGAGACCAGCACGGAAACTTACACCTATGAGGTCGAAGTGCCGTATAACTACTACATCTGTACTGTCACGCTGGAAAACTTTGACCTCTCCCATTTGCCGGTCTACATCATGAATGAAGACCAGCTCTCCAT
>ENA-OQCL01000797-OQCL01000797.1-human-gut-metagenome-genome-assembly--contig:-NODE-797-length-13497-cov-3.071877_pt1 | contig 13497 bp, 12 predicted proteins | sample MGYA00242502_ERZ504586 | MGnify/ENA primary metagenome ERZ504586 (study PRJEB26092, sample SAMD00036316) | human gut metagenome | host: Homo sapiens | study: EMG produced TPA metagenomics assembly of... | reverse complement strand
AATGCGCTGGATGGATGCCGCGGGCGACCTTTTGCGATCAGGCCGCGACGAGCTTCAAATTTCGTCCCATTGGATTTCCTCCTGGTTATAGGCTAGCATACCGTCTGCAAAAAGTCAAATATATACGACTTTTTTGTCAAATATATTTTCTCTTCAATTTGTCCATCCCGCGTTCTGTTTCGGTGAAATGGGGAATATCCATAGAGCAAGAAACCATATATAGGAAGCGGGGACACGAGGATGGAAATTTTCACGGCGCAGACGGCGCAGGCCGGCCCGCCGCTCCAGCCAACCAGGCAGCAGCGGGGCGGGCAAGGCTGTAATGGCCATGCTGATGCTGGCTGGCATTGTATATTTGGTATCCGCCAGCGCGGCGGGAACGTGGCTGGCGGAAAAGGTGATGGCGCCGGCCTTTGAGGCGCTTGCCTCCCTGGGGCGGGAGCAGGAGGAGCTGGAAGAGCCGGGAACGGAGGATGTGCAGCAGGTGAGCCTGAGCACGGCCCCGTCCTCCCGGAGCGAAGACATCGCCCTGCCGGCTCTGACCTGCTATACGCTGCAAATGGGGGTATTTTTCCTCTGCGGAAAACGCCCAAAAGCAAAGCGATACCCTAAAAAGCCAAGGGGCGGGGGGCTATGTGCTGCAAGATGGAGACCGCTACCGCGTATTGGCGGCGGGGTATGCCCTGGAATCCGAAGCAAAAGAAGTAAAGGACCGGTTGGTAAGCGAAGGCATGGATTGCACCGTCTATGCCATCGAGGCGCCAGGCGCCACCTTCCGGGTCAGCGCGGAGGAAGGCCAGCTTGCCCAGGTGGAATCGGGCTTTTCCGCCCTATACCAAGCCCAAGAGGCCATGACCCAGGCGGCCATCGCCTTTGACAGGGACGGGCAAAACGTGTCCGATGGGCAGGCCGCCGTTCAGCAGATCCAGCAGGATCTGGAGCAGCAAATGGCCGCTCTTGCCGCCTATGGGGACAGCGCTCCAGCCATTGCCAGCCTATTGGCCTGCAAAGGGGAATTTACAGCTGTCCTATCCCCATTGGTGCAAAGCGGCGCTTCCTCCCATACGGAATTTGCCGCCGCCCTAAAATACGCCCAGCTCGCCATGACCCATTCCTATGAAAAAATGGTGTTCGCCCTTACCGCATAGAGGGGAATGCTGTGGAGGGTATCTTGTGGAAATCACCTTGCCATAGGGGGCGGCTATGCCGCCCTTTTCTTTTACATTTCAGTCGCAACAGCGGCTTTTGCGTCCTGCTGTACCCCGGTTGGTTGCTTCCTTCCCGATCCTGTGCTATACTCTTGCTTGGCTACGGCAAATATTACTGGAGGTCTGCATGGATGACGAAAAAAATGATTTTTGGCCTGCTGCTCACCCTGGTTGGAATGGCCTTTTCCTTATTTTGTTTTATTCAAGCCGCGACCCATCCTTGGGGATTATAATGGGATCGACGGGCTTTGGGGTAGCTTCCTTGGGACCGGTATGTTGTTTCCCTTTATCTTGGCAATGGCTGTGATGTGCGGAGGATTGGTCATCTGCTATCTTGAGGCGTATCCCAAAAATAAATAGGCGCATTTTCTGCGAATACAAAACGGCCTCCTCCCCGGGCAAGTATACCGGGCAGGAGGCCGATTTTTATGCGATCGATCCTTGCGTCCCGCTTAGGACGCGGGTAAAACCCCCAGGGTGTCGTTAAATTCCAGGGCAAACTCCATGTCGGTCAGGGTAATATCCGTATTGATCTGGGCATAGAGCACCGTTTCCCCCGGCTGAAGCCGAAGTACGTATTGGCCGTCCTGGGTCTGGATCCGGGCCCGGTTCACCTCCGTCCCCTCCCCATCGTAAAACACCACGTCCATGGCGCATACCAGGGTGGAAGGATAATCGTTTACCGCAATGGCGTCCAGAAAGGTATCCTCCTCCTGCTCATATACCTGTACCATATTGAAGGAGAGGTACTGCTGGAAATGGGCGGCGTCGGAAACATAGGCGCCCAAGGCGTCGTAGCGGGTATCCACGCCAGGGATCGGCGCAGCGCTGGCCATGGCTTCCACGGCTGGGGTGGGGCTAGGAGTGGGCGTAACGGCCGGAGTCGGGGTTGCCGCCGGTGGCAAGGTTACATCCGGCTGCAATTGCGCGCCGGTATGCACCACGCATCCGCTAAAAACCAAACATAGTCCCGCAAGCAGGAGCGCCCTGCAAATATGTTTACGCATAAACGTCTCGTTTCGCATTTTCCCGAATGAGGCGCTGTTTGAGATCATACAGCTTGTCCGAAATATCCACCTTGTAGGCCTGGGGATTCAACACCCGCTTATACTCCTCCCAGAAGGAATCCATCTCCCGGGCATTGTAGTCCCGCAGGGCATGCACATCCGGGGATTGATATACCTGTTTCCCGTTGACGAACAGGGGCACCAACAGCTCCCGGGTATGGAAATCCTGCAATACGGTGGTTTTGTAGGGCTGCTCCGGATGGTAAATGCGCAAGGGCTTGCTTACATCCACCGTTTCCTCGTCCAGCATGATCAGGTCCGCCATGGCCTTGCCGGTGGCGTTGGAGTAGAACCGCACCACCTTTTTATAGCCCGGATTGGTCAGCTTCGCAGCGTTTTCGCTCAGCTTGATCTTGGGGATGACCGTCCCATCCACCACCTCGGCCGCCAGCTTGTATACCCCGCCCAGGGCCGGCCAATCCGCGCTGGTGATCAGCCGGGTGCCTACGCCCCAAACGTCGATCTTGGCCCCTTGGGTCTTCAAATCCCGGATCACATATTCGTCCAGGTCGCTGCTGGCGAATATCTTGGCATTGGGATATCCGGCTTCATCCAACATGACCCGGGCCTTTTTGGACAGATAGGCCAAATCGCCGCTATCCAGCCGGATGCCCACCGGCTCGTAGCCCTTGGCTCGCAGTTCGTCGAATACCTTAATGGCATTGGGCACGCCGCTTCTGAGGGTATCGTAGGTATCCACCAACAGCATACAAGAGGTTGGGAATATATCCGCATACGCCCGGAAGGCGGAGATCTCATCCGGGAAGCTCATTACCCAGCTATGGGCGTGGGTTCCCTTGACCCCCAGCCCAAACCACTGGCCTGCCAACACGTTGGAGGTGGAATCGCAGCCGCCTACCACTGCCGCCCGGGCGCCATAAATGCCCGCGTCCGGGCCCTGGGCACGACGCAGGCCAAACTCCAGCACCGCATCCCCCTGGGCCGCGTGAACCACCCGGCTGGCCTTGGTGGCGATAAGGGTCTGGTGGTTCACCAGGGTAAGCAACGCCGTTTCCACCAGTTGGGCCTCCATAATGGGCGCCCGTACCCGCAGCAAGGGCTCATAAGGGAATACCAGGGTCCCTTCCTCCATGCCGTAGATCTCCCCGGTAAAGCGCAGCTCCTCCAACATGTGTAGGAAATCCTCGTCAAACAGGGCCAGAGAGCGCAGATATGCGATATCCTCCTGGGAAAAATGCAGGTCGTTGATGTATTCGATCACAGACTGGGTCCCTGCCATCACGCTATATTCGCTATGGGGGCGGGTCGTCCGAAAGAACAGATCGAATACCGCTTCATTTTGGCTCATGCCATGCTTGTAATAGCCGTACATCATGGTCAGCTGATACAAGTCCGTCATCATGGTAAGGTTACGCATATCTTCCCCTCCGCTGCACGATACCGGTGCAGTCGTTCCGTATTATTCCTTTTCCTTCTGCACTTCTTGCGGGGCTTCCCCTTCATCGGTCCCGTCAGGACGCGCCTGGGCCTCCTCCGTTGGCTGGGGCGCGGCTTCCTTCGGCTTCTCTGCGTCCGGGGCGGCTTCCTGGGTAAAGAACACCGCTTCCACCTGCTCTACCATAACTTCCCCTTCCCCTTGTTCCGGTTCCGGCTGTTCCGCCGCTTCCGCCGGGGCTTCCGCCACCTCCGGCGCAGGCCAGATCAGGCGGCCCAGCTTTTTCTCCTTTGCCCGGCGCACCAGGAAAAAGATGCCGATAATGACCACCGCGACAAAGGACCCAAGCTGGCTCACCCGGATCCCCTGGGCAAACAGCTCGCCCGGCTGGATCAGGTACAAGCTATCTCCCCGCAGGCCCTCCACAAACATCCGCTCAAAGCCATAGAGGAAGGCATAGGTAAAGAACGCATCCCCATCATGCTTAAATTTTTTCCGGTAGCTCCACAGGAACAGGAACACCAAGAAGCACCAAGCGGATTCATAGAAGAACGTGGCCAGGTGATAGGGATTGGAGCAGAGCTCCCCGTTGAAATAGTGCACCCCATCGATGCGTACGCACAGGGGGAACCAATACAGGGCCCCGTTGTTCACCGGCAGGCCAAAGGCTTCCTGGTTGAAGAAGTTCCCCCAGCGGCCTATGGCTTGGGCCAGCACCACCCCTGGCGCGATGCAATCCATGAGCTTGAGCAGCCGCAATTTCTTATGCCGGCTGGCCAGCCAAAGGCCCAATAAGCCGCCGAGGAGGGCGCCGTAAAAGGCCAGGCCGCCTTCCCAGACATAGAACACCTCGATCAGATGCTGGCTATAGTACTTCCACTCAAAGATCACATAATAGAGCCGGGCGCAAACCACGCCCAGGGGGATCATATACAGGCAGCAATCCAGGATGGTATCCTTGGGAAGGTTCTTGCGCCGTTCCTCCTTGGTGCCAAGCCAAATGGCAATTAAAATACCAATGGCCATCAGCACGCCATACCAATATATATCCTTGCCAAAAATGGTAAACGCTACCCGATCGGGATTGACCATAAATACCTCCTATACCAATCGAATGGTGCAAGTCAGGAGCTCGTCCAACGCCATCCATTTCCAGGCTAAAGCAAGGACGGCCTGATCTGCATTTTTTTCATTATACTCCATTCCTCCCCCTAAGGAAAGGGCAATTGCAGTGAATAAAAGATGGCATGGGAATGACGGATTCCCATGCCGAATGAACCGTATTTCTTATGGTACGATCGCGTTTATTTCCGCCAGGTTTTCCGGGGTGGCGGATTCCTGCCGGCCGAAATAATAGCTAAAGATATCCTCCACCGCCGGCGCGCTGGAGGAGCCGGACCGGCCGTATGGCACGCACACCACCACCACGATCTCCGGATCGTCGATGGGGCCGAATGCCACGAACCAGGAGGTATTTTCAATATCGATCTGGTTCACGGTGGTGATCTGGGCGGTACCTGTCTTACCTGCCACGCGCTTTTCCGAGGTATCGCTCAAATATTTTTCCCGGAAGGAGGTGGAGAAGTAATTGGCCGCCGTGCCGCCGTCCTCCGGGGACACCACGCCTTTCATGCCTTCATAGACCACGTCCCACACCGCATCCGGCAAGTCGATCTGGTTAAATACCGTGGGCTCGATCTCCTCGATCAGGTTGCCTTCGCTATCCAAAATACGGTCCACGATGTGAGCGTCATACACCGTCCCTTTGTTGGCGATGGCGCTGGCGTACCGGGCCACCGCAATGGGGGTCACCAAGGTAACGCCCTGGCCGAACCCGGTACGGATGGTCTGGGTGGCCTTCCACTGCAGCTCCGTGAGCAGGGAGGAAATGGCGTTGGTCCAATCCTGCCGCTCGATGGTGATGCCCACCGGAATGCCGATCTCGTCGCTGATGATCTGGCGGATCTGGTCGCCCTTGCCTTCCACGCTGCCGTCCTGCAGCTCCATCAGCCGCCGGGCGCACCGGTCGATGGCTTCATCCTCCACCTCCATGTGCCGTAGCTCCACAAACTCCGTCAGCTTTTCCTTTAGCTTTCGATAGATCAGGCCGGGCAGGCTGGTCTTTTGCCCGTAGACCTCCACCAGGTTTTCTTCGTTCATCAGCGTATTGTCAAACAATACGTCCTGCTTGCCTACGATGCCTGTAGCCTCGCCGGTAAGCTCGATATTGGCGGGGGAGGTGAGGCCGAAGGCCTCCGCCCAATCGTAAAGCCGCTCGATACCCAGCCGGTACGCCACCTCGCAGAAGTAATAGTTGCAGGAATTTCGAATGGCGTCCACCAGGGTCTGATTTGCATGCTTGGAATGGGCCTGGGACAAATTATCCACATGGCACCGGGGGGCGTTCTGCTCGATGCGGGTGCCGTCCTCGTTGACGATGACGTATTCGTATTCGCAGCTGATCTGCTCGTTCATATCCAATACGCCTTCCGCCACCCCTGCGATGCCTGTGACCATCTTGAAGATACTACCCGGCGCTAGGCGGGTAGAAACGGCCTTATTCAGGGTGGGGGTGGTGATGCCCGCCTCATTTTCCGGGTCCTCGTCGTCCCCAAAGAGGGCTTTGGACTGCTCGGTGGAGAGGCCGCCGGTGAACCAATTGGGGTCAAAGGTAGGGTAGCTGGCCATGGCCAACACGTCCCCGGTCTCCACATCCATCACCACCGCCGCGCCGGTTTTGGCGGTATTGATCTTGGAGACATCGTTATCCGGCGCCAGTTTGGCATAGTTCTCATAGATTTCTGTGCCGGGCTGAAGCCGCTCTTCCTCGCTGGCGGCGATCTCCTCCACCAGCTCCGCCAGCGCCTGTTCCACCGCCGTCTGCAGGTTTACGTCGATGGTGAGCATCACATCGTCCCCGTCGGAGGGGCTTTCATAATCCAGCTCCCGCACAGTGCTCAGGTTCTTATTGATCTCCACGGTTTTGCTGCCCTTGCGCTCGCTGGTAGAGGCGGTCAGGTAGCTTTCCATGGTGCTTTCCACCCCGGACACGCCGATATAATCATCGGCTGCGTATCCCAGGTCTTCCAAGGTCTTCAGTTGCTCCTGGGAAGGCTTCCCCAGATAGCCTAGAATATGGGCCGCTGTGGTACCCCGGGGATAGATCCGGGTGGTGGACTGGGAGACCTGCAAGCCGGGCAGCTCGTCCGCCCGCAGCTTGATCTGGGCCACCACGTCCATGCTTACGTCGTAGGCGATGGTAATGGGCTCATAGGCCCGGTAATTGTTCAGGTTCACTTCCTGGCGGATGGAGATGATCTTGTTGGCCTCCGCAAAGGTGAGTTCCTCCGGAATGAACCACAGGGCCCGGAGCTTTTTGTAGCTTTCCTCGGCGGTGGGCCACTGGGAGGTATCCCACAAAGCCTTATCCTTGATGTTCTCATCGTACTCGATGGTAAAGCCCATGGCCTCGCAGAAATTACGATAGCGGGCCACCTGGTTGGCCTTGCTGCTTACCCCCCATTCATAGTACAATTCCCCGGTATCCGGGTCCTGGCGGATATAGGAGGTGTCGATGGTGGTGCCGCCTCCCGCCTCGATGATCTCAATGGCCTTCATCAAGGCTTCCGTATAGATGGCGCTGTCATAATCCGTCCGGTTATCCCCATCCCGCAGGAACTCCACGTTGTAGCTATCCTTGCTATAGGCCAGCACCACGCCGTTCCGGTCCAGGATACGGCCCCGGGTCCCTTCCACATCAATGGTGGAGGTGGCTTTAATGGCGGCTTGCTCCGCATATTCCGCGCCGGCGGCAAGGGTCACGTTGCTCAGCTGGTAGATCAGGGCGGCCATCAACAGGAGCAGGACAACGCCCAAGATAACATACCGGCTTTTAGAACCATATTTCATCGGACCCCTCCTCCTGCATGGCGTTCATAATGTTTACGGATCTGCCGCTGCAAGGTAGGCTTCATCAGCAGATGGGTCAATGCACAAAACAGGCCCGTGGCCAGCGTGCAGGGTAAGATATAGGTAAAAAACATTTCAAAATAGCTAAACGTCCCTCCTAAGAGCCGTACCGATACGGCCATTAAATGCTCCTTTCCAAATGCGCAAACAGCAGCGGTAGCGGCAGGGATCACGATATTGTCCGCATAGAACTTTTTATAAAAAAACCCTCCTGCCACCCCGGCCAGCATATAGGCCACGGCCCCCAGGCCGACGGCCCGGCCGAAGAGCACGTCGCTAAGCAGGCCGGCTACCAGGCCCAGGATCAGGCCGTCGCTTTGCCCCAGCAGCACCCCCAGGGACACCAGCAAAGCCAAAAGGCAATCCGGCCGGATCCCGAAGAGATGGAACCGGGCGAATAAGAAGCTATCCAAATAGAAGGCTACCAGCAGGGAAGCCGCCACCGAAATCCGATACAACCTACTCTGCCTCCTCCTCTTCCTCTTCCGGCCCGTGGGTCAAAATCACCACTTCTTCCAGGCGCAGGAAGTCCACCGTGGGGCTTACCAAGGCGTCCCGGTCCTCCGCATCCTCGCTGGATCTGGACACCTCCAGCACAGAGCCCACGGAAAGGCCCCGGGGGAATACCCCGTCTGCGCCGCTGGTCACCAATACATCCCCGGGGGACCAAGTCGTTCCCCATGGGCAGGAAATACAGTTCCATGGTGTCGTCGCCGCCTGCTTCCAGCAGGCCCCGAACAAAGCCGTAATCCCGGGTTCGTTCCACGATCACGCTCACGTCCGACGTGGAGTCGATAATGGCGGTCACCTTGCAGGTGTTGGCGCTTACGCTGGTCACCCGGCCCACCAAGCCCGCGCCGTTGATCACGGCCATATCCTCCTCCACCCCCTGGTTGCGGCCGGCGCCCACGGTAAATTGATTGAACCAGATCCCCTGGCTCCGGCCGATCACCGGGGCGGTGACCCGCTCATATTCCTCCACCGTATCCGCGTAATCCAATAGTTCTTTTAGCCGCTGGTTCTCCTGGCGCAGGTTGTTCAGCTCGTTTTCCATGATTTCATATTGGGCGATGCGCACCTTCAGCTGCTCGTTTTCCCGGTCTGCATCGGAAGTCTTAAACACCCGCTCAAAAAAATCGATAATGCTGTTGGATGCCCGCACAGAAAACCGCTGGATAGGCTGGGCCACTGTATTGATCGCATCCTCCACCCAGGTGACCGCTGCCCGGTTTCCAGTTGTAAAGGCGGCAAGGCCGCCCAGGATCACCAAGGCGATCACCAGGAATATAAAAAGCTTGTTTTTTAAACAGATCGCGCATTCTGTCTCCCGTCCCATTCCAGAATAAAAGGAGCGAAAACAACTCTCAGCAACTTGTCCGTCCCAAGAGCCGGCCCCCCTTACTTTAATTTATTATACGGTTTATGGCCATGCAGCGCAAGGCCGCATGGCCATAAGTCACATATTGTTTAAGGATATGCGTTTTTTCTCATGCTTCCATGGTCATATCGGAATACAATCCTTCGGGTACGTCATCCCGCAGATCCAGCCCTTTTAGGGCGCCTAGCACCACGCAGTCCAAGGGGTCCTCCGCCACCAAATAGGCGTTTCCGTCCCCGATGGACACATACCGCTGGGAATCCATGGTGCTAAAATCCCCTAAGGTAATGGTATATTCCGTATCCCCGGCGGTAATCTGGATGGTGCAAAGGGGTTCCTCCAAACCGTATGGATCATAGTCCTCCACGTCTTGGATCTCAAAGGTGACCCCAAAGGCAGCGAACCGCTCCAGGAACCCTTCGATTTTCTCCGGGTCCACAGGGAAAGCCTCGTCCTGGTCATAGAGCCAGGTATCCTCCTCCTTGTGGAAGGCCAGGGCTTCCTCCTGGTATTCCCAGGAAAGGGCGGTTACCTCTTCCGGGGGGATCTCCAAGATGACCGCGTCGCTGGTGCGGATCTGTTCCTTATATTCCTCCACCCCTAGGGCGATCACGGTAGCCAGGCAGGCTGCCGTCAATACCCCCAGGAGGATATAGAGCGTTTTTAGCGCGCTTCATTCTGCCGCCTCCTTCTATAGAGCACCACGCCGATGCCTATGCCAAGATATGCCAGGGGGGAATACGCCGATAAGGAGCACCTTGATGGTGGAAGCGGCGGATTCGCTGATGGTCAGATAGTTGTAGTTGAGGGACTTGCTGCGGATGGAAATGGCCTCCCGTTCCCCGATGAGGGCGGAAAGGATGTTCATGCCCATATCCACATTGGCCCCGGAGGAATAGGCGTTGTACATATCATCCAGGAAGTAGGAGGAGGTGAGCCATACCATCTGCCCCTCCCCGTCCTGGATGGAGACCCCCAGGGTAAAGGGGCCGTCAGGTCCCCTTCCTCCTTCTCATAGGTTTCCAGCCCATAGCCGGCGACCTTGCTGCAAGGCCGCCTCCGAGGTGGTCAACATGGGGGGTCACCGTGGCGTCGCCGGCGTCCTCGGGCAGGTCAGCCCGGTGGAAATCGGCATGAATACATAGTATCCGGCTTCCGCAATGGGGCGCGGTGATGTCGCTCTCTCCCAGATCCGGCAGGAGCACATAGGGCATCTGGAACGCGTAATAGTTCCGGTCCCCCTCCACCACGATGCCTTCGTTGGCGGTGACGCCGTAATTTGCCAGGAGGCTATAGAGGGTATCCAGGCTTGCGTCCTCCACGGGCCCTGCCATCACCACCAGCTTGCCCCCATCGGAAACGTAGGCGGCCAGCATTTCCGCTTCCGCTTCGGAGATATCGCTTTCCGGGGCGTAGAGCATGACGCAATCCGCTTCCTCCGGCACCTCGTCCACCGTAAGCAGGGAGAAGGTGGTCACCTCGATGTTCTCCTTTTCCACCTGATCCAAGAAGGTGGCGGGCAATTCCGTTTCCCCGTGGCCCTCCAACACATACAGCTGGGGCAGCTCCTCGCTGACCACATAGTCGATGGCTGAGGTGATGGCCCCCTCTCCATCGAAGGAGGTGGTGTAGGTATAGGAGTAGATGTCCGTCTCCTGAAGGTAGATGTCATCGTAGCTGATGTAGCGGCTGCGATCCCCGCATTCCACCACCAGGCTGTTGTTGTAAACGGTCTCGTCCGTATACTGTTGGGCAAAGGTGGGATATACGTCCGGGTTGCGCTTGACCACGGAAATGTGTTCCGATAGGCTTTCGTATTTGCCCAGCAGGTTTTCGATCACCTGGTCTTCCTCCCCGGATTGGACGATCCAGTAGATGGTCACATCCTCCTCCAGGGCATTGACCACCACCTTGGTGTTGCTGGTGATGGAATAGAGCTTGCTGGAGCTGATGTCATATTTGGTCAGGTTGGTGGGCAGGGCGGAAACGAACGCGTTGACCACGATCAGGATGGCCAGCACCACCAGGGAGATCAGGAGGGAATAGGAACCGCCCCGAAAGGCCGTACGGCCGGCCTCCAGCTTGGTTTTTTTCTTCTTTTCGGGCACGGGGATATCCGGCTTTTCCATCAATTGTACCTCCTTTTCTCAAGGGATTGCACGGCCAGGAACAGGAAGAAAACGATCACCGTCAGGTAGTATACGATGGCGGTCATATCAAAGACCCCGTTCACGAACACGTAGAACCGCTCAAACAGGGAAAGGTTCGCCATGACCTGGGGCAGCAGCCCTTCAAACTGTGTGGAATCATACATATAGAAGCCCATGATCAGCACCAATAACCCGCCGGCGCCAAAATAGGCTAGGGTTTCGTTTTTGGTCAGGTATTTCACCAGCATGGCCAATAGCACCACCAGCACGCACAGGGCGGCCAAGGAGCCAAAGGCGGTGGAGGAAATATATTCCGAAAGGCTTGGCCCTCGTCGATCTCAAAGCTCAGATCGTCCACCGCCAGCAGGGAGCCATAGTATTTGGTTAGATGCGAAACGGATATCATACGCTTCCTTCCTTTGCTAATAAAACGCAGGCCCCGCCGGGCGGGGGGGCTGCTCTGGTACTATGATAGCCTGGGAGCCTTAAGCTTGCCTTAAGGCGGGGGCGGGGGAACAGGGGGTATCGTGAACTTTTCGTGGCGCTGGTTTACAGAAACGTGGACAAATGGGATGCTTTGGTGACAAGGGGCCTGGAGCCGTGGCGCAGCGATATGCAGGAGGCGGTGTCCAACATGACGGCGCTGGTGGAACGGCTGGTGGCCCTGTGCCGGATGGATGAGGCGGGAGAGGCGTTGCCCGAGGCCCCCTTCAATCTGAGCGAGGCCGCCGGGGAGGCGGCCGCCGCCTTTTTCGCCGCCGCGGCCCGGCAGGGCAAGGCTTTGCAGGCCCATATCGACCCGGGGGTGACCTATGTGGGCGACCGGCGGGCGATCGGGGAGCTCCTGGCCATCCTTTTGGACAACGGGGTGAAATACTGCGACCCCGGCGGGACGGTCCAGCTGTACTTGCGCGGCGGCAAACATCCCACCCTGCGGGTAGAAAACGCCTATGCCCAGGCCGGACGCCTGGACGTAAGCCGCATCTTCGACCGGTTTTACCGGGGGGACGACGCCCGGGCCTGCGGCAGCGGGTTCGGCATCGGCCTTTCCATGGCCAAGGCCATCGTAGCCCAGCACAAGGGTACGATTTGCGCCAGATCCCAGGGGGGCAATACGGTTATTTTGACGGTGCGGCTCTAGCGAGCGAATACATAAAAAGGCATAGTTACTTGGCAGAAAAAGGCTTGGCCATCCGGTTGCAGGATGGACGGGCCTTTTCTTTTGGGCTTGCGGTTTGTACGCATATGGAAAACCCGCCTGCATTTGAATAAAAATAAGTATTATTTTGAATGTATTTTGTTTTAGCTGAAATAAAGGAATTATTTCTTGCCCAACGCATAAAGTTTTGCTATACTTTTTTTATGAAAGAGATGGCGTGTATTTCATTTGGCGACAGAATATCGGGTTGCACAATCGGTACCGCATTTCCAAGAACCGGCAACCTTACAAAAATTGCATTATAAGCGGACGGCGCGTTTCCGTGGAACGGATAGGGAAACGCGCCGGTAAAGCCATTTATCCGGGCCCCTGGCTACATGGGCCCAGGCGCTTGTCCCGCAAGGATCTCCCCCCGCAGATTTAGAACATCAAAACGCCACGCGCGTCGCTCCCTCAATAGAATGGGATGGGCAAACGCAAAGCGCGATACCTGGATGGAGGACAGAATACGTTTATGGAAAAATTCATTTGCAGAAAGATCCGGCAGCTGTTGCTTATGCTAATGGCCCTGATCCTATGCCTGGCCAGCGTTCCCGCCGCTGCGGTGGATGGCGCCGCCCGGCCTACGGAAGGTCTATGCATCCATCATTCGGCCCACGACGCCGCCTGCGGCTACCAGGAAGGGACCCCGGCGCAGCCCTGTACCCACGTTCACGACGCTGCCTGCGGCTACCGGGAACCCATAGGGGAAGTTCCCTGCGACCAGGGCTGCGCGGATGCGGACGGCGACGGCGCGATAGACCACGCGGAAGGCTGCCCCTACCGGCCCGCCCAGGAGGCGCAGCCCTGCAACCACGTCCACGACGCCGCCTGCGGCTATCAGGCGGCTGGGCCTGCCAGCCCCTGCGCCTATGCCAAGGCCGGCTGCCCCTATTGCGCTCCGGACCTGGGCCTGGGCTGGACCCCTGGGGGCATTGGCCCAGGCCGAACAGGGCTGGGTGTTGGCCCTGCCCGGCGTCGGCCCCGAACAGCCCCTGACCCGGGATGCGGCGGCCTCCCTGCTGCCCGCCCAAATCAACGCCACTTTGCAGAACGGCCAACCGGCGTCCCTGGCCCTGACCTGGGACTTATCCGCCATCCCAGCGGCGGGGCCGCAGCCGGGGAGTACCC
>ENA-OQCL01000795-OQCL01000795.1-human-gut-metagenome-genome-assembly--contig:-NODE-795-length-13522-cov-2.928033_pt1 | contig 13522 bp, 15 predicted proteins | sample MGYA00242502_ERZ504586 | MGnify/ENA primary metagenome ERZ504586 (study PRJEB26092, sample SAMD00036316) | human gut metagenome | host: Homo sapiens | study: EMG produced TPA metagenomics assembly of... | reverse complement strand
ACGATGATTACAACATCCAGGTCCAGGTCCTGAAGCAGGACGAGGAGACCGCTGAGCTGGTCTACATCTATCGTCACGAGAAGGCTGCTCCCGCTGATCCTGATGTCTCTGACGTGAAGATCGGCACCACCAAGGTGACTGCCTACAACACCGCTAAGGAAGCTTTCGAGAATCCTGTTGAGGTGAAGGCTAGCGTTGGCTTTGGCGATATTACTGCTAGCGTGAATGGTACCGCCAGCTTCGATTACGACAGCAGCTTCGTTGCTGCTGATGGCTTCCAGGGCGAACTGTCCACCTGGGACGGCAAGGGTGGTTCCGTTGCTGATGGTAAGATTACTGTGATCCAGATTACTGACACCGTTACCGGTAATGGCGAGGATGTGAAGTACATCGCTGTTAAGGGTGTCAAGCTGGAGAAGCTCGATGTGAGCATCACTGGTGCTGCTGGCAGCGCTCGCGTGACCATCAATGGCAAGGTCGTTGACGGTACCGTTTCCTACAAGGTTGGCACTGCTCTCACCATCGTGGTTGAGGCTGCTGATGGCTACAAGATCGACTCTGTTACCTATGGTTCTGCTCTGACTGGTTTCAGCGGCAAGTATGACCTGACGGTTGCTGACGGTGTCGCCTACCATTACTGTGGCCACTTCTCCTAACGCCTAATCCCTATCAAAAATCAGATTCTGATTTGAGATAAGCAAGACCCCCGCTCGTATGAGCGGGGGTCTTGTTTTACTTCCGCAGTCCGTAGACATACAGGCTGCTGCCGCTCTCCATGGCATTTGCGGAGGCATCGTTACCGGTTACTGCCAGCACCTCCACAGTTACCGTTCCGCTTGTGGCCGCCCCGGTCAGCAGCCCCATGACTGGGGCCATATTCACTTCCTGCCAGGTAATCGGTGCCTCCCCAGAAGAAAACGCCTCCTCCCGCCAGAGGCTGGGCAAAAATGCCGCCGAAAGATCGCTCCAGGGGATCCCACCCACCGTTAAGTAAAATGTATTCTGTAGAGCCTCCTGTCCACTTGATGGAGACCCTTGTGCCGCCTTTCACGTCGAGTAGCATCAGCAGACAGCAGTACTGCTCCACATTTTCCACGGTGACGCTTACGCCGTTCCCACTTCCGCTCAGCACACTTTCCCCGATCTTCACCCATTTCAAGGTGGCGTCCACCTCCGCCTGTCCTACCTTTCGGGCCACTGTGTCTGCCAGCTCTGTCAGCGCCTCCTCCGTCTTGCGGTTGTCGGCGTTGAAGTCCGTCCGCAAAATGCGGTCGCTGCCCTCCCATTGGTTCAGCTGATAGTGTTCCGTTGTATTCAAAGTCATTCCTCCCATATCACCCCATTTGACCGCTCAGAGTATACCAAATTTCCCCCCCCATATGGGGGACCCCCCGACCCTTGCCCGGAAAGATTTGCACCGGATTTTTGTGCAAAACCCCCGGCCAAAAAAAGTTTTTTTCTCCCCGTTGCCAGGATGTCCCCCCATGGGCTATAATGGAAGTATCAGCCAATCCCCTGTGAATACTTGAGTTTGGAGGGATCCCATGAAGATCGTTGCCATCAACGGAAGTCCCCGGAAGAATGGGAAATATCACCCAGCTGCTGGAGGTAGTGCGCCGGGAGGTGGTCTCCGCCGGCGTGGAGTTTGAGGTGCTCCAGCCCGGCCCCAAAGTCCACCCCTGCATGGCCTGCTACCACTGCCTGAATACCGGCAGCCTCCGCTGTGTCCAGACGGACGATGCCGTCAACGATGTCATCGCCGCCTGCTGCGCCGCCGACGGCATCCTCCTGGCCTCTCCCGTCTACCACGGCGGCATTGCCGGCGGTATGAAGTGCGTCTTGGACCGGATGATGCTTGCCGCTGGCTGCGGCGTCAACCAGTTTGCCCACAAGGTGGGCGGCGCCCTGTGTACCCTCCGCCGCTCCGGTGGTATGGAGACCTATCAGCAGCTCCTGGGCACCATGAACGCCTGGAAATGGTCCTGGTGACCTCCGACTACTGGGGCGCCGTCCACGGCGCCGACCCCGGCGAGGTCCTGGGGGACACCGAGGGCATGGAGGTGGCCGCCAAGCTGGGCCGCAACATGGCCTGGACGGTGAAGGCCCTGGCCGCGGCCAAGGAGACCCTGCCCCCGCCGGAGAGCCAGAAGCGCACCTTCACCAATTTCATTCGGTAAACCGAAAGAAAATTTTTATGGGGCCGTCGTTGACACATTGATTTTGTTTATATATAGTGGGCGTGTGAGCAACATAGGAACGAACGATGAGGAGGGCGGCCCATGGAGATGCGGCAGCTGAAATATTTCATGGCGGTGGCCAAGGCGGAGAGCTATTCCGCCGCCGCCGCGGAGCTGGAGGTGGCCCAGCCCACGCTGTCCATCGCCGTGCGGAATCTGGAGCAGGAGCTGGGCGTGCAGCTGTTCTACACCTTCGGCCGCCGCCAGCGGCTCACCGACGAGGGACAGCGCCTGCTGGAGGGCGCCCAGCGGATGATGGAGGAGTACCGCCGCACCGTGGAGGAGGTCCAGAACACCGGCGACACCGTGGCCGGCACCCTGACGGTGGGCCTGCCTCCGCTGCTGGGCACCTGCTACTTCGCCGCCCTGATCCCGGAGTTCGCCCGGAAGTACCCCAACGTCCGGATCCAGGTGGTGGAGCGGGGATCCTACGTCATCGACCAGATGATCGTGGACGGGGAGCTGGACATCGCCCTGACGCTGAACACCGAACAGGTGGAGCAGTTCGAGACCCTGCCCTTCACCTGCCAGCGGGTGGGGGTGATCCTCAGCCGGGACAACCCCCTGTCGGAGCGGGAGAGCCTGTCCGTCCAGGACCTGAAGGGACAGCGGTTCGCCATTTTTCAACCAGGACTTCGCCCTCCACTGGCAGATCGCCCGGGCCTGCCGCAACGCCGGCTTCACGCCTCAGATCGTGCTGCAGTCCTCCCAGTGGGACTTCCTGGTGGAGGTGGCGGCCCAGGGCCGGGCCATCACGATCCTGCCCAAGCCCATCTACGACAAGTACGCCCCGGCGCCGCCGTGCGGTGGGTTCCTCTGTCCGACGGGCCACGGGTATGGGACGTGCGGGTGGCCCGGAACAAAAAGCGTTATATGTCCAACGCCTGCAAGGCCTTCCTGCGGCATATCAAGGACAGCCGTCCGCCGGATGACCTGCTGTAAAGGACCCGCATTTTGGCCTCTTGAAAGGAGTGTGCCACTATGTATCCGTTTTCTGGTTTCATTCTCCCCAATACACAGGGATGGCTGACGGTCCTGGTGGCGTTTCCGCTGATCGGCCTGGCTCTCTGGGGCCTTAATACCTTCTTGCTGAATCGGCTGAAAAACGGCAAGGCCGACTATTCCAAGGAGGGTTTCCGCAGGCGGGCCCGGCTGGTCACTGCGGCGGTGATGGCGGTCATCATCCTGGCGGCGATTCTGCAGTACCTGGTCTTTGACTGAACACCCCCCGTCTTTATGCAGCCATTTCGGAAAAGAAACAGGCGGCGCCCCGCATGGGGCGCCGCCTGTCTTCATCCCTTGAGGATGTCCGTGTTCCGGTACTGAATGGCCTCGGCCAGGTGCTCCGGCCCAATGGCCTCCGCCCCGTCCAGGTCCGCGATGGTCCGGGCCACCCGCAGGATCTTGTGGCAGGTCCGGGCTGTCAGATCCAGCCGGTGGAACGCCTCCTCAAGGAGTTTCTCCTCCGAAGGCCCCAGGGCACAGTAGCGCTCCAGCTCCCCGGCGGCAAGTCCGGCGTTGGTCCGGTGCCTGCTGCCCTGGTAGCGTCTCTTCTGGATCTCCCTGGCCGCGCACACCCGCTCCCGGATCTTCCCGGAGCTTTCTCCCGGCCCCTTGTCCCGCAGCGCCTCATAAGACAGCCTTACTGTCTCCGCGCACAGATCGATCCTGTCCAGGAGAGGCTGGCTCACCCGCCCCAGGTACTGCCGGATCTGGGCAGGGGTGCAGGTACATTTCTCCAGATCCGGGTAATTCCCGCAGGGGCAGGGGTTCATGGCCGCCGCCAGGATGAAATCCGCGGGGAACACGTAATTCCCCTGGCTTCTGGTGATCCGGATCCTGTGGTCCTCCAGCGGCTGGCGCAGAGCCTCCAGCACATTTCTCGGAAATTCCGCCAGCTCGTCCAGAAAGAGCACCCCGCCATGGGCCAGACTCACCTCCCCCGGCATGGGGACCACGCCTCCCCCTGCCAGGGCGCTTCTTGTAACGGTATGGTGGACACTGCGGAACGGCCGCCCGGTGATCAGCGGACGTTCCTTGTCCACCAGCCCCAGCACACTGTAGATCTTGGTGATCTCCATGCTCTCCTCCAGGTCCGGGGGCGGCAGGATGGTGGGCAGGCGTCTGGCGATCATGGTCTTTCCGCTCCCCGGCGGACCGATGAGCAGCAGGTTATGCCCTCCTGCCACCGCCACTTCCGCGGCCCGGCGGATATGCTCCTGGCCCCGGACATCCCGGTAGTCCAGGCCCTCCTGCAGGTCCCGGGAAGAAGGCAGTTTTCGTTTCCTCTCCGGATGGATCCTGCATTCTCCCCGCAGATAATTTCCTGCTTCCGCCAGCGTCTCCACTCCCAGAATGCAGATCCCCTCCGCCAGTCTTCCCTCCGCTGCGTTTCCTTTGGGAAGGATACAGGTGTGGCACCCCATCCGGCGTGCCTCCAGCACAATGGGAAGGATCCCCGGCACCTCCCGGACCCTTCCGTCCAGGCTTAACTCCCCGATCACCAGGGTCCCTGTAAGTTTAGCCGGATCATAGAGATCCAGGGCTCCCATCACCGCCAGGGCGATGGGAAGGTCGAAGGAAGCCCCTCGCTTGCGAAGGGTTGCCGGGGCCAGATTGACCACGATCCTTTTGGGCGGAAGCTGGGTCCCGGAATTCCGCAAGGCCGTCCGCACCCTGGCCGCCGCCTCCTTCACCTCCGACGACAGGTAGCCCACCATATGGAAGATGGGCAGCCCGCTGCTCACATCCGCCTCCACCTGCACCGGTTCCACTGTAAGTCCCTGCAGGGCGGCGGACAAAATGGTACAAAATGCCATTTCTCCACTCCTTTCTTTACCTTTTTTGTCTGTAGATTTCTTTCTTGTGAAAATAACGGCCGAACCGGCCAGATATAAGATCAGGGAGAAGCCCCGATCCAGATGTAACCTCATCTTAGCTCAGATCTTCTCCCTTTGTCAACTTGATTTTACAGAGATGAGAAATCCCAGTGCTCCGGCACGGGCTCTGTCTTTTGGTATTTTAATTCCTGGCAGGCCATCTCCCAGAGCTGGGCCAGATTGTCCTCGCACTCCCGCAGGTCCTCCAGAAGGAATTCCCGGTGGGTTCTCAGGAAATCATAGACTTCCTGCCATCTGCCGACCCCTCCCAGGGCCGCATAGTAATCGAAGGTCACCCGGCTCTCCTGCCGGATCTCCTCCGGAAGGGCGGGATACAGTTCCAGGATCCCGGCATAGCCTTTCACCGTCAGCAGGATCCGCATCCCCTCCTTCACATAGGACAGATCCTCCGGGCGCATCCGAATCCCCCGGATCATCCAGTCCGCCGCCTCGCCGTTCCGGTCCTCCAGAAGACAGAGGGACGCCAGCGCATGGCAGGCCCAGGCCGTCTCTTCCAGGTTCCAGGAGGTCAGGAATTCCTGCTCAGCCTTCTGGTTCTCTCCGGCCTCCAGAAGAAGAAGCCCCAATTGATAGTGGAGGTACCAGTTCTCCTTTCCGGCGCCTTCTACCGCTTCCGTAAGCCTGTCCCGGATCCCGGGCGCAAAAAGTGAAAAATCGCCGAAAGCCATAACCATTCGCCCAGGCTCCGGCGATTATTTATAAAATATTCAAAAATCTGACACTGCGCACTTGTGCAGCCTGTGCTAAAATGATAAAATAACTTGATATGTTATGTACAAGTAACAAGTAAAATGGCTAGAGAGGCTTCTTTGGGAGCTGTTGGAGGGTTATCGAATCTATGGGACTGTTTGAGTTCAACGATGTAGGGATCGACCTGGGGACCGCCAGCGTATTGGTATATGTCCGGGGCAAGGGCATTGTGCTGCGGGAGCCGTCCGTGGTGGCGGTGGAGAAGATCACCGGCAAGATCCTGGCCATCGGCGAGGAAGCCCGGCGGATGCTGGGCCGTACCCCGGGGAATATTTTGGCCATGCGGCCTTTGCGGGACGGGGTCATTTCCAATTACGATATTACCGAGCGCTTGCTCAACCATTTCCTGCGCAAGGTGGTGGGCCGGCGCATCTTCTTTAAGCCCCGGGTGGTGGTATGCGTGCCCAGCGGCGTCACCGAGGTGGAGAAGCGTTCCGTCATCGACGCCACGGAAGAAGCCGGCGCCCGCCACACCTACCTGATCGAGGAGCCCATCGCGGCGGCCATCGGCGCGGGCATCGACATTGCCCAGCCCCGGGGCAATATGATCCTGGATATCGGCGGCGGCACCAGCGACGTGGCCATCCTGTCCTTGGGCGGGGCGGTGCTGTCGGATTCCATCAAGATCGCCGGGGATAAATTCGACGAAGCCATCGTGCGCTATATGCGCAAAAAGCATAATTTGCTCATCGGCGAGCGCACGGCGGAGGAAATGAAGATCCGGATCGGTTCCGCCTATCCCCGCAAGGAGCAGCTGTTCATCGACGTGAAGGGCCGTAACCTGATTTCCGGTCTGCCCCAGGCCCTGGTGGTGGGCTCCAACGAGATGATCGACGCCCTGGAGGAGCCGTTGCAAAGCATCCTGGAGAGCGTGCGGAATCTGTTCGAGCGCACCCCTCCGGAATTGGCCAGCGACATCACGGAAAACGGCATCTGCCTCACCGGCGGCGGCGCCCTGCTCTACGGCATGGACAAGTTCATCTCCGAACATACCAAGGTGCCCTGCTATGTGGCGGAGGATCCCATCTCCTGCGTGGCCATCGGCACGGGCAAGGCGCTGGAGAACCTGGACGCCTTCTCCAGCAGCGCCATTTACGATTACAAGCGGGGCGAGTATTTCGACATCCAGCAATGATCCCATGGGTCCCGGCGGCAGGCGGTCGGGCATGGGCCTTGGGTAAAGGGGCCTAGGCCTCGTTTATCCGGACTGCAAGCAGGGCAGCTTCTATCAGGGCGGTACTTTCACGTCAATGCCCACGAAGCTGCCCTGTTTTCGTAAACGTGCAAGGGTAGCGCAATCATACAGAAGGAGGCAATCGCATGATCCAGGCGGAATACGGCTTTATCGGCTGCGGGAATATGGGGGGCGCCATTGCCCGCGTCCTGTGTAAGACGGTGGACCCAAAGCGGGTGCTGCTGAGCAACCGGACCCCAGCCAAGGCGGAAGCCCTGGCTAAGGAGCTGGGCTGCCAGGCGGGGGATAACCTCCAGGCCGCTCAATGCGCCTATATTTTCCTGGGGGTCAAGCCCCATCTGATGGCGGATATGCTCCGGCCCTTGCAGCCGGTGCTGGCAGCCCGGCAGGATGGGTTCGTGCTGGTGAGCATGGCGGCAGGGCTTAGCATGGACCGGCTGCAGGAAATGGCAGGGGGCCCGTATCCCATCTTTCGCATCCTGCCGAATTTGGCCGCCCAGGTGGGGGAGAGCATGATCCCCTGGTGTGCCAAAGGGGTAGCCCCGGAAAAGGCCCAGGCCCTGTTAACGGCCTTGGCCCCAGCCGGCCGGCTGGATCAGGTGGAGGAACCCCTGCTGGAGGCAGGCAGCTGCGTAAGCGGCTGCGGCATGGCCTATGCGTATGTCTTTTTAGAAGCCCTGGCGGACGGAGGCGTGGCCTGCGGCCTGCCCCGGCAAAAGGCGCAGCTTTATGCGGCGCAATGCCTATTGGGCGCGGGCCGTATGGCCTTGGAAGGGGAGATGCATACGGCGGCGCGTAAGGATGCGGTATGCAGCCCCGGGGGCACCACCATTGAAGGCATCCAAGTATTGGAAGAAGGCGGCTTCCGGGCTGCGGCCATGAAGGCGGTCCGGGCAGCCTATGAAAAATCCCATAAGTTAGGGGAATGAGGAGGCGCAATATGCGTATCGTGATCAAGGTGGGAACGTCCACCCTGGCCTATCCCACCGGCCGTTTGAACATCCGCCATGTGGAAAGCCTGGTAAAGGCTATGAGCGACTTGAAGAACGCGGGCCATGAGCTTATTTTGGTAAGCTCCGGCGCCATTGGCATGGGGGTGGGGAAGCTGATGCTGCCCGGCCGGCCAGAGGATGTGCCAACCAAGCAGGCAGCGGCGGCGGTGGGCCAGTGCGAGCTGATGTATACCTATGACAAGCTGTTTTCCGAATACAACCACACCGTGGCCCAGATCCTGCTCACCGCGGACGACGTGCTGGACGACAGCCGGCGGAGGCATTTTGAAAACACCCTATTCCGGCTGCTGGAGCTGGGGGCTTTGCCCATTATAAATGAAAACGACACCGTGGCCACGGAAGAATTGGGGATCGGGGATAACGATACCCTGGGCGCCATTGTGGCGGTGGCGGCGAAGGCGGACTTGCTGGTATTGCTTACGGACATCGACGGCCTGTATACGGCGGACCCCCATAAGGACCCCCATGCCCAACGGATCCAGCGGGTGGAGGCGTTGACCCCGGAGATCATGGCCCTGGGGGGCGGCAAAGGCAGCAGCCTGGGCACAGGCGGCATGGCCACCAAGCTGATCGCGGCCCAGCGGGCCACGGAGGCAGGGGTGGATATGGTGATTGCGGACGGGGATAAGCCCGCCCTGCTATATGATATTATGGAAGGGAAACAGGTAGGCACCTATTTTGTAGGAAGGAGCAAATAAGCATGACCACCCAGGACATTTTGACCCAAGCGGCAGCGGCCCGGCGGGTGATGGCCGTGGCGGATACCGCCCAAAAGAACCGGGCCCTTGGGGCCATGGGAGAAGCCCTTTTGGCCCATACCCCCCAGATCCTGGCCGCCAATGAGGCGGATCTGGAAGCAGCCCGCAGCAGCATTGGAACGGTGATGCTGGATCGGTTGGCCCTGAACGAAGGGCGCATCCAGGCCATGGCGGAAGGCATGGCCCAGGTGGCCCAACTGCCGGATCCGGTAGGCCGGGAGTTGGGACGGGTGGAACGGCCCAACGGCTTATGCATCCGGAAGGTCAGCGTGCCCATGGGTACGGTGGCCATCATCTATGAGAGCCGGCCCAACGTGACCGCGGACGCGGCGGCCCTTTGCATCAAAAGCGGCAACGCCTGCGTGCTCCGGGGCGGCAAGGAAGCCTTTGGCAGCAACCAGGCCATTGTGGACGCCCTGCAAGCGGGGCTGGGGGCGGCAGGGCTGCCCAAGGCGGCGGTGAGCCTGATCCAGGACACCAGCCGGGATTCCGCCCAAGCCCTCATGCGGGCAAACGGCCTGGTGGATCTGTTGATCCCCCGGGGCGGGGCGGGGCTGATCCAGGCCTGCGTGGAAACCGCCACCGTGCCTTGCATCCAGACGGGCACCGGTATCTGCCATATCTATGTGGATGCGGCGGCGGACCTGGAAATGGCCCTGAACATCCTGGGAAAACGCCAAGACCAGCCGGCCCTCCGTATGCAACGCGGCGGAGGTATGCCTGGTACACCGGGAGGTGGCGGCGGCCTTTTTGCCGGCTTTACAGCAGCGCCTGGTCCAGGCCCGGCAGCAGGCGGGCAAGGAGCCGGTGGCGCTGCGCCTATGCCCGGAAGCTGCGGCGATCATCCCCGGCACGCCGGCCGGGCCCAAGGATTTTGATACGGAGTTTTTGGATTATATCCTGGCTGTGAAGGTGGTGGGGAGCCTGGAGGAAGCGTTACACCACATCGCCCAGCATTCCACCGGCCACAGCGACGCCATCGTCACCCGGGACCAGGCGGCGGCGGTTGCCTTCCAGCGGGGGGTGGACAGCGCGGCGGTGTATGTGAACGCCTCCACCCGCTTCACCGACGGGGGGGAAATTCGGCTTGGGCTGCGAAATGGGCATTTCCACCCAAAAGCTCCATGCCAGGGGCCCCATGGGCTTGGAGGAGCTTTGCAGCTATCAATATGTGATCCTGGGAAGCGGGCAGGTCCGTTGAATCCCCAAGGCGTCATTACGTTGGACCTGCATGGAAAAACCCAGTATCAAGCCCAGGTGGCCTTAGAGGCCGCTTTGCGCCGCCGGGGCGGGGCATACCGGATCCGGGTGATCCATGGCTATGGCCACAACACCCGCTTGCGGGATATGCTCTGGGAACAATACCAAGGCCGGCCTGAAATCCTCCGGCTGGAGGCCGGCAGCAATCCAGGCCAGACGGATCTGGTATTGCGGGAGCTATAAACATACCAAAAATAGAAAAGGAGCGCACAATGCCCATTCGTGAAGCGACCCCCCAAGATTTGGACGCCATTATGGCGATCGTACAGGCAGGGAAAGCCATTATGGCCGCCAGCGGGAACCCCTCCCAATGGAAGGGGGACTATCCCGACCGGGCCCAGTTCCTTTCCGACATGGCGCGAGGGGAGTGCTATGTGCTGGAGGAGGACCACATTCCCCAGGCGGTGTTCGTGCTGGCCATTGGGGCGGAGCCGTATTATTCCTTCATCCAGGATGGCAGCTGGCCCAACGACCGGCCCTACGGCACCATCCATAGGCTTGCCAGCAATGGGAAGGTAAAAGGCGTTTTCCCCCAGATGGTGGAATTTTGCCTTACGAAAATCCCCACCCTTCGCATCGATACCCATCGGGATAACGGCATCCTACAGCACTTGGCCCTCAAGCATGGGTTCCAGTTTTGCGGCACCGTGTTCCTGCCGGATGGGGATCCCCGGGCTGGCCTACCAGCTGGACGCCGCTGGGGACAAATAAGCTGTGGCTCTATCAAAAACCGCTGTCTGCATTCCATAGGCAGGCAGCGGTTTTTGCACCCTTTGGCAGGCTAGAGCTTTTTTGCCAGGCACACCAGGTCTACCCCGGGCAGGCCGTTGAAACAGGTGGGGATAATGCCTGCCTCCCGGAAGCCCAATTTGGCGTAGAGCCGGCGAGCGGTTTGATTTCGGGCGTTGGTGTCGATGCGCAGGCAGGTGCAGCCCATCTGCCGGGCCAGCTCCATATAGAATTCCACGAACCGGGTGCCGCAGCCCTTGCCCTGGGCCGCCGGAGAGACCACCAGGGTGTGCATCACCAGCACCTGCTCCGGCGGGGCTGGATAGGCCCAGGAAACTTCAAAATAGGCCGGCTCCTGGGTTTGGTTGATCTTGGCGGCGGCCAGGATAAGGCCGTCTTGGTCGTCTACGTACAATTGGCCAGCTTCCAAGGCCTCCACAGCGTGCTTGCGGGTGGGATATACGCCCCGTTGCCAGCCGATGACAGCTTTCCCCCGTTCTTCCAGGGTATGTAGAGCGTTATAGATGGCGACTACGTCGGGGATGTCTTGCAGGGTGGCGAGTCTGATCATGGGCTGAAACCTCCAGGCCAAAAAATAAATATGCAAAAACTGTGAGTATGCAGCTAGGAACTAGTATAATTCCCCAGCAGAAATGGGTCAAGGGTCATATTCTACCAGGCCCAACAGGAGAATACCCCAATGGAAGATATTTTTGTATAAAAAGCAAAAGGTTGGCTCTTGGCAAGGAAGAAAGCATGCCCTATAATATAAGGAAATCGATGAATTTTTCTGTGGGAGGAATCCATGCCGAATCGGCTTTTGGGACGGTGCCTGGCCCTGACCTTGGCGCTGTTTGCTTTGTTGCCGTCTGTGGCCCTGGCCCGGGACGAACTGAAAAACACAGATCCGGAAAAATATTACATCGAGCTGGATACCCGGAACCAGGTGGTCACCGTTTACGAAAAGGATGACCAGGGGGAATATACCCGCATCGTCCGGCGGATGCTCTGTACTTCTGGTAAAACCGAACCGGATGGCTTAGAACCCGCTACCCCTACCCCTTCCGGCCGCTGGAAGATCGGCGCCCGGGAACGGTTTGGGAAATTTGCCGCCTTTAATGCGGAATACGCCCGCTATTGGACCCAGGTGGTAGGAGGCATCTACTTCCATTCCATCATGTTTAGTAAGCGGGATATCACGACCCTGAAGAAAAGCCCGTATAATGGGCTGGGAAAGACCGGCTCCCATGGCTGCATTCGCCTCTATGTGGAGGATGCCAAGTGGTTATATTACCATGCCTGCCCAGGCACCACGGTAAACGTGATCGCCCGGAAAGGGGATAGGGAGCTGACCGCTTCCTTGCGCAGCGAGATGTCTTTTTCTGAATATGACGCCTTTCAGCAAAATATTTACGATACGCCGCCCTTGCCGGATCGTTCCGCCTGGATCGTGGTGGAAGGGGCCCAGATGCGCACCGGCAACGGCACCAACGATAAGCTGATCCGCCGTCTCCCGGAGGGGACCCAGGTGGAGATCCTGCAGGAAGGCGATCCCTGGGTGAAGGTAAAGGTGGACGACCGGGAAGGCTATGTGAAACGCTGCTATATCACCTATACCCAAGGGGTCATGGAATCTCAGCCGGAAGGCCGGTATGTGGGCAGCACGGTATATTTATACGAAGAGCCCAGCACCAAGTCCACCCGCCTATACAAGGTGGCCCGGGATAGCACCATTGAGGTGGTGGCAGAGCTGACCAACGGGTGGACATTGGTGGATTACTGGGGGACTTTAGGCTATATCCAAAGCCGGCTCATCAAGACCGGCTGGGCTACCATTTACCACCAGGAGGAGGGGCAGGCATGAAGCGGGGATTGGCGATTTTCCTGGCGGTGGTGTTGACCATAGGGGCCGTCGGTTTTATAGGGCTGTGTCTGGAGTCCCTGCAGGGCGGAGACGTCCCCGCCTTTGTGAAGAACCTAGCTCTGGTGCAGACGCCTTCCCCCACCCCCATGCTGGCCCCGACCCCCACGCCGACCCCTGCGCCCACCCCAACCCCGTTGGTCGAAGACCCAGCGGAATGCGCGGCCATGGCCTGGGAGGCCTTGTTCAGTTATCCGTCCCATGAGGCGCCTATCCGGGTGCTGGCTCTGTTGGATGCGCCGGGCAGCCCGGGGGACTGCATCTTCCAGGAAATGGTGCAGGACGGCAAGCTACAGCCAAAGGGCGTCTATTATGCCAACCTCCCTCCCGAGACCCCCGCTCCCAGCGAATCCCCTGCAGAGGGCGAAACCCCAATGCCGGCGGAGACCCCGGCCTTGCCCTTGGACCCAGGGGCATGGACAGCACAAGCCTTGGATGGGGTGCCGGTAGGCTTGCTGGATAGCATCTATGGGGAGACGCCCCAGCTGGCCATGGAAGCCTACCGGGCCCTTCGGGCTGCCAACCGCAACGATGCGGTGGAGGTGATCTGCGCCGGCATTACCCAGGAGATCCTGGACGCCATGGTGGAAGACCACTTTTCCATGGGGGCTGCAGCAGGGCTTTATGAAAACCAGATCCGGGTGGTTTACGCGGAGGAATTTCAGCCTTAATTCGATGGAAGAATAAGATCCGGGGCGCTGACGGCGAAGTCGGCGCCCTTGCTTTGCAATGGGGGCGTGGGAGCTATCCGGCGGGGGG
>ENA-OQCL01000794-OQCL01000794.1-human-gut-metagenome-genome-assembly--contig:-NODE-794-length-13527-cov-2.812388_pt1 | contig 13527 bp, 16 predicted proteins | sample MGYA00242502_ERZ504586 | MGnify/ENA primary metagenome ERZ504586 (study PRJEB26092, sample SAMD00036316) | human gut metagenome | host: Homo sapiens | study: EMG produced TPA metagenomics assembly of... | reverse complement strand
GCCGCTGCCGCTCCGGTCAGTGCGGCGGCAGCGGCATGCCCCCACAACCGGGATCGCGCCCTGTAAAAGGCCCTTGCCGGTCCCGCAGAGCGGCATTGTCCCACCGTTGCGGCCAGCGTATTCTGCAGCCCCAGCACAAGGCTGAACAGTGCCCCGCAGACCTTGAGCAGCCAGTGCATGCAGCGGGCAAACAGCGCAGCGGCATCGGTGATGCCGCGGTTGCCCCAAAGACAGGCACAGACAGAAAAACAAAAGTATATCTGCATGACGGGCAGCAGCAGCTTCCGGATGACCGCACACAGAAAGCCTGACATGGCAAAGAACATCCCGCTGTAAACCAGCGCCCCGGAGGTCTGCCCGCCTGCGGCAGCCACACCGCCGAATACCGGCACAAAGGCGGTCAGATAGGTGCTGCAATCCTGCGCGGTCGAGCCGACAAGCGCCGTCAGCTGCATCGCGGTGGAAAGACTCAGCGAGCCGAAGCCCAGCACGGCAAGGATCTCAACATAAGCGCCGGCAGGTCTGCCGACCAGCAGCCCCAGCAGTCCTGCCAGCAAAAGATACCCGGCAGACTGCGCCGCAAAGTGCAGCGTGGGCTGAAAGCCGCTGACGATCCAGTCCCCCAGCAGCGCTGCAATGTCGGCAAGGGTCCATCCGGCGGCATCGGTGATGTCCGCGGGGCTGTCCTGCAGAATGTCCTGCACCTCCTGCGGCAGCTCGTCCGCAAAGGCAGGGGGCGGCACCGCCAGCAGGAAAATTACTGCAAATAGTCCGCAAAGGAGCCGAGCAGCGACCGCAGCAGCGGCAGAGCCTGCAAAGCACCAGCACCCGGCCGCAGAGCTCGATGGCGGTGGAGGCCGCGCAAAGACCGGCCTCGCGGCAGGTATCGGCGGCAAACTGCGCGACCAGCGCAATGCCTAGGGCGCGCAGCAGCACCGCCGGGCTCTGCCCCTGAAAGTAGACCTCCAGTGTGCGAAGCCAAGCGAGCAGCGGCTCGATCTGGTGCATCGCCACAGCAAGCAGCCCGGCGGCGGTGCATACCGAGACCCAAAAGCGCAAAGGCAGGCTGGTCCCTTTTTTAAAAGAAGCGTCAACACAGCCGCCACAAGTACGGCAGCGGCCAGCTTGCATAATAAGATCATAGGTCATAGCTCAAACAATGCTTTATCAAAACAAACAGGTCGCTGATCTGCCGCACCAGCATTGTCAGCACTACGATCAGCCCGGCCAGGGTCGTCATCATGGCCTGATCCTCCCGCCCGGAGCGGATGAGCAGCTGATTCAATACGGCCACAATGATGCCGGTGGCCGCAATCTTAAAAACAAGGTCAATGTCCATGAGGCCACTCCTTACCACAGCAAAATGGCGGCCAGTACGCCCAGACAGGCCCCAAGCCGGGGCCAAAGCAGCTGGGCGGCACGGTACTGCTCTGACCGGCTGCAGGCCTCCCCCTCACAGAGTGCGGCCAGCCTGTGCAGCGCCGCACAGGCGGTCAGGCGCGGTGATTCCTCAGCGGTGCGAAGCGTCTGCAGGGCCTCGCACCGCAGGGCCTCGGGCAGGCAGGACGGAAGCTGCAGGTCTGCCAGAGCTGCAGCACCAGCCGGGCAGAAGTCTGCAAATTCCGGGCAGCGCGCTGCGCGGTGCAAAAGCTCCGGGCCTGCAAGGGCCTGTGCGTTGAGCAGCTCTGCCAGATAGCCGAACAGCCGGGACAGGCTGTGCAGCTGCCGCTGGCAGTCCCGGATATGGGCTGCCGCCGTAAAGCCACAGCCCATGCCTGCACAGAGCAGAAGCATACCGCCCGCAACGTGCAGCAACGCTGTCACAGTGTGACCCACTGTGCCACGGTGCCGGGGTGGGCACGCCCGGACAAAAAGGCGGCTTTTGCAAAGGCGCCTGTGGCCAGCAGTGCGGCCAGCGGTGGCTTTTTATGTAGACCCGCCGGGGTATCGCAGTGTACAGTTGCAAAAAAACACAACACCGGAGGCAACTCCCTGCGCAACAGCCTGTGCGTCCTCCGCTGTGCCCAGCTCATCACAGACAAGGATCTGCGGGTTCATGCAGCGCAGCGCCATGGCAATACCCTCCGGCTTGGTGCAGCGGGCATAGACATCGCAGCGGATCTGTGCGGCACGGGGCAGGCTGCCAGTCTCACAGGCCATCAGCTCACCACGCTCGTCAATGACGCTGACGAGGGAGTCACTCTCACAAAGCCGCTGTACGATCGATCGCAGCAGTGTTGTTTTGCCGCTGCCCGGCGGGCCGGCCAGCAGCAGTCCCCCGGTCCGGGCGGCCACGGCCTCCTCCAGCGCGGGCGGCAGTGGGCAGGTGATCCAGCGCGCGATGCGCAGATTCAGCGAGGTCACGGCAGAAAAGCCGCCCGGCCCCCGGCAGCCTGCCACCCCGATGCGGCAGCCGCCCTGCACGGTGAAATAGCCCTGCTGCAGCTCGTCCTCGTATGCGTAGACCGAACGGCGGCAAAGCTGCAGAAAGCAGTCCCGCAGCATGTCCGCCTCCATTGCAGCGGGTAGCCCCGCACCCGGCAGGAATTTTGCGGCGGGGCACAGCCGCCCACGGATCGTAAACTGTATCGGCTGCCCCAACCGCAGGCGGATCTCCTGTATATGCGGTGCGCAGCGGGCATCCAGCCTGCTAAGCGGTGTGCGCAGCGCAGGCGGAAGGCTATCAAGGATGCGGTAATACTCGTCCATCGTTTCTTCACCTCACACTGCCACTGTATGCCCGCCTGCGGGCGGATAGAACCGGGACGGCACCGCATAAAAAAAACAGGACATCCCACATCGGGATGCCCTGCAAGGAAACGGCGTATAGAATGAAAACGGTTATTCGGATTTTTCTCGGATCAGCGCGTAGAGACCGGCCTCATCCAGCACCGGAACGCCAAGCGTCTGCGCCTTGGTCAGCTTGGAACCGGCCGCCTCACCGGCTACGACATAGCTGGTTTTTTTGCTGACGGAGCCGGCGGCCTTACCGCCGTTTTGGACGATCAGCGCCTCTGCCTCCTGCCGGGACAGGGTGGGCAGCGTACCGGTGACGACCAGCGTCATGCCTGCCAGTGCGGTACCCTTCTTCTCGCCGGTCCACTGCATGTTCACGCCGTCGCGCTCCAGACGCTGCAAAAGGTCGGTAGTGCCGTCCTTGGCGCAAAAATTCCAGCACACTCTGCGCCATGACCTCGCCGAAGCCATCGATCTCGCACATCTGCTCGGCGGTGGCGCGGCGCAGCGCGTCCATGCTGCCGAAATGCTCGCCCAGCAGGGCGGCAGCCTTGTCACCGATGTTGCGGATGCCGAGGCCGAAGATCAGCTTATCCAGATTGTTGCGCTTGGAGTGCGCGATCGCATTCAGCAGGTTCTGGGGCACTCTTCATTTTTAAAATTTGTCAAGTGTGAGCAGCTGCTCCTCGCTCAAGGTGTACAGATCTGCCACGGTGGTGACAAGCCCCTTTCGATAAGCTGCACAGCCACCGCCTCGCCCAGACCATCGATGGCCATGGCATTGCGGGAGGCAAAGTGGATCAGATTGCGCAGGCTTTGGGCCGGGCACTCGGGGTTGACACAGCGCAGGGCGGTCTCATCCTGCAGATGCACGACAGGTGCGCCGCAGCTGGGGCAGGTTGTGGGCATGGCAAAGGGGCGGCTGCCCGGCAGACGGGCCGACACGCCGATGACCTCCGGGATGATATCACCGGCCTTGCGGACCTTGATGGTGTCACCGATGCCGACACCCAGACTGGCGATAATATCGCCGTTGTGCAGGCTGGCGCGGGACACACTGGTGCCCGCCAAAAAGATGGGGTCAAATACGGCAGTCGGGGTCAGCACGCCGGTGCGGCCGACCGTGACTTCGATGTCGCGCACAACGCTCTCCTTGACCTCCGGCGGATATTTGAACGCAATGGCCCACCGTGGAAACTTGTTTGTGCTGCCCAGCGTGCGGCGGGCGGCCAGATCATTGACCTTGATGACAGCGCCGTCAATATCGTATTCCAGCGTGCCGCGCGCCTCGCCGATGGCCTCGATCTCCCGGATCGCATCTTCAATATTCTCAAACACGCTGTAGCGCGGCGAGACCGGGAAGCCCAGCGACTTGATGTAATCCAGTGTTTCGTGGTGCGTCTTGAAAACTGCGGCCCTCGCACTGCTGCAGGTTGAATACAAAGATAGACAGCCCGCGCCCGGCGGTGATTTTGGCGTCCTTCTGGCGCAGCGAGCCGGCCGCCGCGTTGCGGGGGTTTTTAAAAGGCGTTTTGTCCTCAAGCTCCTGCTGCTCCTTCAGTTTGAAGAAGGCGGAGTGCGGCATATAGACCTCACCGCGCACCTCGAGAAAATCCGGCGCATCGGGCAGCTCATGGGGAATATCCCGTATGGTCAGAATATTCTCGGTCACATCCTCACCCACTACGCCGTCACCGCGGGTAGAGCCGCGCACCAGCTGGCCCATGCGGTACTCAAGGCTGACAGAGAGACCGTCGATTTTCGCCTCAACTACATACTCAGGCTTTACACCGGCGTCGCGCACGCGGGCATCAAACTCGCGTAGCTCATCAAAGGAGAAGGCGTCCTGCAGGCTTTCCATCTTGACGGCGTGGGTTACCTTGGTAAATTTGCTGCTGGCCGTGCCGCCCACATGCTGGGTCGGGGAGGCCGCCGTGACAAGCTCGGGATATTCAGCCTCAAGCTGTTTCAGCTCGCGGTTCAGGGCATCGTACTCGAAATCCTCCAGCTCGGGGGCGTCCTGATCGTAGTATAAGCGGTTGTTTTTTTCTATGATGACGCGCAGTTCCTCCGCGCGTTTGCGTGCCTGTTCTAATTCCATTTTGCTCCACTCCGTTTGTTGGTATCAGCGATGTCTTAGTATACCACATTTTCGAGTGCAAATTCAATCCTGCCCGGTCGCATACACATCGGGAATCTCGCCGCCGGCAAGCAGGCTGACGAGCGGGCAGGTCTGCTCCACGGTCAGGGTGGCGGTGCTGCCGTCCAGAATCATATTTACGGTGACGGATAGATGTAAAACCGCACAGTAGCGTGTGGTGTTGATCGAGAGAGACTCCGCAGTCTGCCGGATTTCCCCCTGCACATAGCCCTGCGGCTGCAGCTGTACCGGCCAACCGGGGCCAAGCCCGCTCAGCAGGGAATTGTTGGTCAGACTGCCGAAGGGTACACGGTAGGAAATCTCCGGCAAGGCGTCCATCTCAGCCTGTACGGCAGCGATGAGCGCTGCCTGCGCAGCACCGGCGCGTGCGGCATCCAGGCAGAGGATGCCGCCGTAGTCGGCAAAAAGTGTGTTGCAGAGTGCAGGCTGCCGTGAAAGCTCTGCCGCAACGGCACGGTTGACAGCCTGTACGGTGGCGGCGCGGGCTTCGTACTCGGCCAGCTCGTGCAGGGTGGGCTTGATGACGGTGTTGACATAGTGGTTTATATGCAGGGCTCCCGCCAGCAGCACTGTTGCAGCCAGCCACACAAGGCTGTGCCGCTTTGCCCTGCGCCGCCCTGCTGCTGTACAACGCCGCATACCACCACCCCCTCTTTATGCTATGCAAAAACGCCCCGGGGCGTTCAGGCTCCGGGGCGCGAGGTGGATTTTGGAAAAATTATTTGAAATAGCGATCCAGCAGACCCTGCATGCCGCGGCCGTGGCGGGCCTCATCCTTTGCCATCTCATGTACGGTGTCGTGGATGGCGTCGAGGTTCAGCTCCTTGGCCTTCTTAGCCAGATCCACTCTTGCCGGCGCAGGCGCCGCACTCGGCGTCAACACGCATCTGCAGGTTCTTCTTGGTGCTGTCGGTCAGGACCTCGCCCAGCAGTTCTGCAAACTTGGAGGCGTGCTCGGCCTCCTCAAAGGCATAGCGCTTCCATGCCTCGGCGATCTCGGGATAACCCTCGCGGTCAGCAACGCGGCTCATAGCCAGATACATACCGACCTCGCTGCACTCGCCGTTGAAGTTCTCGCGCAGACCCTGCTTGATCTCCTCGGGAACGTCCTTGGCGATGCCGACAACATGCTCGGTCACATAGGTGTTATCCTTCTTCTCAATGAACTTGGATGCCGGGGCCTTGCAGACCGGGCAGAACTCGGGGATGGAACCCTCAGCGATATAACCACAAACGGTGCAAACATACTTAGCCATAAGAATTGCCTCCTGTTATTTTGTAATTGCTCATAGGACACATTCCTGTGTCTGTGCCTCTATTATACGACATAGCTTTGCAGGTGTCAAGGGGTAAAACTACATTTTTTAAGAAAGATTCTTATTTTTTAAATGGACTCCCCTGCCGCTGCTCCCCCGCAGAGGCAGGCAGGGCAGCGAATAAGGCGCGGGAAAGCAAACAGCTGATGCCGCCCACCGCAAGGCCTGCCGCCAACAGCACGGGGGCCGTACCCCAGAGCCATCGCGCTGGAAAGCAGCACTGCTGCCCCCGCCAGTTGGCCGAGGTTATGCGCCAGTGCAGCACCGGCACAAAAGATATACCCGCTGATCGGCAGGTGCAGCAGCACCAGCATGACAACCAGCGATAAACCGCCGCCGCAAAGGGAAAGAAAACCGGCGGTGGCGCCCCGCGTCAAAAAGGGCGAACAGTGCCTTCAGCACCACCAGCAGCAGCGCGGTGCGGGTGCGCAGGAACAACAGCGCATACATGACAACCACATTGGAAAGCCCGAGCTTTATGGCAGGCATCAATCCCAGCAGCGGTGATACCAGTGATTCAAGGTAGGACAGTGCGATGGCCAAGGCAAACAGCATGCCGGTCCAAGCAGTCTCCCGCGCCTTTGTATTGCGCATGGTGGGCACCCCCCTTTTTCTGTAAGCTGCAGTTATCGGCGTCTCTGGCAGCAGGTAGTCACGCCGTATCACTTTGTTTGAGTGTAACCGCCGGGGGCGCGTTTGTCAAGGCATAAAAAATTTACATATTTCCCGGCGGAAACACCCTGCGTTTTGCCGCGAACAGCTTGAAAAAGATGGCAAGATAGTGTATTCTTATAATGTATCGGGCAAGCTATGCCTGTGCGTAGAGGAAAACAATATCATACACTATATAAAGGAGAACTAAACCCATGAAAAAGCTGATTCCTGTAATTCTTTGCTGCGCTATGCTGCTGGCCGCCTGCGGCTCCTCTGCAGACAGCACCTCCACTGCTGTCTCCTCTGAGAGCAGCTCTGCTGCGGAAAGCACCATCGGCGGTGCCGATGGCCCGACGGATATCGTCATCAGCGAAAGCACCGATGCCTCCACCGGCGAGGAGGCCAACACCGCCAATCTGGATGCCGCCGTTGCTGCTATTGAGGCGGTCAACCCCATCGCCAACCCGCGCGCACTGGACGATTTCTCCGTTGAGAATGAGCTGATGCTGACAATGGACAACCTTGTTGCCTACAAGGGCGATGTGACTAACGATCAGGCGGACTGCGGCCTTGTCTTTGTGGCACAGGCCAAGGATGGTCAGGTCGATGCCGTCAAGAGCGAGCTGGAGGCCTACAAGGCAAGCCTGTCTGCCAATGACCTGTATGCTGAGTTTGCCGATAAGATCGCGCTGGCCAAGGATGCCCGCATCGTGACCAACGGCAACTATGTGGCCATCGTCATTGCCGGTATTGCAAACCCTGACTACGCTGCCATCGACACCGCACTGGAGACGGCGCTGAATTTCTGATGAGACCCTGAAAGAAGGCCGCTGCCGCTCGGCAACGGCCTTTTTTCATAACGACCACCAATGCATTGCCGCCTGCCCTGCGCCGTATCGGCGTTTTGGTTCGCACGGTGATGCCATCAAAAGAAAGGGAGTTCCGCCATGGTTTTTAACAGTGTGGTGTTCCTGTTCTGCTTTCTGCCGCTTTCCCTGCTGCTGTATTATCTGGTACCCGGCCGTGCCAAAAATGCAGTGCTGCTGGCGGAGAGCCTGCTGTTCTACTGCTGGACCGGCGTTGCATTTCTGCCGTTGATTGCGATTCTGATCGCATTCAACTATCTGTGGGGCCTGCTGACGGCCCGGGCCAGAACAACGCTGCGCGGGCTGCTGCCGCTGGCGGCGGTGCTGGTCAACCTTGGGGTGCTGGTGTATTTTAAGTATGCCAACTTCCTGATCGACACGCTGAATCAGATCGGCCACTTGGGGATCGCAGCGCTCAACATCGGTACGGTGCTGCCGCTGGGCATCAGCTACTATATCTTCAAGATCATCAGCTATGAGGCAGATGTCTACACCGGCAAGATCGAACCGGAAAGAAATCCGCTGACCTTTGCCGTGTATGTGCTGTTCTTCCCGCAGCTGATCGTCGGGCCTATCGTCAAATACCGTGAGATGGCGGATCAACTCCATGACAGCAAAAACCGCTGCACGATGGAAAAGGCGCAGCGCGGTGCCGAGCTGTTTGTCTTTGGTCTGGCCAAAAAGGTCATTCTGGCGGATTCTATCGGTGCGCTGTGGACCGGCATCATCGGCGCAGGCGGTGTGGGGCTGGCCAATGTCTCCACCCCGCTGGCCTGGCTGGGGATTTTGGCCTACAGCCTGCAACTATACTTTGACTTTGCCGGCTACAGTGAGATGAGTAACGGTCTGGCGGCGCTGCTCGGCTTTGACTGCCCTGCCAACTTTGACCTGCCCTATATCTCGGGCAGCATTACCGAGTTCTGGCGGCGCTGGCATATCACCCTGTCGGGGTGGTTCCGGGATTACATCTATATCCCGCTGGGTGGTAACCGAAAGGGGCAGGCGCGGCAGCTGTTCAATATGTTCCTTGTCTGGGCTGCTACCGGCATCTGGCACGGTGCAAGCTGGAACTTCATTGCTTGGGGGCTCTACTACTTTGTGCTGCTGACGATCGAAAAGACCTTCCTGCTCAAATACCTGAAAAGGGCAAGGTCTGGCCGCATCTTTACACCTTGTTCTTTGTCGTGCTGGGCTGGGGTCTTTTTACAGCCAACCAGCCCGGTGCACCGCTGGGACTGCTGCTGCAAAAGCTGTTTGTGCCGCAGGGCGGTATCTCCGCTGTGTATAGTCTGCGCAACTACGGCGTGCTGCTGGCGCTGGGCTGCGTCTGCTCGTCTGCGCTGCCGCGGCGGCTCTGGGATAAGATCAGCCGGAACACGGTAGCCAAGCTTCTTGTGTTTACCCTGCTGCTGGTGCTGTGCGTCTGCTATGTGGTGGCTGCCACCAACGCAACAGCGCTGTATGCCAATTTCTGAGAGGAGGAACTGCTGTATGTCAAAGGTCATATACCGCAAGGGCGGCGGCAGGCGCCGCGTGGGCTTTCCGCTGCTCGTCCTCTGCGCTGTGCTGCTGTTCGGCTTTTCGGCTGTGAATATGCTGTGGCCCAAGCGGGAGCAGCTTGAGCTGGAAAACCGCAAGGCCGCACAGTTCCCTGCATTCAGTGTCAGTGCATTGCTGGACGGAAGCTGGCAGAGCGGCTTTTCCCGCTGGATGCAGGATCAGTTCTCCTTCCGTGATGCGGCGGTCAACACCCAGCGTGCCGCAGACGAGATTCTCTTCCGCAAGGCTGAGGAGGGCGGTATCCTGCTGGGCAAGGACCGCTGGATGTTTACAAAGCTGTTCACAGTGGACGATGCAACGGAAAAGCAGCTGAACAAAAACATCGCGGCCGTCAGTGAGTTTGCTGCCAATCACCCCGGCAAGGTTACCTTCCTGCTGGCTCCATCGGCCAGCGTCATCTACCCGGAGGAACTGCCCGCAGGCGCACCGATGGTGGATGAAAACGCGATGCTCGATGATATTTTTGCCAAAGTCGGCCAGAGCGCAGGAATCATCGACCTGCGCGAACTGTTTGCAGCGCGCAAGGACGAGTATCTGTATTTCAAGACAGACCACCACTGGACGCCCAACGGTGCCTACCGCGCGTATGAGGCATTCTGCGCACAGAAGGGGCTGACGCCCTTTGACCGCGATGCCCATGAGGGTGCGACTGTGACCGGCTTTGAGGGAACCCATTACTCCGCTACCGCCTTTGGAATGTGGAGGACGACACGATCACCTACTACCCGCTTGACAACCTGATGACGATCTATAAGATCACAGGCGAGGCCGCCTATGAGCCGGAACGAACCGAAAACCTGATCAACGCCGACAAGTTTGCGACCCGCGACAAATACGCGGCGTTTCTGGACGGCAACAACGGCTACTCGACCATCGAGGGCAACGGGACAGGCAGTATTCTGGTTGTGAAGGACAGCTACGCCAACAGCTTTATCCCCTATCTGACCGCCAACTACGCCAAGATCGGCGTGGTGGATTTCCGCAACTTCAAGTACGGCCTTGATTCTACGATTGAAAAAGAGGGCTACGATGAGGTACTCGTGCTGTATAACTTCCAGACCTTTATAGCCGACACAAACCTGATTTATATTACCCGGCCCACCACCCTGCAGTAATCAGCTGCGCCCGACCCCGCATTTGCGGAATTCGGGCGCATTTTTTATTCCCATTAGAATCGTAAGCTGCGGGGCCGGTGCCGGGCTGCGGGGGCCGTGACAGATTGGCGTGCCAGAACTGCAGGTGAAAAAAGTCGGCCGAATCGTTCAGCGGTGAGTGCGGAAAAAGCCTGCAGCAGCTCGGTGCAGAACAATGCCTGCAGATCCTGCCCCGTCTGTGTGAGGACTTCAAACGCTGTATCGCGCAGGTGCAGCTGTACGGTGGTATCCTGCACCGTTACAGCAATGCGGGCGCGGCACAGGGCAGTCCCGTCCGCATAGGTCGTATAAAGGCGGTCCGTCTGTCCGCAGAGCACGGCGGCCAGCTGGGCGGCCAGACCTGCAGCGCGGTAAGGGGCGGGCTGCTGCTTTGCAAGCAGCAGAAGGTCATACCCGCTGTCGGCGCGGTAGCCGGGCACGGTGCAGCAGTCCGCCTGTGTAAAAAGCTGCTGCAGGCCGCAGTGCAGGCGGTATTCGGAGCGAACCGACTTCATGTCCTCATACAGGGCGGCGGCATCCTCAGCCCAGCTGTGGGGGGCTGTATCCAGCGCAAAGACCGAAAGCTCTGGCGCGGGCTGGGCTTTGTCGTAGAGCAGACTGCCCAGCTCGCGGGCAGTTTGCCAGTCGGCATCGGCCGGCAGAACGGCTAGATCAATCAAGCCGTAATAAAGGCGGCCCGGCAGCGTAGTTTCGGCCCGGTGGAGGGCCTGAGCAGCGGTGAAACCGCGTGCGGAGGAGGTCTTGTAGTGAAGGCCGTCCTCATTGTTGTTCTGGTCAGCCAGCAGCAGACAGACGAATACTGCTCCCTGCTGCCGTGCGAAGAACACGGCGCGGACAATCTCCCGCTCCGACAGCGCTGCCCGCAGCCGCAGAGAAAAGCGATGATGCAGGCGATCAGCAGCGCCTTATACTTCGGTACAGACATGCGGCCCCACCTCCAATCCAGGTCAGCAGCACAAAGCCCCAGGTCAGCGCACTGCGCAGCGGCAGCGCTGTGTCCAGGTCGATCTTGCGCAGCACGCGCAAAGCAGCCAGATGCCGCCCAGATACACAGGAAAGCGGTCCAGCCGGCGCACTGTCTCGCCTGCTCGCGCCAGCAGCCGCACCAGCGCATAGAGATAGAGTGCCAGCTTGACGGTGACAGCCATGACCCACAGGATGAACTGCAGCCATTCCAGCCGGTTGAAGATGGATAGAGCACCGCACCGCGCGGCGGCGTGGACGGGGTCTGCCCGCAGCGGCATGGCAGCGCCGTAGAACAGCTCAAGCAGCAGATGGATTGAGACATCGAATGCCAGCGCATACCCGGCCAGCCGCAGCAGTGTATGACGGCCGCGCTTGTCCTGTGCGGGCCAGAGGGCGGGCAGCAGATACTCCGGGTAAAGGGTCAGCTGATCCTTGGCGGCGGTGAAAAAATCTGCGCGCGTAAAAACGCTGTACTGCAGGTTCGTGATCCGCAGACGCGGCAGCACCGAGATCAGCATGACAGCGGTGGCTACCGCCAGCAGACAAAGCACGGCACGGGCCGTCTGCGACAGTGCAGATACCCGCCGCAGATAGACGACCGGCAGCACCGCCAGCAGACAGACGGAGCTCAGTGTGATCGCCCCGGGATAGAGCCGGTCGGCAAGCTGCCAGAGCCGCAGCAACTCCAAAACCGAGGAAAACACAAGCAATGCGCCGAACAGCAGCCTTAAAACCGGGTCGCAGGCCAGCCGCCAGCACCGGGCAAACAACCAGCCGACCGCCGCAAGCAGCAGTGCGCAGAGCGGGGCTGCTGCCAGACCGGCCCGGGGGCGGTAGGCTGTCTGGCTGCGCAGCAGCACGTTGACGAGCAGGCTGACGAGCAGTGCAGCAAACAGGCTGGGACATTCACGCTTCATGCTGACCGATCACCTCCCCGGAGCGGGCAAGGCGGCTCCAGATGCTGCGCACAAAACCGTCCCGCACGCTGGCCCTGCCCAGTGGCAGCAGCGGATAGAGATAGTCGTATCCAAAAGGCTCACTGCCGCAGGCCATTGCCAAAATCGTCAGTGCGGCGCAGGCCAGCCCCGGTACGCCAAAGCACCCTGCCAGCAGGATCACCGCGAAGCGGAACAGAATGGACTGCTCATACAGTGACGGAACGGCCAGCGTGGCGATGGTGGCTGCAGCAGCCATCGTCAGAACCGGCACGCTGACGATGCCGGCGCTGACGGCGGTTTCCCCGATGATGAGCGCCCCCACCAGACTGACCGTGTGGCTGATAGATTGCGGTGCGCGCAGACCGGCCTCGCGCACGATCTCAAGCAGCAGCGTTACGCAGAGCATTTCAAGCATGGGCGGCAGCGGCGTGGCAGCCTCCCCGCGGGCCAGCTTTGTCAGCAGCTGAATGGGGATGATCTCCGGCGCAAAAGCAACGGCCATGACATACAGCCCCGGCCCGAACACTGCCAACAGAAAAGCCAGATATTTCAGAATACGGATGAGGCCTGCAAACACAGCGCCGGAAGCGTAGTCATCAAGGCACTCAAAATGCTCAGCAAAAAAGCTGGGAATAATGAGCGCATAGGGGCACCCGGCTACCAGCACCACAACCTTGCCCTCGCACAGGCGGGCGCAGGCTGTGGCCGGGCGCTCGGTGTATGCGGCAGCCGGGAAGAGATTCAGCTTGTCCTGCTTGAGGAAGGAGGCAAAATAGGCGCTGTCGAGAAGGACCGGGATCTCGACATTTTCCAGCCGTGCGCGCAGCGCGGAAACGGTCTCCTCCGGGGCAAGGGCTTTGTCATAGCAAAGGCAGTATTCGGTTTTGGCGCGGGTATGGGCGGTTGTGATCTCCGCTACAAGGGTACCGGTGCGGAATTGACGCCGCAGCAGGGAAATATTGTTGCGCAGCAGCTCGGTAAACGCCTCCTGAGGGCCGCGCAGATTTCCCTCACCCGTTGGGGTTGAAACGGCGCGCTGTGGCATTTCCTGCGTGGAAAAGGCAACCGCCCGGCTCACATCATCGATCAGCAGCACGGACAACCCATTGCAGAGCAGCTCCACAAGGGCGGTCCTGTCGGTAACGGCCTCGGCCTCGGCGGGAATGCGGCTCTGGG
>ENA-OQCL01000792-OQCL01000792.1-human-gut-metagenome-genome-assembly--contig:-NODE-792-length-13540-cov-5.333557_pt1 | contig 13540 bp, 8 predicted proteins | sample MGYA00242502_ERZ504586 | MGnify/ENA primary metagenome ERZ504586 (study PRJEB26092, sample SAMD00036316) | human gut metagenome | host: Homo sapiens | study: EMG produced TPA metagenomics assembly of... | reverse complement strand
GCAAGAGGCCGTAGCAAACGCTCTCAACGTGGCACGATCCACCTATGCAAAGCTGGAAGGAGGAAGGAACAAATTTAACCTTGATATGATTGTTCGCCTTGCCAACTATTTCGACGTGGATTGCGATTTCATCTTGCGTGGCCATGTTTCCGCTCATAGCGAGGTATGCAAGGAAACGGGTTTGTCCGGGAAAGCAGTGGAGCATCTTAAAGTCTACGGACCTCTGCAGAGCGTTTTAAGTTCGCTCATAGAGGAGGTGGAGTTTTCGTCATTTTTAGCTTGCATATCCCGGTATATCAACGAAAGAAAGAGAGACAACCCGTCTTTTGATGATTGGGGTAATTCCACGCTGTATGCATATCGCCAGGAATTAGAGGCACATGGATTTGTTATATCTACACATTCCGAATGTGCCAAAAACTGGTATGAAAACGCACTTGAAGATCTGAAAAAAAACCTTGGATAAAATAGCAGAACGGGAAGGAGTGGACGAGTAGTGGCCAGCATTCTTGATGGGATCACGGGCGTTAAAGTAATCCAGAACGCCGACGGATCCACGGCCTACCAGGTGACAGTCAGCCGGGGCATAGATCCGCGCACCGGCAAGCAGCGGCGCCGCTATAAGACATTTACGCCGCCAGCGGGCATGAATAAACGCGAAATCAAAAAAGAAATCGAGCGGATCAAGGTGGAGTTGGGGGACGGTGTTACCAATACCAACAGCCACGCCAGCCGCCAGAGTTTCGCCGCCTATGCAAAGGAACTGATTGACCGGCGGGAACGCTCCGGGGAGTATAAAAGCAGAACAGCCACCGGATACCGGCGGCTGCTTGACAGAATTATGGATGATTTCGGAAATCTACCGCTGAATGAGATTACCCCGGAAACCATAGAGGCGTTTTATGACCGGCTCCGGCGTGAGGGATCCAGAATCCGAAAAGAGGACATCCGGGCAAATACGGAATCCATCGAGCGGGCAATGGAGCGGGAGGGAATCAGTGGTGCGGAGCTTGCCAGGCGATGCAAAATCAGCAAAAGTTCCATGAGTAAAACTATTCACGGGGCGCCCACCACGCGGGCCACGGCCAAAAAAAAGTGGCCAATGAACTGCGTGCGGATATTGGCGAGTTGTTCAAAATTACAGCGATCCATGGCGGCCTGTCGGAAAAAACTATACTCCTCTATTCTCACTTCATTGGCGGTGTATTCCATTCTGCCGTAAAGAAGGGAATTGTTAAAGATAATCCAGTAAACCGGGCGGATCGGCCAGAGGCAGAGGACAAAGAAGTGTCTGCGATCCAGCCGGAGGAATTGGCCCACATTTTTGAGTGCCTATCCCATGAGCCATTAAAATGGCGGCTGGTAGTTAATTTGCTGGCGCTCACCGGCGCCGAAGGGTAGAAATTTGCGGCGTTAAAATGGGATCACGTCGATCTCCAGAATGGGATTATCAAGATTGAACACTCGTTGAGCTACACGCCGGAGCGGGGCATATTTCTGGACAGCACGAAAACCAAACTGTCCGCTCCGTGAAGATTCCACAAGAGGTAGTGTCACTTTTGAAGCAGTACAGGGCGGAACAGCTGGAACTAATTTTTGCGGCTGGCCCGGCCTATGACCGCCAAGGATATCTATTTGCGCAGCCGGATGGAAAGCCCAGCAACCCGGAAAGCATTACCCTGTGGCTGAATCGCTTTTCAAAGAAATACGGCCTGCAAGGTGTCCACGCCCACGCATTCCGGCATTGTGCAGCTTCTCTGATGATTGCCAACGGAGTGGACATTGTAACCGTGGCGGCTATTTTGGGCCATGCAGACCCCACTACAACAGCCAAGGTGTATGCCCATGCTATTGAGGAGGCAAAGGTAAAGGCTTCCGAATGTCTGGCCGATGCAAATCTATACCGCCGGATCTAAAACAGGTAGCCATTAAGTCCAAAAAGGGCAGCCAAAAAGCCGGGAGTGAAACTAATCACTCCCGGCTCTATTTCTGACCGTTTATACCTCAATGTGCGGTATATTTGCGGTAAGCGAAAAAATAAAGAAATTATTTTTTTATATCTTACCACAAGTGGAGGAAAGTTGGGAAGAGTATAAAATGGCAGATCGAAAAAAGAGCGCATCTGCCGAGGGGACATAGGGTCCGGGGCACTGTATTCTCTTATTTTTCTTACAGAGGTTTGACACATTCCTTTATCTATGCTATAGTATGTCCAATAAGCGATGAAGAAAAAGAGTACGCAGGGATTTCTTCTCTTAGCGAGTCCGGACAGTGCAAGCGGGCAGAGAAACTTTGCTGAAGTGCGTTTCAGAGCCAGGAGACCGAAAAGAAGTAGGCTCTCCCGGGGATTCCCGTTACAGGATCAGAGTCTGTTTGGACTTAAAGAGGCCGATGCGGTGACGCAACGGTGAAATTGGGTGAGAATCACGAGTCTTTCGTCCCATGGGGGAGGAAGGGCTTTTTTTATTGTTTGAAATGAAGATCTTGCCCGATGCGGCAATGTTTCGCGAGCCTTGCTGCATCCATAGAATCTGCTGCTGAACTCTTTTTCATTGATCGCCATAGTAGGAATAGTAGGAAATGATAGGAGGAAATGATATGAATAAAATGAGGATGTCAAAAACTTAGCACAGAGCGTGCTGAAAGAGCACCAGACAAAAAAGCAGGGACGGCAGTTTATTCTCTGGATCCTGGCATTGGTCGTGGGCGCCGCTCTGGGCTGGCTCGGAATCAAGCCTTTGAATGAGCTCTTTAATTTTGTCGCGACGGTATTCACCCGTTTGTTCCAGTTCATCGCGGTACCGACGATCGCGCTCGCTGTCATCACGACACTGGCTGCACTCGGCGGCAAGAAGGAAACCGGTCGCATTTTTGCACACGCGGTCGTCTACACGCTTCTCACCACCGTCTTTGCGGCAGGTATCGGGCTTGCGATGTATCTTTGGGTGACACCGGGGAATCTGCCGACGGATCTGGCGAGCGCAGGGGCTTCGAGCGTGCCGCAGAAGCTGGGAACGGTCACATACTATGACCACATCTTGAATGTCATCCCGAATAACATTCTGCAGCCATTTCTGTCCGGCAATGTACTGGCTGTCATGCTGATCGCAGCCTCCTTCGGCCTCGGGCTTGCCTTCATGCCGAAGACGGAGAATCGCGAAGTCCTCCTGAAGGGTATCCTTGGTTTTCAGGAGCTTCTCTTTACGCTGATCAAAGCGCTTCTCGCCATTCTTCCTGTCGGTATTCTGGCTTTTGCAGGGCAGCTCTCCGCCCAGATCGAAGCAGGGGTCATCGTAGGGGCGCTCGGGAAATACACGCTCGTCATCATGGCAAGTAACGGTATCCAGTTCTTCCTTGTCCTGCCGCTCTTCCTTCTGGCTCGTGGACTGAATCCGATCGATGTTTTCAAGAAAATGTCTCCTGCCATTGCAGTCGCTCTCTTCACCAAGAGCTCTGCGGGCACACTGCCGGTGACGCTTGCCTCGGCGGAGAAGAATCTAAAGGCGAATCCCGCTGTTTCCCGCTTTGTACTTCCGATCTGCACGACCATCAACATGAACGGATGCGCAGCCTTTATACTGATCACTTCGCTCTTCGTCATGCAGAATGCGGGGATCGAGCTTTCGATGACGACCATGCTCACATGGCTCATCGTCGCAGTGCTCGCAGCTGTCGGCAATGCAGGCGTACCGATGGGATGCTACTTCCTGACGCTTTCCCTCATGAGCGGTATCGGCGCGCCGATCGGCATCATGGGTCTTATCCTTCCGATCTATACGATCATCGATATGATCGAGACAGCAGAGAATGTCTGGTCTGATTCCTGCGTCTGCGCGATGACCGACCATGATCTGAAAGGGAAATTGAATCAAGAATAGAAAAAACCGCTGTCCGAATGGTTTCGGACAGCGGTTTTTAGGTGAGGTTCAGGGTTCAAGGTTCAAGTTTTTCTGTGAGATCGACTTCTGCCTCGGCGAGGGAGATCGGGTCCTGGTCGAATGCGGAGAGGTGCATCTAGGCAGCGACCGGTACGCGGTCGACTTCTTTGTCGGCAAGGGCGGCTCTGACTCGTTCTTCTCTATACATAAAGGGGCTCCTTTCTGTATAAGGAATCATGAGATTCGCCATATTGTAGCATAGGAGAGAAGGGGGAACATGGTATAATGAGCAATATATACTTTGCAGCGAAGCTGCCGCTACAAGTTTGAAAGCAGGGATGACTGGCTAGGGATTGGGAGTCTCGAGTGACTGGTGACTAGTGACTAGTGACTGGGATTCTCCGGCATCGTCATCCCGAGCGCAGTCGAGGGATCTTTACTGCACTGCGGGAATCAGCGTGTATGCGTCGAGGGAAAATGATGTCCTGGTGCTGCCTCACATCAGGCGATGAACGTTCTGCAATAAAGATCGAGGGCTACGCTCGAGATGACGACGGCGCGAAGCGCTATCAAAATTCTGCGGCGCTTCCATATTTTTATGCGCCGCACCACCATTTCGCATTTCTCATTTCTAATTTCTCATTCAAGCGAGGCTTTCACCAACAATCAAAGGGCAGCACGTCCCATGGGCTAACCCTGCACCCGACGACCTTTAAGATCTAGGAGCTTTTTATGAAACTGTTTCGGACACGTTTTTCTTACCTATATATATGCTTTTCTTTCTTCTTGGCGGCTGCGCTCTGGTACACGGTGAAGATAGACTGTCTGGATCGGGCAGGAGAGCTCAAAGAGGCAGGGCGCGCGCTCCTGGACTTTTGGGACGTGCCGATCCTTCTTCTGGGGACGGCGTTCTTTTCTCTTTTACTGCTCAAACTGGTCGATCGGCTTTCTGGCTTTTCTTGTTCGAGGAGAACGGCAGCAGATCGGACATGGGTTCTTCCTGCATTCCTTCTGATGGTGCTTTGGCAGCTGCCCTTCCTTCTCTCGTTTTATCCGGCGCCGGGAATGAATGACACGGTCTTCATGATGGAGAATCCGCTCTATGCAAGCGTGCAGTTTCCATGGCTGTATTCGGTGATATACGGCTATGGTGCGGGCTGGGGGAAGGAGGCGCTGGGGAGCCGAGAGCCGGTCATCTTCTTCTTTTCTCTGCTGCAGCTTCTTTTGATCTCCTATGGGCTTACTGCCTTTGCCTTTTGGATGAAGGGACGTGTGCATGATCTTGCAGGATGGGGGCTGTACGGGTACTTTCTCTTTTTTCCGATGGTGGGAAATTATAGTATCGCGGCCGTGCGGGATGGCCTTTTCTCGCTGGGGCTGCTCTTCTTTGTATGGCTCTTTCTTCGGCGCGCGGAAGGGGAGCTTTGGGGGAGGGCGTCTCTTTGGATCCTTGCTGTGGCGCTTCTTGCGATGCTGCTTCGCAGCAATGGCCTCCTTGTCGCGCTCTTGGTATCCCTTGCTCTCTTTTTTCTGGAGAAACGGAAGGAGATTCTCCTCTTTTTTGTGATTTTTGCGTTGATCTCCATCATCCCCGCACAGGTCATCCAGCGCACCCATCACTGGGAGCCGCTCTTTCAGGAGTCCATGGCGATCCCGCTCCAGCAGCTGGGGCGGACAATGGTGCTTGGCGGTGAGCGAAGTGAGGAAACGAAAACGCTGATGGAAAATCTTCTCACCGAAGAAGAGTGGAAGAAAGAATACTCACCCTATACCGTGGACTTTGTAAAGTGGCATGACCATTTCCATAGAAACTGGCTGAATGGGCAGAAAAAAGAATTCCTGTCGGCATGGATGGATACCGGTTTGAGAAATCCGCGAATTTATGTCGAAGGCTGGCTGACGGAGACATATGCCCTTTGGAATCTGGATCCCTTCGAGTATGGCGTGCAGTCACGCTTCGGCTGGGCGCTTTCGGATGAGAATACAAAGGATATGAAACCGGCAGATAACGACCGCATGGCGACGGGGAATTTCCCTTTGCCGCTTTGGCTCAAGGCGCGGCTGGCGAATGTCTCCTATGAGGGAAGCCATTTCATCGGGACGGGGCTTTCGCTCTGGATCGCGCTTTTTCTGGGGCTCGTCTGGATCAGACAGGGGAAAAAAGGAATATCTCTGGGCGATTTTGCCGCTTCTAGTGAATACAGCCACTCTCCTCCTCTCCACACCGGCCTCTTCGGTTTTCCGCTATTCCTTCGCCTATGTCCTCTGCCTGCCCGTGCTGGGAATCCTCACGGTGGTGGGACGTAGTGAAAGTGAAGGGTGACAAGGGAGATGGGTTCAAGAGGTTCAATGCGCCGCGCTATCCCCTTAGAACCCTTTAAGTTAGAAAGCAGAAAAAACAATCTATCCTTTATGCGAATCCTCATAGGTTAAGCGGGTTCTGAAGGTTCCAAAGGTTCACAGGTTTCTCATCTTTTGCGAATATCATATATTCTAAACTCCGCGGCGCCTCCAGATGATGATGCGCTGTACCACCCTCTTAGAACCCTTAGAACCCCTTTAGAACCCCTTGAACCCTTGAACCCTTAAAACCCTTAAAACCCATTATACCTGCTGCCCCTAGTCCCTAGTCCCTAGTCCCTAGTCCCCCAGTCACTATTTTTCCCAAAGGAGTCCTCTCTATGAATGAATCACAAAAAGCTGCCATCCTCTCCGAAGGTCCCACGCTCTTTGATCGCGGGGCCGGGGACGGGAAAGACCTATACCATCATTCAGCGCGTGCTTTACCTCATCCGCGAGAAGAGGGTGAAGCCAGAAGAGATCATGCTGGTCACATACACGCAGAAGGCATCAAAGGAGCTGACGACGCGTCTCACGGATGTGCTGTCGAAGGCGGGCATCGAGGTGAATCTGCATGAGATGTACATCGGTACCTTTCATCACATTTGCCGAAAGATTCTGAAAGAATTTCAGGAGTATACGCATCTTCCGAAGAATTATCTGGCAGTGGATCAGTTCGAGCAGCAGTACATGGTGTATGAGCATCTGCAGGAATTTGCGGCGATCCCGGATTTCCGCCGTGTGATACAGGACTCCTATCTGAAGCAGGGGGAGCTGATCAGGATCTCTCCATGGCGCCAGTGCCAGACGATCTGCCGCTATGTGAATGGTCTCTCCGAGGAGCTGCTCTTGCCGGAAGAGATGCGGCGGACATGCGGGAATCAACTGGGCGGGCGCATAGAAGTGCTCGCGCGGATGATGATGAAGTACACGCGCCTCGAAGAGGAAAGGCATTTCATTGATTTCTCCCGCCTGCAGAAGGAGACATATGCGCTTCTTTCTTCCTATCCGGAGATCCTTGACCAGCTGCAGAAACGAATCCGGTACATCATGATCGATGAGTATCAGGATACGAATTTCATCCAGGAGCAGCTCATCCGTCTTCTTGGGGGCTGTTCTCAGCAGATCTTTGTGGTGGGGGATGATGACCAGAGTATTTATCGCTTCCGTGGGGCATCCATCGGAAATATTCTGGGATTTTCGAAGACCTATGAGACATGCCATACGTTCAAGCTGGATACGAATTATCGTTCGCATCCGGGCATTGTCCGCTTCTGCATGGACTGGATGCGCGGACTCAAAAGCTGGCGCGGAGCGGATGGGCGGATGTTCCGCTATGTGAAGGGGGACATTCATGCCGCGTCAGAGGAAACGGGGACGCCCGTCCTTCGCATCACGGGGAAGGATCTTTCTGAGTGCCACGCGCGTATAGCTGATTTCATCGAAGGGCTGAAAGAACGGGGGCAGATCACGGACTATAACCAAGTGGCGGTACTCTGTTCGTCCGTGAAAAGCAATGCATCGCGCGCTTTGCAGCTGCAGCTTCGACGGAAGGGGATCGCTTCCTACGCGCCGCGGGCGGGCTGGTTCTTCAAGCGACAGGAAGTCGAGTGGCTGATCGGGACGCTCCTATTGCTCTTTCCCAGTTTTTCGGATTCCATGGAAAATCGGGACGACATGCAGGAAACGAGAGGGATTCTCGATATATACTTCGAGTGCATGGGCGTCGCGCGGATGATGCTCGCAAAACCCGGGCACCGAGCGCTGAAAGACTGGCTGGACCGCACGCGGAGTGTCATTTCCTATGAGAAGAAACTCCCCGCCTCTTTTTTGCACCTCGTCTACCAGATGCTCTCCTTTGCACCATTTTCCGATATTTTGGACAGCGCAGTCCGGGGTGAATCGAATGCAGCCAGAAATCTGTCCGCCATCACGCGCCTGATTGCCCGTTTTGGCTTTTTCCTGCCGGAGAATCACGGGCATGGTGAGGAGACTGTGGAGGACGTGCATCTCTTCTTTTCCCGCTATCTGCGGCTGTGGTTTGAAAACGGCGTGAATGAGTATGAAGATGAAGAGCGCTATGCGCCCTCGGGCTCCGTATCCTTCCTGAATATCCACCAGGCAAAGGGGCTCGAGTACCCCGTTGTCATCGTGCCATCGCTCGACGAGCGGGCGCGCTGGGATGCAGAAAGTGACCTGATTTCCCAGGTGGTGGAAAAGGTGAGCGGACGAAAGCCTGCTGAGCCACCGAAGGAAATGAAAAATTTTGATTTATGGCGCAAGTACTATACGGCCTTCTCCCGCGCGGAAACGCTCCTCGTCCTCGCATCTTCTCAAAAGAACGGGGGATACTTCGGAAGCATTTCAATGGATCATGCCCGCTCTTCCTGCATATAATGCGAAAGAAGCAGACTACCACCACCTCACCTGCCGTCCTGTGGGGCGGAATGTGTTCAAGCCGCGTTTCGCCTTCACCTCGCAGATCGCCCTTTATGAAGAATGTCCGATGAAGTATCTCTGGCATCGCGTCTACCGCTTCGCAGGCACGCAGGGGAGTCATGCCATGTACGGTGAGCTTGTCCATGAGACGATCGAGGACATCCACCGCGCGGTCCTTCGCGGAGAGGCCGATCGAGTGATGCCCTCTGTGATCTACGGCTGGATGATGGCGAATTACATTTCCCTGTCTGAGAAAGAGAATAGCTGGCTCCCTGAGGCAAAACTGAAGCAGGCCTTTTCAGAGATTCGTGGATATGTGGATTTCCGGAAAAGGAAATTGGGACGATGCGCTTGCTGCCGAATGCCCTCTTGAGCTGGTCAAAGATGACTACATTCTGAACGGCATCATCGATCGTTCTCTCGGGAAATGGGGATCAGGTACAGGTCATAGACTTCAAGACAGGGAAGAAACCGCCGATGGATAGTCTCCTTATGGAGAAATACCGAAGCCAGCTCGAGGTATATGCCTACCTCGTCGAAACGAAACTCGGCCGCTCCGTGGAAAGGCTTGTCCTGTACTTCACCAGTGATGCCGAGGATCCATGCGTTGTTTTTCCTATGAGCAAAGAACGCGTGGAGAAACGGATGGAAGAATTCGATGAGACAGCAAGGCGGATCCTGGCGCGTGATTTTGCGCGTCGCTGTGAAATGAAAAAGAACGAGCTTCCGACGGCGTGCCGGTTCTGTGATTTCAGAAATATTGTGGAAGATAATGGGTTCAGGTTGATGGGTTCAGGGTTCGGGGGTAGCCATGGGGGCGGGTCGCCCTTTGATTCCATTTGAAAGCCTCGTTTGAATGAGAAATTAGAAATTAGAAATTAGAAATGGTGGTGGCGGCTTCGCCGCAAATATATATTTTGCAGCGAAGCTGCCACCACAACCCTGAACCCATCAACCTGAACCCTGAACCTTGAACCCTAAATAATAAATTTGTGGTTATAATAAGCGTGATGCATAATGAATGCTATATCATTACCTATCTATTCATATCATTTATTAAAACCATGATTGATACCAATTCATACAGGCTATTGATTTGCGGCTTTCACTGGTTAAAATAGTACTATCAAACGCTAAAAGCGCATCAGAATGACGCGATCATCGCGTTTATTCTATTTTATTGAGAGGGAGAATCTCATGAGACGAATCCATAAAGTACTGGTAGCCAACCGCGGCGAGATCGCGATCCGCGTATTCCGAGCCTGCAGTGAAATGGGCATCCGCACCGTGGCTATCTATTCGAAAGAAGATATCCTGTCCCTGCACAGAAACCGTGCGGACGAAGCCTACTTGGTCGGTGAAGGGGATAAGCCGATCGACGCATATCTTGACATCGAAGATATCATCCGTATCTGTAAGGAGCATGACGTCGATGCCATTCATCCGGGCTACGGCTTCCTTGCTGAAAATGCGAAGCTCGCCCAGCGCTGCGAAGAAGAAGGCATCATTTTCATCGGGCCGAAGGTTGAACATCTCATCATGTTCGGTGACAAGGTGAATGCCCGCATTCAGGCAGAAAAAGCGCAGATCCCGATGATCCCGGGGACCAAGGGCGCGGTTCACAGCTTTGATGAAGTGAAGGCTTTCGCAGAAACCTACGGACTCCCGGTCATGATCAAAGCCGTCAATGGCGGCGGCGGACGCGGCATGAGAAATGTCGACCGCATGGAAGATCTGGAAGAAGCGTACAACCGTGCGCGCTCTGAAGCAAAGATGGCCTTCGGTGATGATGAAGTCTATGTCGAACGCTGCATCATGAATCCGAAGCACATCGAAGTACAGGTCATGGGGGATGAGCACGGCAATGTGGTGCATCTCTTCGAACGTGACTGCTCTATCCAGCGCCGTCACCAGAAGGTCATCGAAATGGCGCCGGCATGGTCTCTTCCGAAGGAGCTCAGAAAGAACATCTGCGATGCAGCTGTCAAACTGATGAAGAATGTCCACTATGTGAATGCCGGTACGGTCGAATTCCTGGTCGATCAGGATGAAAAGCACTTCTATTTCATCGAAGTCAATCCGCGTGTCCAGGTCGAACACACCGTCACGGAAATGATCACCAATGTGGATATCGTCAAGAGCCAGATCCTCATCGCTGAGGGCTATGCTCTTGACGGGCCAGAGATCGCCATTGGCCAGCAGGATGAGATCTGGTACAAAGGTGTTGCCATCCAGTGCCGTATCACCACGGAAGATCCGCAGAACAATTTCATGCCGGATACCGGTAAGATCATCGCCTATCGTTCCGGCGGCGGACCTGGCATCCGTCTTGATGCCGGTACGGCTTACACCGGCGCCGTCATCACCCCATACTATGATTCTCTCCTCGTCAAAGTTACCGCGCATGCCCTTCATCCGAAGGACACCATCCACAAGATGCTCCGCTGCATGGAAGAATTCCGCATTTCCGGCGTGAAGACGAATATCTATTTCCTGCAGAACATGCTTCGTACCCGTGATTTCCAGGAAGGGCTCTGCGATGTCAACTACATCGACAGAAACCCGTGGCTTCTGCAGGAACCGGATATGATTTCCGACCGCGGCACGAAGCTGCTCTCCTACATCGGCGACATCACCGTCAATGGCTATGCCGGCGCCGGCCATCAGGAAAAGCCGGATTTCAATCCGCTTCCGCTGCTCGATGCAGACAAGATCGAAGCGCCGAAGGGCACCCGGCAGCTGCTCGATGAAATGGGGCCGGAGAAATTCTCCAAGTGGGTCATGGACCAGAAGGAAGTCATGTTCATGGATACCACGTACCGTGATGCGCACCAGTCTCTGCTCGCGACCCGTGTCAGGACCCATGACATCATGAATGCCATCCATTATACGGCGGTCCATGTCCCGCAGCTCTTCTCCTTCGAGAACTGGGGCGGCGCGACCTTCGACGTGGCTTATCGTTTCCTTGATGAAAGCCCGTGGGAGCGCCTTCGCCAGATGAGAAAAGCCGCACCGAACATCCTCTTCCAGATGCTGACCCGCGGTGCGAATACCGTCGGCTATACCAACTATCCGGAAAATGTGATCCGTCACTTCATCGATCAGGCGGCTGACAATGGTGTCGATGTATTCCGTATCTTCGACTGCCTGAACCAGCTCAGCCATATGACCGTCACCATCGATGAAGTCCGCAAGAAAGAAAAGCTCGCTGAAGCCTGCTTCTGCTACACCGGCGATATCATGGATCCGAACCGCCAGAAGTACTCTCTGAAATACTACACCGACCTTGCGAAACAGATGCAGGATGCCGGTGCGAATATCATCGCGATCAAAGATATGGCAGGTCTCCTCAAGCCGGAAGCTGCCTATGCCCTGATCTCTGCGCTGAAAGATGCTGTCGATCTCCCGATCCATCTCCATAGCCATGAAGGCGGCGGATGCACCCTGTACTCCTATGCCAAAGCCGTCGATGCAGGCGTCGATATCTTAGACGTTGCGACCGGCGCACTCTCTGGCGGTACCAGCCAGCCGTCCATGACCTCCATGTACTACGCACTGCAGAATAACCCGCGCCAGCCGCAGCTGGATATCGATGCGCTTGAGACCATCGACCGCTACTGGCAGGGTGTCCGTCCGTACTATGCGGGTGTCGACTCCAAGATGACGAATCCGAATACGACCCTTTACCAGCATGAAATGCCTGGCGGACAGTATTCGAACCTGCGCCAGCAGGCAACGGCTGTCGGTCTCGGAGCCCAGTGGCCGGAAGTTTGCCGCATGTATGCGAAGGTCAATATGATGTTCGGCGATATCATCAAGGTCACCCCGTCCTCCAAGGTCGTCGGCGATATGACCCTCTTCATGGTACAGAACCATCTGACCGAGAAGGATATCTATGAAAAGGGCGATACCCTCGACTTCCCGCAGTCCGTTGTCGACTTCTTCGACGGTAAGCTCGGCATCCCGTATGGCGGCTTCCCGGAAAAACTCCAGCAGATCATCCTGCGCGGACAGAAGCCGCACCTCGAAAGCCAGCCGGAGAATGTCGACTTTGAAGAAGTCAAGATGGAAATGAAAGAGAAGCACATCCCGACCCGCGAAGAAGATGTCTCCTCCTACTGCATCTATCCGAAAGTCTTCTCCGACTACATGGATCGCTATCATAAGTATGGCGACCTCTCTCTCCTTGATACGCCGACCTATTTCTTCGGCATGAAAGTCGGTGAAGAAATCCGCATCAACATCGATGAAGGCAAGATGCTCCTCGTTCGCCTTGACAATGTCACAAAACCGGACCTGGAAGGCAACAGAGAGCTTCAGTTCGAGCTGAACGGCATGCCGCGCGAGATCAAGATCCACGACGCTCATGTGGCAGAGTCTGCGAATACCTCCAGAAAAGCGGACAAGGACGTACCGGGCGAAGTCGGTGCGACACTCTCCGGCTCCGTGGTAAAACTCCTCGTCGAAAAAGGCTCCTCTGTCAAGAAGGGCGACCCCGTCATCGTCACCGAAGCGATGAAGATGGAAACCACCATCACCGCGCCGATGGATGGTATCGTGAGTGAGATCCATGTCAAGGCTGGTCAGCGCATCGAATCCGGCGACCTCCTCATGGTTATCGAATAAGAGTAATACATAGCGCTTGAAAAAACCGCTCTGCCAAAGCAGGGCGGTTTTTGATCGTGAGAGCAACTGGGCAATGCTATTAAGTTAAGGAAATCGTTAGCTGCGTAACGTCTTGCTTCCCCCTTCGGGCAATGCTATTAAGTTAAGGAAATCGTTAGCTACGTAACGTCTTGCTTCCCCCTTCGGGGGAAGTGCCGAAGGCAATAGGGGCATGCTAGCGGTATAGCGTGCTATGTTGAATAGTCCGATGCTATCGA
>ENA-OQCL01000791-OQCL01000791.1-human-gut-metagenome-genome-assembly--contig:-NODE-791-length-13553-cov-5.331819_pt1 | contig 13553 bp, 12 predicted proteins | sample MGYA00242502_ERZ504586 | MGnify/ENA primary metagenome ERZ504586 (study PRJEB26092, sample SAMD00036316) | human gut metagenome | host: Homo sapiens | study: EMG produced TPA metagenomics assembly of... | reverse complement strand
CGGTCATTATCCCGATGTGGAACGGGGCTTCGGCCATAGCCGGGGCGCAGAAGCAGAACGCCGCCAATACGACCGCCAGCAGTAACGCTGCCTTTTTCATAAAAAATTTCCTCCCTCTAAAATTTTGCGGAACGCGGACGACATAGCCGTCTGAACCAGTTTATTGTCCGAGTTCCGTGAGTTAGCCGCATTATAGTGGCGCGCCGCGCCGCGTGTCAACATGAGGCGCGCGCCCGAAAGCGCGGCGAAATATATAAATCGTCCGCGCGCGCGTATTGCGCTTGACTTGCCGCGAACGGCTGTAATATCATTGTTGCTGTAAGGCACGTTTGTCATATAGCTCAAAGTTTTACTAAAAATCGACAAAAACCGCCGTTTTCGTCTGTTTATCCGGCGTTCGCCGGCGTTATCGGAAAAATATCTCAATATATTGGAGGTCCTCTCAATGATAAGAAAAGAAAGGGTCGCGCGTCTCGCGGAAGAGCTTCGCAGAAGGGGGCTCGACGCCGTTTATCTCGGCCCGTCGACCGACCTTGAGTACATCAGCGGCCTCGACACCCATCCCGACGAGCGCGTCCGCGGCCTCATGGTCGCGAAGGACGAGCGCTGCTTCGCCATGACGCCGCTGCTCTACCGCGAAGAGATGGTGAAGGCCTTCGGCGACGTTCCCTTCTACGCCGAATGGGACGACCACGAGGGCTTCACGGGCGCCTTCCGCCGCGGCTGTGAGCACCTCGGAATAGTCGGCGGGAAGATAGCCTTCAACGATGGAGTGCGCGCCGTAGACATGCTCGCCGTGCGCGACACGATGCCGCTCGAAATGGTCAACGGCTTCGACATCCTCACGGGCCAGCGCTCGCGCAAGGACGACGAAGAGCTTGAGATAATGCGCGAATCGTCGAAGATAGTCGACAACGTCGTCGCGAAGCTTCAGAAATTCATCAGGCCGGGCATGAAAGAGCGCGACATAGCGAAGAAGATAGCGGAGTTCTTCGAGGAGGACGGCGTAACGCAGATGTCCTTCAGCCCCATCGTCGCGAGCGGCCCGAACGGCTCAATGCCGCACTACTCGGGCGGAGACCGCGTCATTGAAGACAACGACATAATCATCCTCGACCTCGGCGGACGCTGGAAGGGCTACTGCTCGGACACGACGCGCACCTTCTTCACCGGCACGCCGACGCAGGAAATGCGCGACATCTACGAAATAGTCCGCAGGGCGCAGGCGACCGGCGAAGCGGCGGTGCAGCCCGGAGCGACCGGACAGGACGTCGACCGCGCGGCGCGCCAGGTCATCATCGACGCCGGCTACGGCAAATACTTCTTTAACCGCGTCGGCCACGGCATCGGCGTCGCGGTACACGAAGGCCCCTACATGATAGAGGGCAACACCGTGCCGCTTGAGCCCGGCAACGTATTCAGCGTCGAGCCCGGCATCTACATCCCCGGCAAGTTCGGCGTCCGCATAGAGAACCTCGTCGCCGTCAGAAAGAACGGAACGGGCGAGGCGCTCAACCACTTCTCGCGCGACATCACCGTCTGCGGAGAATAGGCATTACGCCCGCGCGGCGCTCCCGCGCGGGCTAACGCATAAAACTTTTTTATTTATCTGAGGAGGAAATGTGAAGATGAGAAAGACCAGCGCATTGATCCTTGCTTTGGCCGCGACGCTCGTCATGGCTGCGGCCGCGTTTGCGGAAGCCCCCTTCCACATTGGCATAGCGACCCTGACGGTCTCTCAGGCCGAGGACACCTACCGCGGCGCCGAGCGCATGATTCAGGAATACGGCGACGTCGCCGACGGCGGAATGGTCCAGCACGTTACGATGCCGGACAACTTCATGTCTGAAATGGAGACGACCATATCTCAGATAGTCGGCCTCGCCGACGACCCGAAGATGAAGGTCATAGTCGTTGACGACGCAATCCCCGGAACGACGGAAGCCTTCCGCCGCGTAAAGGAGAAGAGGCCCGACATCCTCTGCTTCGCCGGACAGCCGCAGGAAGACCCGGGCGTCATATCGAGCGTCGCCGACCTCTCCGTCAGCGTCGACTTCGTGTCGCGCGGCTACCTCATGGTCGACACCGCGAAGAAGCTCGGCGCGAAGAAATTCGTCCACATCTCCTTCCCGCGCCACATGAGCTATGAGACGCTCGGACGCCGCCGCGCAATAATGGAAGCGGCCTGCAAAGACCTCGGCCTCGAATTCATCTTCGAGACGGCCCCCGACCCGACCAGCGACGTCGGCGTAGCTGGCGCGCAGCAGTTCGTCCTTGAAAAGACCCCGGCTTGGCTCGACAAGTACGGAAAGGAAACCGCTTTCTTCTGCACCAACGACGCCCAGACCGAACCGCTCCTCAAGCAGATAGCGAAGTACGGCGGAATCTTCGTCGAACCCGACCTTCCGTCACCGCTCATGGGCTATCCAGGAGCGCTCGGCATCGACCTTTCGGCTGAAGCCGGAGACTTCCCGGCGATAATGAAGAAGGTCGAACAGGCCGTCATCGACGCCGGCGGAAAGGGCAGAATGGGAACGTGGAGCTACTCCTTCGGATGGAGCACGGTCTGCGCCCTCGCCGAGTACGGCAAGCGCATCACCGAAGGCGAAGCGAAGCTTTACCGTCTGAAGGACCTCTGGGCCTGCTACGACAAGTACACGCCCGGCGCGCAGTGGATGGGCTCCGAGTACCTCGACATGGCGACGCAGGTCAAGATGCGCAACTTCCTGCTCGTCTACCAGGATACCTATATCTTCGGCAAGGGCTACATGGACATCACGAAAGTCCAGGTTCCCGAGAAATTTATGACGATAAAATAAGCGCTGTAAACAGAGCCGCGTAATTTAAATCTTTCCGGCGCGCGCGCCGGAAAGATTTTTATGATTAAAGCGCCGCGGCGTATCCTCCTTGTTATCTTGTCGTTTATCAACAAATCAACTATTATAAGTTTAGTTTTATGCGCAAAGAGTTTAACGAAGAAAAGCCATAAAATTATATGCATAGAGCAACGAGGTGAAATGTATGGGCACAGGAGTCCCTCTATTGAAAATGGAGAACATCGGTAAAGAGTACTTCGGCAACCGCGTTCTCCAGGACGTTAGCTTTTCGCTGCAGCCGGGGGAAATAATGGGGCTGGTCGGAGAAAACGGGGCCGGCAAGTCGACGCTGATGAATATACTTTTCGGGATGCCCGTCATCGCCGAAACGGGCGGCTACGAAGGGAAGATAAAGATCGACGGCGAAGAGATCCATTTCAAAGACCCGCTCGACGCCCTCAAGGCCGGAATAGGAATGGTGCACCAGGAGTTCTCGCTCATACCTGGTTTCAGCGCGACCGAGAACATCCTGCTCAACAGAGAATCGACTAAGTACAATTTCACCGTCGAGGTCTTCGGCGACAGGCTCAAGACTCTCGACAGGGCGGACATGCGCGCGAGGGCGGAGAAGGCCATCAAGACGCTCGGCGTCGACCTCAAGGCCGACACGCTGATAAGCGAGATGCCCGTCGGACACAAGCAGTTTACGGAAATAGCGCGCGAGATAGACAGGAGCAAGACGAGGCTGCTCGTCCTCGACGAGCCGACCGCGGTCCTCGCCGAGAGCGAGGCGACCGTCCTCATCGCGGCGCTGCGCAAGCTCTCCGAACAGGGCATCGCGATAATCTTCATCTCCCACCGCCTCCAGGAAATAATCGACCTTTGCGACAAACTGATAGTGCTGCGCGACGGGCGCGTCATCCAGGAGGCAAAAACCTCCGAAACGAACGTGCGCCAGATAGCCGCGTGGATGGTCGACCGCAAAGGCGACGGCGGAGTCCAGACGGAAGAGCGCAAGGAAGAGCACCAGAAGGAAATCGGCGAGGTCGTCCTCAAGACCGAGCACCTCTGGGTCGACATGCCCGGAGAGACTGTCCGCGACGTTTCGATAGAGGTGCGCCGCGGCGAGATACTCGGCTTCGGCGGACTGGCGGGACAGGGCAAGGTCGGCATCTCGAACGGCATCATGGGCCTTTACGCCGCGGGCGGCAAGGTATGGCTGCGCGGCAAGGAGATAAAGCTCAACGACCCCGACGCGTCGCTGCGCGAGGGCATGGCCTTCGTCTCTGAGGACCGCCGCGGTGTCGGCCTGCTTCTCGAAGAAGGCATCGACTGGAACATCACCTTCACCGCGATGCAGGTGCAGGAGAAGTTTATAAAGAATCTCTTCGGCGGCCTCGTGAAATGGCGCGACGACAAGGCCATCGAGCAGTGCGCCGAGGATTACATCAAATCCCTCGAAATCCGCTGCACAGGGCCGAAGCAGCGCGCGATAGAGCTCTCCGGCGGAAACCAGCAGAAGGTCTGCCTCGCGAAAGCCTTCGCCGTAAACCCGGAAATCCTCTTCGTCTCCGAGCCGACGCGCGGAATCGACGTCGGAGCCAAAAAGCTCGTCCTCGACACTCTGCGCCGCGTCAACCGCGAGAACGGCACGACGATCATCATGACCTCGTCCGAGCTGGAGGAGCTCCGCTCGATATGCGACCGCATCGCGATAATCAACGAGGGGCGCGTCTCAGGCATACTTCCGGCCTCCGCCGAAGCGGAGGAGTTCGGACTGCTGATGCTCGGCCACGTCGAAGAAGAGACGGCCGCGGCAAATCAATAGAGAACGCAGGTGAATTACAATGCAGGGCAAATTAAAGCAGTTTATTGAAAACGCCGGCTGGCCGCGAATAATAATAGCGCTCTTCCTACTCGCGCTCTTCATCGCCGCGCCCTTCGTCGGCGTCCGCATAGACGCCTCCATCTCCGACACGCTCGTGCGCGTCGGGATGAACGGCATCCTCGTGCTTGCGATGGTGCCGATGATACAGTCCGGCTGCGGGCTGAACTTCGGCCTCCCGCTCGGGATAATAGCCGGCCTCCTCGGCGCCGTCACCTCGATACAGATAGGCGTGACGGGCGGCGTAGGCTTCCTCATCGCCATGGCGATAGCCGTTCCGATAGCCGTCGTCCTCGGCTGGCTCTACGGGCAGCTGCTCAACCGCGTCAAGGGCGACGAAATGATGATAGCGACATACGTCGGCTTCTCCTCCGTCGCGCTCATGTGCATCGCCTGGCTGCTGCTCCCCTACACGAGCCCGACGATGATCTGGGGCTACGGCGGCTCCGGCCTCCGCACTACGATAAGCGTCGAGGGCTTCTGGCTCAACGCGCTCAGCCAGTACGTCAACATCAGGATAGGCGAGTTCTTCTACATCCCGGTCGGAATGTTCCTCTTCTTCGCCTTCGTCTCCTTCCTCGTCTGGGCCTTCTTCCGCACCAAGACTGGAACCGCTATAACGGCGGTCGGCTCCAACCCGGAGTTCGCGCGCGCCTCGGGCATCGACGTGGACAAGATGCGCACGATATCGGTCGTCATGTCGACCGTGCTCGGCGCGATAGGCATCCTGGTCTACGAACAGAGCTTCGGATTCATCCAGCTCTACATGGGCCCCTTCTACATGGCCTTCCCGGCGGTCGCGGCGATACTGCTCGGCGGCGCTTCGGTCAATAAGGCCACGATGGTCAACGTCGTCGTCGGAACGTTCCTCTTTCAGGGGATACTCACGATGACGCCGTCGGTTATAAACAGCGTAATGCAGACGGACATGTCCGAGGTCATACGCATAATAGTCAGTAACGGCATGATACTCTACGCCCTTACCAGGAAAGTGACGGTGAAACGATAATGGCGGAGCAGAAACGCGACTTAAAGAACTTACTTGCGGACTACGCCGTCCCGATCGTCTTCATCGGGCTTTCGGCGATAGCGATTCCTCTTTCGGGATTCTCGGCGACATATCTGATACAGGAAATGTTCACGCGCCTCGCGCGCAACTCCTTCCTCGTCCTCTCGCTGCTCATCCCGATACTCGCGGGCATGGGGCTCAACTTCGGTATGGTTCTCGGCGCGATGGCGGGGCAGATAGGGCTCATCTTCGTCACCGACTGGGCCGTCGCGGGCTGGCCGGGAATGCTGCTCGCATCGATAGTCGGAATGCCGATAGCGATAGTCCTCGGCTACATCTGCGGAGCGGTCCTCAACAGGGCCAAGGGACGCGAGATGGTTACGTCGTACATCCTCGGATTCTTCATCAACGGCGTCTATCAGCTCGTCGTCCTCTACGGAATGGGCCGCCTGATACCGATCAGCAACCCGCAGCTCGTCCTTTCGCGCGGCTACGGCATACGCAACGCCATCAACCTCACGGGCATACGCCGCACGCTCGACACGCTCATCCCGTTTAAGATAGGCACGATAGACATACCGATAGCGACCTTCCTCGTCATCGGCGTCTTCTGCCTCTTCATCATCTGGTTCCGCCGCACGAAGCTCGGGCAGGACATGCGCGCGATAGGCCAGGACATGGCCGTCGCCGAGGCCGCGGGCATCCCGGTCGAGCGCACGAGGATAATAGCGATAATCATATCGACGGTCCTCGCCTGCTTCGGACAGATAATATTCCTCCAGAACATCGGAACGATGAACACCTACAACAGCCACGACCAGGCCGGTATGTTCGCAATAGCGGCGATACTGATAGGCGGAGCCTCCGTCAGCCGCGCGACGATAACGAACGTCTTCGTCGGCGTCATACTTTTCCACCTGATGTTCGTCGTCTCGCCGATGGCCGGTAAAGAGCTCATCGGACAGGCGCAGCTCGGAGAATACTTCCGCGTCTTCGTCTCGTACGGCATCATCGCGCTCGCGCTCGTGCTCCACGCATGGAAACGCCACCGCGACCGCCTTGCCGCGCGCAGAAGCCTGAGAGGAGAATAACGATGGAAAACGTCAACAAAAGAAGGCTCGTCATACGCGTCGCGCTCGTCGTCCTGCTGATAGCGCTCTGCTTCGGCCTCTACTACATAGGCAAAGAACACGATGTCTACATCGACAACAAAACCGTTACGATAGACGGCAAGGAATACCTTGAGATGGAATACATCGCCGTATCCTTCGACGGGGAAGACGAAGACGCCGTCGAATATTTCGCAGGCGACCGTGACGTAGTCAAGCTCCAAGGTCCAAGCCACACGATTAAAATCGTAGTTATGGACGAAGACACCGAAGAGGTCATAAAAACTGTGGAGCGCGAGCTGAAACTCGGCACAATCCCCAGCATAATGGTCTCGCTCCCCGCGATAGCGGAAGAGGCGGAAAAACGTGGAACTGCCGCTCCCGCACCTCCAGCAGGCCGCGCCCGCGCCCGACGACGAACCGGCCGGCGGCGGTATGGACGCCGGGCCGTCGTTCTCAGAATAACTAGACGCCCAAAACATACAGGCCGCGTGCAGAAAATGCACGCGGCCTTACTTATAGGAGAAAATGGCAAAATGAACGAAACGAAGATATATTTCATACGCCACGGCGAATGCGACGGCAACAGGGATAAAAGAATACGCGGCTGCGTTGACTTCCCGCTCAACGAAAACGGCCTGCGGCAGGCGCGGGCCGTGGCGGCGCAGCTCAAAGATGCGGGAATATCCGCAATCGTAACCAGCCCCCTCGCGCGCGCATACGAAACCGCGCGCATACTCGGCGAAGCGGCTGGCGTGGAACCAGTCATGAAAGAGGGCTTCCGCAACATCTGCTTCGGCGAATGGGAAAACCGCCTGCAAAGCGACATAATGCGAGAATATCCCGAAGAATGGCGCACGTGGACGACGCGCCCCGAAGAACTGCGCGTCGCGGGCGCGGAGAATCTTTTCGACGTGCGCGAACGTTCGCTTCGCGAGCTTGAAAACACAGTCGCGGAGTACGAGGGGCGGACGATAGCGCTGGTCTCCCACCGCGCGCTCATAAAGCCGATGCTCGCAGGCGCGCTCGGCGTCGCCGCGCCCTTCTTTTGGCGGCTCCACCTCGACAACGCCGCCTACGGCCTCCTGACACACACGCCCGCCCGCGGCTTCACGCTGCGCGCGCTCAACATCACCGAACACCTGAAAAACCTAAAAATCGCAGACGACTTCGACAGTATGTAAGCCGTCCCGTTCAAATCCAGGTTTACATGAAAAATTTCGCACACTCTCGCTGCGCAGGCGCTTCACAAAGCCTGCGCTCTGCTATTATTATTTTGTAAAGTTCCAACAAATTCATGCGAGGGGTGTTGATATGTCGAAGATATATACTCTCACGGCGGCGGAGATCTCTGACAAAGTCTGCGAGCTTGCGCTGACCGCGAACATGTACCTGCCGGAGGACGTGGCGGAATCGCTGAAGAAAGCGCGCGCAGCGGAAAAGCTTGAGCGCGCGCAGTCGCTCTACGACGAAATAATCCAAAAACGCGGAACTGGCCGCGGAGAAATATATGCCGATATGCCAAGACTGCGGCATGGCCGTGCTGTTCATTGAACTTGGACAGGACCTCCACGTAGAAGGCGGAAACCTTGAGGAAGCAGTCCACGAGGGAGTCCGCCGCGCATACCGCGAGGGCTACCTGCGCAAGTCCGTCGTGCGCGACCCGCTTGCCGACAGACGCAACACGGGCGACAACACGCCCGCGATAATCCACTGGAAAATAGTCCCCGGCGGCGCGATAGACATCACGATAACGCCGAAGGGCATGGGCAGCGAGAACATGAGCCGCATATTCATGCTCAAGCCCGCCGACGGCTCTGAGGGCGTTGTGCGCTCTGTCGTCGAAACGGTGCGCGAAGCCGGCTCCAACCCCTGCCCGCCGGTGGTGATAGGCGTCGGCATCGGCGGCAACTTCGAGACCGCGCCGCTCGCCGCGAAAGAGGCGCTGCTCGTCCCATGCGGCGTCCGCAACCCGATAGAATACTACGCGAAGCTCGAAGAAGAAATCCTGCGCGAAGTCAACAAACTCGGCATAGGCCCGTCCGGCTGCGGCGGCACGGTCACTGCGCTCGACGCGCACATCGTGACGAAGCCGACGCACATCGCCGGAATGCCCGTCGCCGTAAACATCTGCTGCCACGCGCTGCGCCACGCGCACGGACGCATCGAAGGGAGAGGCTAAGGACATGAGCGAGATAAAATACATAACGCTGCCGCTCGACGACGAAACGGCGGAATCTCTGCGCGCTGGCGACATAGTGCGCCTCTCGGGCAAAATCCTCGTCGGCCGCGACGCCGCGCACAAGCGCATAGTCGAGGCGATAAAGTCCGGCGCGGAATCGCCCGTCCCGATAAAGGACGAAGTCATCTACTACGCGGGCCCAGCGCCCACGCCTCCCGGAGCCGCCATCGGCCCCGTCGGCCCGACCACAAGCGGACGCATGGACCCATACGCGCCGCTGCTCATTGAAAAAGGGCTGCGCGGCATGATAGGCAAGGGCAAGCGCACGCAGGCCGTCCTCGACGCGATGAAGGAGCACAAAGCCGTCTACTTCGGCGCGACCGGCGGGACGGCGGTGCTCCTTGCCGACTGCGTCAAAAGCGCAGAAACGATAGCCTACGAAGACCTCGGCCCGGAGGCGGTGCTTCGCCTTGAAGTCAAGGATATGCCGCTCACAGTCATAGCCGACTGCCACGGCGGCAACCTCTACGAAACCGGCCCGGAAGAGGCGCGGAAGCTGATGTAAAATCCTGAGAACAGGGATAAATCTGCTGAAACACGGCGGACAGGACGAAGCGAAGTCCTGTCCTTTTTTATGCGTGCTTTTAGTATAGTATCAAAATTCACAAATATATCAGAACAATAAGTGAAAATATAAAAGAATAGGGCTGTGGCACTATATACGCTGGATGTGGTTTATTGTATTCTTACTCCACGTCATATGAATCGTACCTATTGTGAAAAATTCACAAAATGATAATAGTACGAGACAGGCGAATTTATATACTTGAAGGGGACAGGTTGATGAGAAATTTTTGCAGAACGGCGTTGTCATTTGTTCTTATCCTTGCGCTGGCCGCGGCGTCGGAGGCCGCGACCTTTATCAACGTCGGCACGGGCTCGACGGGCGGGACTTATTATCCCGTAGGCGCGGCGATGGCTAAGGTGTGGAACGACACGATTCCCGACATGCGCGCGAACGCGCAGTCGACCGGCGGAACGGCGCAGAATCTTTCGCTTCTCTCGAAGGGCGAGGCCGAGATCGTCTTCGCCGACGGCCTTTACTATTTCGCCTACGAGGGCATGGGCATGTTCGAAGGCAAGCCGATGAAGGGGCTGCGCGCGATCGCGCCGCTTTACGCGGAGCCGGTGCATTTCCTCGTCGCTAAGGGAAGCGGCATAAAGAGCATAAAGGACCTGAAGGGCAAGCGCGTCTCGGTAGGCGCGGTCGGAAGCGGAACTGAGATTACGGTGCGCGCGCTTCTGCGGGCGAACGGCATCGACCCCGACAAGGACATCCGCGCGGAGAATCTCGGCCTTTCGGACACCGCTTCGGCCTTCGCCGACAAGCACATCGACGCGGGGCTCACCGTCGGAGCGCTCGGCATCGCGGGCATCGTCGAGATAATGACCGTCGGGACGGCGGAGCTGATAGATTTCGAACCCGCGGTAATAGAATCCCTCTGCAAGGAGCTGCCCTATTATCTGCCGTTCGAAATACCGGCGAATACCTACAAGGGACAGGAAAAACCCATAAAGGCGATGGCGAGTTGGAACGTCCTCATCACGAACGACAAGCTTGACGAAGAGACGGCCTACCAGATGACGAAGGCCCTCTACGATAAGAAGGAGGACATCCTCAACGTTTCGTCTAGGCTTTCTTCGATGGCCCCGGAGAACCTCAAGTATATAACGATACCTCTTCATCCGGGAGCGGAGCGCTATTACAGGGAGACAGGCGCGGTCGAGTAAGGCCGCGGAGTGCGCGGGGGCTTTTTTCCCCCGCGCGGCTGAAAAAGCAGGACGGAGGACGCGGAATCAAAATGAACGGACAGAGAAACGAATCGTTGATAGAGAACATAAGCATGAACGAGGCCGATGTCAGCAGCCTCGTCGAAAAAATACGACCAGGAGAGCCGTTACAGGCGGCTGTCTGGCTGGCAGGGGAAGTTTGCTACCTTCTGGCTCGCGGCTATGTCGCTCTTCCACCTCTATACGGCTGGGATAACGGCGATGCCGATAACCATTCAGCGCGCGATACATCTTACATTCGCAATCGTCGCCGTCTATGTGCTTTATCCGGCGACGCGCAGGGGCGACAAGCTTCGCGCTCCGTGGTACGATTGGCTACTCGCTGCCGCCGCGGGCAGTGTCGTCGGCTACATCGCGGTCTTCTTCAACGAGATTGCGCGCCGCGGAGCGGAGCCGTTAGGCTATGAAATCTTCCTCGGAGTGGCGGCGATTCTGCTCGTCATCGAGGCGGGGCGGCGCGTCGTAGGCCTCGTGCTCCCGTGCCTCAGCGTGCTCTTCCTGCTCTACTGCTACTTCGGCTATACGCGCCGGGATGTTCCAGATTCGCGGATATTCTCTGAACAGGATAATACAGCACATGTACCTGACCTCCGAGGGCATCTTCGGCCTCGCGCTCGGAGTCTCCTCGACCTTCGTCATAGTCTTTATAATCTTCGGAGCCTACCTCAGCAGAAGCGGCGGCGCGAAATTCTTCAACGAGCTCGCGCTTGCGCTCGCGGGCGGAAGCCCGGGCGGCCCGGCTAAGGTCGCAGTCGTCGCCTCCGGGCTGCTCGGCACGATAAACGGATCGTCGGTCGCCAACGTTGCGACGACGGGGACCTTTACTATACCGCTCATGAAGAAGGTCGGATACGCGCCGCACTACGCTGGCGCGGTCGAAGCCTGCGCCTCGACCGGAGGTCAGCTGATGCCGCCTATCATGGGGGCCGGGGCCTTCATTATGAGCGAGTTCCTCAACATTCCATATCTTTCGATAGCCGCTGCGGCGGTCATCCCCGCAGTCATCTATTACACCGCAATATCCAGCAACGTCCATATCCGCGCGCGCCGCGACCATCTCGAAGGGATACGTAAGGAAGAGCTTCCCGTCGTGTGCGAGGTTATGAAACGCGACGGACATCTGCTCATCCCAGTGCTCGTCATCGTCGCGGCTCTGCTCATGAAATACACGCCGCTCAAAGCCGGGTTCATCGGCGTCGTCTCCGTCATTGCCGTCAGCTCCTTCAGGAAACACACGCGCATGTCGCTGCGCGACAACGTCGAGGCCCTCGCAGAGGGTGCGCGCGGCGCGCTTGGAGTCGCGCTCGCCTGCGCGCTCGTCGGCTTCATCGTCGGCACTTCGTCGTTGACCTCGCTCGGCCTCACGATATCGAACAACATAATAGAAATTTCGGGCGGCAGCCTAATACTCACGCTCGTAATGGCGATGTTCGCCTGCCTCGTCCTCGGCATGGGGCTGCCGACGACGGCGAACTACATCGTATGCAGCACTATAATTGCGCCGGCGCTTGCGGGAATGGGCGTCATGCCGCTCGCCGCGCACCTCTTCGTCTTCTACTTCGGCATCATGGCGGACCTTACGCCGCCCGTCTGCCTCGCGGCCTTCACCGGCGCGGGAATAGCTGGGGCGAGCCCGGCGAAGACCGGCGTGACCGCGACGAAGATAGCGCTCGCCTCGTACCTGCTGCCCTACTGCTTCGTCTACAATCCCATGCTGCTGCTCCAGAACGTGCAGCCCGTTGAGCTCGCGGTGCTCGTCCTCTCAGCGGTGCTCGGCGTCGTGGCTCTCGCGGGGGCGCTCGAAGGATGGTTCTGCCGCGACCTTCGCAGCTACGAACGCCTATTCTTCGGACTCTGCGCGCTCGCCGCGATTCACCCGAACATGGCGATAAGCTGCGCCGCGATTGTCGGGATAGCCGCCGCCGTCCTCTACTTCAAAAAGACGGGCTGCGCTCCCGCCGCGGAGGTCTGCGCGCGCGTATAGCTCTTTCGTAAAATTCCCGACGGCGCGGGGCTCCTTGCGGGCTCCGCGCTTTTTCTGTGCCTTCGGCGCGCGTATAGTATAATCTTTTGTATATGACGCGGGCGCGGGACTGTGCGTCCGCCTGAGGGGAGTTCTCATGCCGGAAAGAAGTCAGCCGCTTATATGGCATTCGCTTAATATATTCCGCGCGCTCTGCTGCCGCATGGAGCACGAGCGCGCTGTGGCGCTGGGGGGAAGGCTCGGTTCGCTTGTCGCGCGTTTCTCCCAGAAAAAAGTTTCCGAAGCAGTCGAGCGCTGCATGAAGATACTCGGCGTGCCGCGCGCGCGCGCCGAGGAGATAGTGGCGCGGCGCTTACGAACATTTCGGACGGGTCGGCCGCGGAGTTCGCGCGTATGCCTGTGATGGCGGTAGCGGATAGACGAGCTCGTCAGCAGCGAAGGCCACGAGTACCTTTTCGACGCGGTGAAATCCGGCCGCGGCGCGATGCTCGCGACAGCGCACATAGGAAACTGGGAATATTCAGCCTGCTGGCTCGCGCGCCACGGCCTGCCGATAAATTCACTCGGCGCGGACCAGCGCGACGAGCGCATAACGGAGCTTATAAAAGAGCTGCGCCGCGCGGGAGGAGCGAAGGCGCTCGGCAAGGCGAACGACCTGAAGGCGATGATAAAGGGCGCTCCAGCGCGGCGAAGTATCGCCGTCCCCGTCGACCAGAC
>ENA-OQCL01000787-OQCL01000787.1-human-gut-metagenome-genome-assembly--contig:-NODE-787-length-13597-cov-9.105939_pt1 | contig 13597 bp, 9 predicted proteins | sample MGYA00242502_ERZ504586 | MGnify/ENA primary metagenome ERZ504586 (study PRJEB26092, sample SAMD00036316) | human gut metagenome | host: Homo sapiens | study: EMG produced TPA metagenomics assembly of... | reverse complement strand
GTATCCAAGCGTTTCCACATCTTCAACGGTCTAATTGTAATAGTTGGTTTTAGATATAATATCTATATATAAAAGAAAGGCGCGCCATGCAAGTTCACCGTGAGCTCAAGACTCCCTCGCCGATGCCCTCTCCGTCGTACTCAAGGGCGCGGGCGGCGCAACCACCCTACCCATTCTGAACGGCGTACTCATCAAAGCCTATGACGGCGTTCTGGAACTCCATACGACAAATACTGAGATTTCCATCAAGCATCGCATCACCGCGCGCGTGGACGAACCGGGCGAGGCAGTCGTTCCCTGCAAGCTCTTCTCGAACATCACGAAGGCGCTGCCCGACGCTCCGGTGAGCTTCGAGGTCGTTGAGCGCCAGGCGGTCATCTCGTGCGCCAAGAGCTCGTTCCGCTTGAACATGCTCGATCCCCGCGACTTCCCCGAGTTCCCCGCCTATGCTATCGAGTCGTGCGTCGACTTGCCGGTGAGCGTGCTTTCCGAGATGGTGTCGCGCGTGTGGCGCGTGGCGTCGAAGGACCGCAGCCGCGGCGTTCTCACGGGCGTTCTGATGACCGTGGAGAACAACACGATCCGCCTGGTTGCGACGGACTCATACCGTCTGGCTGTATGCGATACCCAGGTGGAGACCTCGAACCTGGAGGGAAGCTTCGAGGCGATCGTGCCCTCCGAGTCGCTCAACGACGCCCTCTCCGTCATGGGCGATGCACCGACCATCATGGTGGGCGTAACGGATGCCCAGGTGGTCTTCGAGGCGGGGAATACGTGCTACGTGACGCGCCGCATGAAAGAGTCGTTCCCCAGCTATCGCATGCTCATCCCCTCGGCGTGTGCCATGACGGCGAAGCTCGACAACGCCTCCTTCGCCGCGGCGGTGAAGCGCGTCTCGGCTATCGGTTCGGGTAACCCCACGCTGCGTTTTGATATCGACACCGAGGCGGGCGTGCTCAAGCTCACGCTTATCTCGAGCGACCAGGGCTATGCGAGCGAGACGTTGGATATCGAGGCTGAAGGCAAGAGCGGCTGCACGGGCTTCTCGTGTCACTACATCGCAGACTTCTTCAATATGGCGGGCCATGACAAGGACCTCACCCTCGAGATTCAAGATTACGGGCGTCCCGCCGTATTCAAAACGTATGGCAAGGTCAATTACCTCTACCTCGCCATGCCGATTCGCTTGAGCGAATAGCGAAGACCCCGCAGCCGCCGTCATGTCCATATACGCGCGCACGCTCTCGGTTACCGAATACCGTAGCTTCCCCTCGTTCGAGCTCGATCTTGCCCGCGGCGTCACGGTGCTCGTGGGGCACAACGCCGTGGGCAAGACCAACCTTGTCGAGGCGTTGCAGCTGCTTACGTCGGGGCGGTCGTTCAGGAAGCCGTCGCCCTGTGAGCTCGTCCGCGCGGGAGGCACGCGCTGCTCGATGAAGCTCACGCTCGAGGGTGAGGGCCGCGTGATCGATATGGGGTGCGTGGTTGAAGACGGCAAGCGGTCGTTCATGCGCAACGGTAAGCGGTGCCGTGCGGCTGGTGTGCGCGGCGTCGTCCCCTCAGTGCTCTTCTGTCCCGACGACCTAGACCTGGTGAAGCGCGGCGCCCGATTGCGGCGCGAGGCGCTCGACGGCTTCGGTATCCAGCTCAACGAGAGCTACGCCCAGCTGGCCAGCACCTACGAGCGCACCGTCGAGCAGCGCAACTCCCTGCTCAAGGAGCCGTTCTGCACGCGCGACCTCCTGGACGCCTGGAACGACTCCATCGCATCCACGGGCGCGGCGCTTACGGTGCACCGCCTCGCGCTGCTGAGCCGTATTCGCGAACACCTCATCGATGTGTATGCCGGGCTCTCGGGTGGCGAGGCTGCGGACGTTTCATATGTTCCCTCGTGGGGCTCCTCCGACGCCATTATGCTATCGGCCGCCGCCGATGCATCCTCGCGCGCCGACCGCATCGAGGCGGTGCGGGCGCGGATTGCGGCGGCCCTCGACGAGCGCGCCGGCGAGGAGCTGCGGCGCGGCATCACATTGGTGGGGCCCCATCGCGATGAGGTCGCGTTCACGATAGACGGTCGGGATGCCAGGACCTTCGCATCGCAGGGGCAGCAGCGAAGCCTCGTGCTCGCATGGAAGATCGCCGAGGTCGAGGTGACGCGCGAGATTCTCGGCAGGCCTCCTCTGCTTCTGCTCGACGATGTGATGAGCGAGCTCGACGAGACGCGCCGACAAGCGTTTCTGGGGCTCGTGGGCGGTGGCGTGCAGACGGTGATTACGACCACCAACCTCGGCTACTTTGATGATTCGGCGCTTGAGCGGGCGAAGGTGGTGAAGATCGGTGGGGGCAGCAGGTAGAACCGACGGAGGCTTCGAGCGCGAGCGGTCGACCGTTGCCGTCTCTTCGATCATGGGCCAGGTACGGCAGGACATCGTCTCCCGCGCCACGCCCGAGCAGCTCGAGCGCATGCGCAAGGCAGAGGCGGCCCGCGGCGTCTACCGCGCGTGGAACGCGGTGTGCGGCGGCACGCGCGAAGGGGAGCACGTGACCGGCCTCAGGTATCTGTCCGATCAAAACAAGCTTCTCGTCTACCTCGACGATGCCGTGTGGACGCAAGAGATGACGATGCTCCGCGAGATCATCCGCGCGCGCATGGAGCGCGAAGGGGTGAGGCTTGATGGATTCGTCTTCCGCACCACGAAACCGGGGTTCAAGCGCTCCGGCGTCGAGCGCCCGCGCGGGGAGAAGAAGGCGGCGCCGACCCCGCCCAGCACCGCCCCTTTGAGCGCGGAAGAGGAGGGGGCCATCGACGCGGCGGTGGCGCCCATCGCCGACGACCGTTTGCGTAAATCGCTCAAAAAGGCCATGAAGGCGAGTATGGAGTGGAAAAAGGGTACCGACTTGAAAAACAAGGCGTAAATCCAATCTGGTGGCCTTGTAGAGGTACTCACACGCCGTAAAGACAGCGCGCGTATTCGGCTATCATAGATAGGCTAACTGAACTTTGCGATCTCACACGCAATCGATGTGGTCGAAAGGGAGAATACGTGGCAAAAAAGGAACAGTACGACGGTAGTGAGATTAAGATTCTCGAAGGTCTCGAAGCCGTTCGCAAGCGCCCCGGCATGTACATCGGTTCAACGAGTGCCAGCGGCCTGCACCATCTCGTATGGGAGATCGTCGACAACTCGGTCGACGAGGCCATGGCGGGCTTCTGCACCAAGATCGAGGTGACGGTGCATGCCGATAACTCCGTTACCGTTGTGGACAACGGCCGCGGCATCCCCGTGGACAAGCACCCCGTGAAGAAGATCCCCACGCTGGAAGTCGTCATGACGATCCTCCACGCGGGCGGTAAGTTCGACAACTCCGCCTATAAGGTTTCGGGCGGCCTCCACGGCGTGGGTGTCTCGGTGGTAAACGCCCTCTCCAAGAAGATGATCGTGCAGGTCAAGCGCGGCGGCAAGATCTACGAGATGCAGTTTAGCCGCGGTAAGACCACGATGAAGATGAAGGAAGTGGGAACCGCTAAGAGCACCGGCACCACGACGACGTTCTGGCCGGATGACGAGATCTTCGAGACCACGGTCTTCGACTACGAGACGCTGAGGAACCGCCTCCAGGAGACGGCGTTTCTGAACAAGAACCTGAAGATCGTGCTCAAGGACGAGCGCGAGCTCATGCCGCGCGTGGATGAGTTCTGCTACGAGGGCGGCATCGTCGACTTCGTGAAGTTCCTGAACGAAGGGCGCGAGATTCCCGACGGTCTCAAGCGCCCCATCTACCTGACGGGCAAGAGCGAGCCTGACGCTCCGGTCGACCGCACCGGCGAGGTCGAGGTGGCGCTGCAGTGGAACACCTCGTATTCCGAGACGGTCATGAGCTTTGCGAACGACATCTACACCCCCGAGGGCGGTATGCACCTTGAGGGCTTCCGCACCGCGCTCACCCGCGTGATCAACGATTACGCGAAGAAGCAGAACATGCTGAAGAAGGATACCGATAAGCTTACCGGCGATGACGTGCGCGAAGGCCTTGCCGCGGTCATTTCCGTTAAGCTTGCGGACCCGCAGTTCGAGGGTCAGACCAAGGCCAAGCTCGGCAGCTCGTTCATGCGCGCGCTCGTGCTCAAGGTGGTGACCGACGGCCTTACCGATTACCTTGAGGAGCATCCCAAGGCCGCCCGCGAGATCGTGAAGAAGGCTCAGCAGGCGTCGAAGGCGCGCAACGCCGCTCGCAAGGCCCGCGAGGCCACGCGCCGCAAGAGCCTGCTTGAAAGTGCATCGCTTCCCGGCAAGCTCGCGGACTGCTCGGTGCGCGATGCCGAGATGACCGAGCTCTTCATCGTAGAGGGCGACTCCGCAGGCGGGTCCGCGAAGGACGGCCGCCGTCGCGATATCCAGGCAATCCTGCCGCTGCGCGGCAAGATCTTGAACGTGGAGCGCGTGGGCGACCACCGTGCGTTCTCGAGCGATACCATCCAGTCACTTATCACGGCGATCGGCACCGGCGTGACCACGAGCTTGGGTGATGGCGGCGACTTCGACATCACGAAGGCCCGCTACCACAAGATCATCATCATGACCGATGCCGACGTGGACGGCGCCCATATCCGCATCCTCTTGCTCACGTTCTTCTACAAGTACATGCGCCCGCTCATCGATGCCGGATACGTCTACGTGGCGTGCCCGCCCATCTTTGGCGTGAAGGTGCGCAACAAGATCCATTACGTGTATCCCAACGGCCGCCAGCCGGAGGAGGAGATCCTGCGCGACACCATCAAGAGCCTGGGCCTCAACCCCGACGACGATGGCGACGATGCGAACGGCAAGGTCACCAAGAAGCGCCGTGGCTACACCGTGCAGCGCTACAAGGGTTTGGGTGAGATGGATCCCAAGCAGCTCGCCTCGACGACCATGGACCCCAAGACGCGCATCTTGCAGCGGGTTACCATCGACGACGCCGTGGCTGCCGATCGCGCGGTGCGCGAGCTTATGGGCAACCAGGTTGAGTTCCGCCGGGAGTACATCGAGAAGCACGCGCACGACGCCCGCTTCCTCGACGCGTAATGGGTCATTTTGGGACGGGTCCATTTTGAACCATCCCTGGTCATTCTGGGACGGGTTCATTTTGAGTCATCGATTGATGCCAAGCAACGTGGCCTGACGGATGAGCCCGTCCCCATAGTCAGACTGGACGACCACGACGAAACCAGGAGGTAGTACGTGGCAGACGATATGAACAACACGCCGGAGACGCCGGAATCTGAGGGGTTGCCCGAGGATCTGAGGCGCCTGCTCGCCCGCGCCGAAAGCGACGACGAGGGCACCGACGTCTACGTCGAGGACGAGGGCGACGAGGAAGAAGAGGACGAGGGCGAGCTCGAGGAGAGCTTTGGCGACATCGACCGCGGTGAAGACGCCGGCGAAGACATCAACGGCGGTTCGCTGCAGATCAGCGAGTTCGGCCACGAGATGCGTCAGAGCTTCATCGAATACTCGATGTCGGTCATCACCGCCCGCGCCCTGCCCGACGTGCGCGACGGCCTGAAGCCCGTTCACCGCCGCATCCTCTACGCCATGAACGAGAGCGGCATCTACCCCAACCGCCCGCACAAGAAGTCGGCCTGGACGGTCGGCGAGGTTATCGGTAAGTACCATCCGCACGGCGATTTCGCAGTCTACGACACGATGGTCCGCCTTGCGCAGTGGTTCTCCATGCGCACCCCGCTGATCGACGGCCACGGCAACTTCGGCAACATCGACGGCGATTCTGCTGCGGCCATGCGTTATACCGAGAGCCGCCTGGCTCGTCCTGCCATGGAGCTCCTCCGTGACCTCCAGAAGGACACGGTTGATTGGCAGCCCAACTACGACGAATCGCTCGCCGAACCCCAGGTGCTTCCCGCGCGCTTCCCCAACTTGCTCGTTAACGGCTCCTCGGGCATCGCGGTCGGCATGGCAACGAACATCCCGCCGCACAACCTCGGCGAGGCGATCGAGGCGACCTGCTACTACATCGACCATCCCGACGCGACGGTCGACGAGCTCATGCAGGTCATGCCCGGCCCCGATTTCCCTACGGGGGCGGTTATCATGGGGTCCGACGGAATTCGCCAGGCTTACGAGACCGGGCGCGGCTCCATCACCGTGCGCGCGAAGGCGCATGTGGAGTCCACCAAGACCGGCCGTAACCGCCTCGTGTTCACCGAGATTCCCTACCAGGTGAACAAGGGCACGCTGCAGGAGAAGATCGCTCAGCTCGTGAACGAGAAGCGCATCGAAGGCATCTCCGACATGCGCGACGAATCCACGAGCAAGGGTATTCGCCTTGTCATCGAGCTCAAGAAGGGTGTCATCCCGCAGGTCGTGCTCAACAACCTGTATAAGTTCACCTCGCTGCAGACCACCTTCGGCGTAAACAACCTCGCCCTCGTGGACGGCGTTCCCAAGTGCCTCTCGCTCCCCGAGATCCTGCGCTGCTACATCGACCATCAGGTCGACGTGGTGACCCGCCGCACGCGCTATGACCTCAAGAAGGCCCAAGCCCGCGCGCACATCCTCGAGGGTTATCTCCTCGCGCTCGACCACATCGACGAGGTCATCCAGATCATCCGTTCCTCGCAAACCGATGCCGAGGCCAGCGCGCGCCTCATCGATCGCTTCGGGTTCACGCAGGAGCAGACGAACGCCATCTTGGAGATGAAGCTTCGCCGCCTGACCGGCCTCGAGCGCGATAAGATCGAGGAAGAACTCGCGGGACTCCGTCGCGCCATCGCTTACTATGAGGACCTGCTCGCCCACGAGGAGAAGATCCTCGGCGTCATCAAGGAAGAGATGCGCGAGATCGAGAAGAAGTACGCCGACAAGCGCCGCACCGAGATCGCTGCGGCCGAGAAGGACCTCGACGTTGAGGACCTCATCGCCGACGAGGACATGGTCGTGACCATCACGCACACCGGGTATGTGAAGCGCATTCCTGTTGCCACCTACCGCTCTCAGAAGCGTGGCGGCAAGGGCGTCTCGGGCGTGAACCTCAAAGAGGACGACGTCATCGCCGAGATGTTCATCGCGAGCACGCACGAGTACGTGCTGTTCTTCTCGAATCGCGGCAAGGTGTACCGTCTTAAGGTGCATGAGCTGCCCATCGGCACGCGCCAGGCCCGCGGAACCGCGATCGTGAACCTCCTGCCCTTCGAGGAGGGCGAGAAGATCGCGAGCGTGATCAGCTGCCGCGAGTTCCCCGAGAACGAATTCCTGCTCTTCGCAACCAAGCAGGGTATGGTCAAGAAGACCGTGATGAGCGCCTACAACCGCAGCCGCCGCGACGGCATCATCGCCATCAACCTGAAGGCTGGCGACGACCTGCTCGACGTGCGCCGCGTGCGCGAGGGCGACAAGATCATCATGGCCACGACCGCCGGCAAGGCCATCATGTTCGAGGAGGAGCAGGTGCGCGCCACCGGTCGCGACACCTCGGGTGTGCGCGGTATTACCATGAAGGATGGCGCCGAGGTGCTTGGCATGGAGATCACCAACGGCAAGGGCGATCTTTTCGTGATCACCGAGCGCGGCTTCGGCAAGCGCACGCCAGTTGCCGACTATCCGTGCCAGAACCGCGGCGGCCAGGGTGTGTATACCATTCAGATGACGGCGCGCAAGGGGAACCTCGCTGCCATGAAGACGGTGGGCCCGCAGCATGAGCTCTTCATCATTACCGAGGGGGCTACGGTCATTCGCGTTAAGACGAGCGAGATCTCGCAGACCGGCCGTGCGACCCAGGGCGTGAAGATGATGTCGGTGGCAGACGGCGACCGCGTGACCGCTGTGGCCCGCATGACGAGCGCCAAGAAGAAGCCCAAGACGACGGGCGTGGCCGAGGGCCAGATGTCGCTCGACCTGGGGGCAATCGATGGCGGCGATGAGCGGGTCGACATCGGTGCGGCGGACGAGGCGCTCGAGGATCTGATGGACGAGTAGCCGCCTCGACGCAAGCGAGTGGCTGCCTTATCGCATCGATTATCTCGTGAAAAAACGGCCGGGAGCGAGCGCGTTCCCGGCCGTTTGTGTATTCATGCGCGAAGCTCCAACGTTCGGTCCACTTTTGGGAGCTTCTATTTGGGAGATGGTCCTAGACGGCCGTACTTGGCGTTCCGGGATGAGCGTATCCTGCGGTTTTACCTCATGGGGTGCGTAGGCGCACGGTATCGCAGAATAGATGTTCCCAAAACTGGAACGAACGCGCGCAGCCGCCTCGACGCGCTACACGCAACCTAGAAGTCATCCGGTGAGAGCGTCTGCACGAACTGGTCGAACTGCTTGAACTCATCCTCGCCGCTTTGCTGGGCCGTGCGATACGAGATAGTACCGGCGCGGTTCATGACATCGTCCTCAACGAAGACGGGCGCGTTCGAACGCACAGCGAGGGCGAGCGCATCGCTGGGCCGCGCGTCGATGGTAAGCTCTTCGATCTGCTCGTTCGCACCTTCGCGCGCGAGCACGAGCCGAGCGAAGAAGACGGGCGCATCAACGCGGTTGATTTCAACCCGCTCAAGCTTCACGTTGAGTTGACGAAGCGTCTCGATGAACAGGTCGTGCGTGATGGGGCGACCGTTGTTCTGGGAGTTGTCGATTCCGCGGCTGATTGCCGCCGCCTCGACGGACCCCGTCTGTATGGAAAGCGAGCGCGACGGTGCATTGGCGCTCTCGCCGTTTCCGCGCTCACGCAGAACGATGACCGATGGAACCGGTCCGGAGGCCATGATGATGGTCTCGATGTCTACGCGTATCATTATGGCACCTCCTTGCTGCCGATTGCAGGCGGGCGTCTCTGTGCGCCCGCGTTGTTCGGGACATCCGGGTTGGCAGTGGTGTTGGGAAGCTGCCAACGGTGTACCCGTATTCGCTTGGGATACCTACCCAAAACTGGATAGTAATAGTACCCAAAACGTCTCGTATGTACAGAACCGCGTCAGGATGCGCGCCGTTATTTCATCTATCGGGCTATACTGGCTACGTAGCATTTGGCCGCTAGGCCGCGTTAACGGATATTGAGGAGAAAGCATGGCAGATCAGGAGAAGGCGCCGCTTGTCGGCATCATCATGGGGTCGAAGTCGGACCTTCCTACCATGGAGGGGTGCACGAAGGAGCTGGAGGAGCTTGGCGTTCCGTACGAGCTAGTGATCGCGAGCGCGCACCGCAACCCCGATAAGGTACATGAGTGGGCGGGAACTGCCCACGAGCGCGGGCTCAAGGTCATCATCGCTGCTGCGGGCAAGGCCGCGCACCTGGGTGGCGTGGTTGCCGCCTTCACGCCGCTTCCCGTGATTGGCGTCCCCATGAAGACGAGCGACCTCGGCGGGCTCGATTCCCTGCTCTCCATGGTGCAGATGCCTTCTGGTGTGCCGGTTGCGTGCGTTGCCATCAACGGTGCCAAGAACGCCGCCATCTATGCTACGCAGATTCTCGGTGCCACCATGCCCGAGTACCGCGATGTCATTGCCAAGATGAAGCAGGAGATGGCCGAGGCGTAACGCCGCGCCGAGGTGTCGCGCAAGCCCGTCCGGCAACGTTTCTTCTACATAGCAAACGAGTATGGCTATGCGCCCAAAGCGCCGCCCGTGCTTCACGCGGCGGCGCTTTGGGTGGTAATGACTCATCTCGCCGTGGCTGCGCTCCCCGCCGCGCCCGTGTCGGACTCGGGCGCCATGGCATCTGCAAAGGCGGTGTCGTCTACACGGCTCGTATCCTCGGGATGGATGGTCATGCTCTGGAAGCGATTGGCCATATAGGCATTATCGAAGTGCTCTGCGTAAAACTCTTCCACGGGTGTGCTGGCAGAGGTGCCCGAGACGCGTTCGAACCAGCAGTCGAGCGCCTGAAGCGTCATGACGGCGTTGACGAGCATGAGCACCGCGCACACGGTGGTGAGTGAGTAGCGCAGCTTCCATGGAATCATGTTGATGAGCTTCAGGAGCCACGGCAAGCAGAGCTTGATCCATACGAAGCCAAGCGCGCCCCACATGCACATGAACGGGGTGCTGGTGCGCCCCTGAAATACGATGGCGATGGGGTCGGGGATGCCGAAGAGCGTCATTCCGGTGTAGTCCCAGGCAACGGCGCCGAAGGCCGTCTGCATAAACCAGCTTACGAACGCCTCGAACACGCCGCCGATGATGGCGGACACAATGAAGATGATGATGGGGTTTGCCTTGTAGAAGCGGTTGAGCGCAATGGTGAGCAGCACGGCACCGCAGCCATATATGGGTGAGAAGGGCCCGAAGAGGAGCCCCGCGCGGTCTTGATATACACCGGGGTCAACCACGACCATGTGATAGATGACCTCGATGATGAGTCCGAGGATGCAGCACACCATGAAGACCCAGAACAAATTGAAGAAGTTGAGCTGAATGTAGCCCTTGCCTTCGAGGTCGCGCCCGAGCATGCCCTCTTCGGCCGCTTCTTGATCTGTGAGGTCGCGCAGACGGCGCTGGAGCATGCGCTCTTCTCGAAGTGACGGATCAATCGTGATGGAGAGCGCGAGCAGGATGAAGAACTGGATGATGCCCGAGATGAGATTGGTTCCAATGCCGGACAGCATCACGTTGAAGAGCAGCTGCACGAAGGTGGTTGCAAGCAGCAGATACGACCAGCGCCCGGCGTGACGGCGGCGATTCTTGAGGAGGGAACGGCCGAACACGATGAGGCCCACCGAGTTGATAACCGTGACCACGATGCTCAGTGCAACGATGATGACGGGAAGCGTTGGGTCCGTGCCAATTGAAATTGCCTCGGGCTCGGCGCCGAGGGCCCAAGCGATCATGCCGAGGAAGATCGCGACTACGGGCAGGGTGACGATGCCGTCGATCATACAGAGCAGTCCGTAGACCTTGATAATGAACGGGACTTTTTTCTGCTGATCGGGTGTGGGGGTGTTGGGGTTGAGGTCGTTGCCAGGAAGGCCGTAGTCGGGCAGCTCGGATGCGCGCCCGGTCGCCTGCGATGAATTCATGGTTCTCCTCATGTGAAGTGGGGTGTAGAAAAGAGGAAATCGAAATGGCCCTAATGGGGTAATGATACCGTGAACCGGCTTGGCATGCACGGATACCTGCGATGTCTCGCTATATCGTGAGTAAACCGACGGTTGAAGGTGTTCCGCGCGGTGTGCTCGGATAGAAAGAGCCTCCATTGCTAGAGACCCTATCATTCAATGGAGCGGGCAACGGGACTTGCGTATTCGCTTCGCAAATCCGCAGCTTCGGGCGCTTTGCACCCTCGCACGCTCGCTGGGAAATGCTCATGCATTTCCTCAGTCTCGCGACCTCTCGGTTCGAGTCCGTGTAGCGTGCCCAAACAAAGAAGGGCCCCATTGCTGGGACCCCTTTCATTCATGGAGCGGGCAACGGGACTCGAACCCGCGAGTGTCAGCTTGGGAAGCTGATGCCTTACCACTTGGCGATGCCCGCGTATGTGCGCCGCGAACGGCGTACGGAGTAGTATAACCCGCGCCAATTGCACGGGCAAGGATGCGGTTCCGAGTTGCCTTAATCAGCATGAAATCCGCTCGTATTCGCTTTGGCAGATTGAAAAAAGCCGTGTTCGCGATCCCAGCTCTCATTTTGGCGTGACGCCAACAAGTCGAGGCTGATAGCTTGGCCGGGTGCAGGCAGCGCGCGGTTCCCCTGTCTCTGTTCGGGGAGTGGTGTCCCTCGCCTGGGGCTAAGAGAAATACTCAAAGATTGTATGAGCGAACAGGTTGAGTGCCTCCGTTCCGGGCGATGCTGATTGGTGCCAGCTACATTGCGCATGTTGACATTCCCGAGGAAGTGCAAACGGCATTCACCCTACTCAAAGAGCGGTTTCCCCATCTCATCCGCGAGGCAAATCCTGCGTTTGCGTCGTAGAACGAATTAATATCAACTGATGCTAACTGACGCTGCCTTGCACACATGTGGAGTGGTGACGCCCGCGGGATAGCGGGGCATGTTGCACGGAATTTGTGGTCCGGAACTCGCTTTCCCGCGCCCGCATAAGAGCTTGCCTAACAATACTTTCGGTTTTACACGGTTATATCGCAGCATGCCGAGTAGACCGAACTACGGTGCGCTCGTTAACTGCGGTTTTGTTGCGCGGATAATTCTGGCTACTCGGTGCATCGCGATATAACCGTGTATAACCGTAAGTTTTTGATTTTCGAGGTTCGTGAGCGCCCCGTCCCGCGCAAAATCGTGCCCGTCATTTGAACTGGGGCGCCCTTCGCGCCGTCCCACCGCGCGAACCCGTACAATAGGTGTATCTGGCTGCAGCGCATCGCTGCGGCATAACCTGCCAGCAGCCCAATCGAAGGAGCTCGCATGATTGATCGCTATACCCGCCCGGAGATGGGCCACATCTTCTCGCTCGAGAACAAGTACGCCATCTGGCAGGAGATCGAGGTGCTCGCCTGCGAGGCTCACGCCGAGATGGGCAAGATCGGCATCACCAAGGATGAGGCCGCCTACATCCGCGAGCACGCTTCCTTCAACAAGGAGGAGGTCGACGCCATCGAGGCCGTTACCAACCACGACGTCATCGCCTTCCTCACCAACATGGGCGAGTACATCGACAAGGATATCCCTGAGGGCGAGCCCAAGCCCAGTCGTTGGGTGCACTACGGTATGACCAGCTCCGATCTGGGTGACACCGCGCTCTGCTACCAGCTCGTCCAGGCGACCGACATCCTCATCGATGACTGTCGTAAGCTCGGCGAAATCTGTAAGCGCCGCGCCTTCGAGGAGCGCAACACCCTTTGCGTGGGCCGCACCCACGGCATCCATGCCGAGCCCATGACCTTTGGCATGAAGTTCGGCAGCTGGGCCTGGGAGCTCAAGCGCGACTACGACCGTCTCAAGGACGCCCGCGCCAACGTGGCCTTTGGCGCCATCTCCGGAGCTGTGGGCACCTACTCCTCCATCGACCCGTTTGTCGAGGAGTACGTCTGCGAGCACCTGGGCCTGGTTCACGACCCGCTGTCCACGCAGGTCATCTCGCGCGACCACCACGCCTACCTCGCCGGCGTCCTGGCCACCACCGCCGCCACCTGCGAGCGCATCGCCACGGAGATCCGCAACCTCCAGAAGACCGACACCCTCGAGGCCGAGGAGCCGTTCCGCAAGGGCCAGAAGGGCAGCTCCGCCATGCCGCACAAGCGCAACCCCATCACCGTGGAGAAGGTCTGCGGCCTCTCTCGCGTGGTGAAGGCCAACGCGCAGGTCGCCTTTGACAACGTGGCCCTCTGGCACGAGCGCGACATCTCCCACAGCTCCGCCGAGCGCGTGGCGCAGGCCGACAGCTTCATCGCCCTCGACCACATGTTCCAGTGCCTCACCCGCATCGTGGACGGCCTGATCCTCTATCCCGCCCAGATGCTCGCCAACCTCAACAAGACGCGCGGCCTGATCTTCTCGTCCAAGGTGCTGCTGGCCCTCGTGGAGACCGGCATCACGCGCGAGGAGGCCTACGCCATCGTCCAGGAGAACGCCATGGCCACCTGGCGCGAGGTGCAGCAGTGCGCCGGCGGCACCACCTTCCGCGAGAAGCTCGAGGCGGACCCGCCGCTGCA
>ENA-OQCL01000786-OQCL01000786.1-human-gut-metagenome-genome-assembly--contig:-NODE-786-length-13606-cov-5.229691_pt1 | contig 13606 bp, 10 predicted proteins | sample MGYA00242502_ERZ504586 | MGnify/ENA primary metagenome ERZ504586 (study PRJEB26092, sample SAMD00036316) | human gut metagenome | host: Homo sapiens | study: EMG produced TPA metagenomics assembly of... | reverse complement strand
ATTTTTTTATATATATCCTATATAGAATAATTTTTTCTACAATAAATTTATCAAATTTAGATTACTATATTTAAATAATGAATCTTATATAATTAATTTATCCTATATTATTTAGTCATACAAAGCCGGAAAAGCGGCAGAAGATACTCCGCCGCTTTTCACGTTCAGCCAAACTTTTTCATCCCTATTTGATTGTTTGAATCCCGCTCGCCCGAATCGAAACACCACCCGACTTTCCGTTAATTTCTCATTGCTTTTTCTCCTTCTGAAATCCGATCTCCGTCTGTGCGGGATCATTGAGCAATTTCCCCGTGTAATCAAACCTTGACCCGTGGCACGGGCAATCCCATGACAATTCCGCCGGGTTCCATTCAAGCCTGCACCCGAGATGCGGGCAGCGCACGGTGACACAATACGCGCCGCCGTCCGGCGTTTTATATACGCCCACCTTCTCCCCTTCTACCTTGACGACCGCAGCTGTGCCGTTCGGGATTGCAAAAAGAGTCTCCCGTGGGATTTCAAGCTTTTCCTTTGCAATGCTGTAAACCGTCTGCGCGCCGTCGATCAGCAGCTTTGGCGTGCTGACGAAAGGATGGAACCGTTGTGGGGAAAAAACGGGCGCGTCCCCGTTCTCCCGCCCGCAGATAAAGTCCGTCAGAATTTCCGCGGCAGCCATGGAGGAGGTCATCCCCCATTTCTGAAAGCCGGTTGCTACATAAACCCCCGGCCATTTTTCACTGAGCAGGCCAATATAAGGGATTTGATCATGCGGCATGCAGTCCTGCGCCGCCCAACGGTATACGGCCTTGCAGGCTGGATAAAACACCTTTGCACTCTGCATCAGCTGCTCAAAATTGCCGCCCTCTCTATTTTTGCCCGTGCGTGTTCCCGCCCCGCCAAAGAGTAAGATGCCCTCCGCGTCGCGGAAGGAGAGGCTGTTTTTCTCCTCGCCAATATACATCCCGCCGACAGGCGCGGCGTTTTCAAGCGCCAGCACGTAGGAGCGCTCCTGATGCATGCGAAAGAAGAAAAAACCGGGTACGTTGACGATTGGGAAATGCGTTGCGAGCACCACCGCCTTTGCGTGGATCACACCACCGGGAGTGAGCACCTCTCCCGGGCCGATTGCCGTGGCCATGGTGTGCTCGTAAATTTCCATATCTTGAACAAGTGCAGCGAGAAATTGGAGCGGATGGAACTGCGCCTGCTTTGCAAATCGCACGGCATTGGTCACCGGAAACGGCAGGTCCGTTTTGGCCACCAGCGAGGCGGGAATGCCCAGAGACTGCGCGGCAGCAGCCTCCCGCTGCGTTTTTGTCCCGCCCGACGTGCTGTAAACATAGGCGTCCATTTCCTGCATGTCACACTGAGCGCCAATCTCCGCTGCCATCTCCCAGAAGCGGTCAATTGCCCGTTGGTTTGCATGGGCGTATTGCCGCGCGCGCTCATGGCCAAAACGGCGGATGAGTTTATCATAAATAAGACCGTGCTGCGAAGTGATCTTCGCCGTTGTGCCCGCTGTTACGCCGGATGCGATGCTTTCCCGCTCGATCACCGCCGTATCCAACCCGGCCTGCCGGAGACGTGCCGCTGTCAAAAGGCCTGCCATTCCACCGCCAACCACAACGGCATCCTTTTTTAAATCTCCCACAAGGGTTGGAAAATGAGGCATTTCACTTGTCGCTTGCCAAATCGAATCCATTCCTATCAGCCTGCCTTTTTTCAATCGTTAGCAGGATATAGTATGCTCTGACGGAGAGAAATCATCCAAAAAAGCCCCATATGCCGCAGAATTCCCGCAGCACATGGGGTTTACTCTCAATTTTTTATGGATTTTTCAACGTAATGGAATGCAGGCCATAATACCGCGCCTTTGAGGTGTTGGCCCAATGCTGCGGATTTGGCTCCACATCGGCCAGGCCATAGTATGGGGAATACATATTCTTTTTCACTCGGACGTCTCTGAGCGCCACATCAAAGCGCCCCGCGGCCTTCTCCTGCTCAATATAGGCCTCTCGCTCCTGAATCTGCCGGTATGCTTGCGCATTATCCAAATACGTTTCGCCATACATCACGGCCGCGCCCACCATGCAGCTCACAAAAACAAGCGTTTGGATCACCCGCGGCGCTGTTTGATCCAGGCGAATTCCGGCGTACAGCGTCCCTGTAGCGACAATTGCGCATGCAACCGATCCAAATGTCGCCCGGGCTGGAAAATACGGCACAAACAGCATAGCATAAACCCCTGCCAGCGCGCCAAGCAGATAGATCCCGCTGAGCAGCATCCTCTGGCGCTTTTCCCGCTTGCCCTCCGGGCCAAAGAAATGCAGCAGGGCAAGGCACACAGCATAAAGGGCAACACGGGGAGCAGGTAATAAAAAAGCTTGCGGTTGCAAACGGTAATGCCATTCCAAAGCCTCTGGAACGCCGTGAACAGGCACGCCAAGGTTATTTTCGAGGCGCACATGGTTGGCCCGGCGCGGCAATCATCACAGCAAAGCCCACGGCGGCGCCCGCCAGCATGCCAACCGCCCACCGGGGGGATTCGCCCCTTGTTGGCCCGGTTATAAAGCAAAAACAGCCCCACGATCACGAGAAAAGCCGCGCCGGAGTTTTCATTGGTCCAGCCGGCGATCACCCCAGCCGGGATAGAAAGCAGCAGCCACCACCAGCTGCCGGCCGCCGGCCGGGCCGCCTGCACATGCAGCCTCAACGGCAGCAATGCGGCCAACCGCAGGATCGAGCCCCACATATAATTTGCGCTCCCGTCTACCCACAGCATGGTCTGCCCATATACCGGGATAAAAAACCACACCATGAGATGCACGCCGAAATATAACGCCGGGCTATGCCGCCCCGTGCCCTTGCAGTGCCAGTAGATCAGCCCTGTGAAGAGAAGATACCCCACCGTATTGACCACATTGAACACAGGCTTCCCCCACAATAAGAACAGCTGCGTCAAGGAATGTAAAATCAGCCGCCCATTCATTGTGTGATAATGGGCGCGCATGGATTCAATGATATCAAAGATATGCTCTACCCGTTGATTTGCCGTGCCAAAGATAAAGCGATAGTTATAATCATCGGCAATCAGCGCCGTTTGCAAGTTAAATGCATAAAAAAAGGCCGCGCAGACAGCGGCAATCACAACAAAAATAGTAATCCGAAGCCAGCGCCTCGCCTCATATGTAAACCGCATACGATGCATAAAGCCCTGCGGCTCACACCGCTGCGCAGCGGCTGCGGCTGGTATCCGCTCCTTTACCTGCATAAATGCCGGCACACTCCTTCCCTCTCCAATACGGGATGTTCCTATTTTACCCAAGCGGCCTACAAAAGTCAACGTTTTCTACGGAACGTGAAAAACGCCCACGCGGCCTCTAAAACTGCCTACGAAACATGGTATCCTCCTGCGTCAGGCTTTCCACGCTTTCGTAGCCCAGGCGGTGCAGGAGTTCCATCACATAGGGATTATCAACCGGCGTGCGCACAGGCGCTGCCTCGCCATAATGCGCCACGTGGAGCGCGCCCTCCCCCCGCGGAATCAGCCGTTTGGGGCCGCCTACGCAGCCGCCCACACAGCCCATGCCTTCCAAAAAATTGCCTTGAATATCCCCCTGCATCAATTCATTGAGCATCTGTTTGCAGGCGGGCACGCCATCCGCCTGACGGGCTCTCAGTGGAATATGCCTGCCGGGGCGCAGCCGTTCGAGCGTGGTCTTGACCGCTTCACTCACGCCGCCAGTGTGTGCATAGATACGCCCTGCGCGGGAGGAATGATCGCGTAAATCCTCTTTCATATTTTCCGGATCAATGCCGGCAAAATCAAACACATCCTGTATCTCCTGGAAGGTGAGCACAAAATCAACCGCGTCTGCGATATCGGCCTCCCGCGCCTCCGCCTTTTTTGCAACACATGGGCCGATAAAAACCGTGACGGCGCCGGGGACAAGCTGCTTCACCGCGCGTCCACAGGCGATCATTGGGGAGACGGATGCCGGGATATGCGGCGTGAGGCTCCCATATACCTTGCGGATCATGGCAATCCAGATCGGGCAGCAGCAGCTCGTCAGGAGGAAATCCTCCTCCGAACGCACCAACTCGTCAAAATCAAGCGCCTCCTTCAGCGTGAGGATATCAGCAAACAGCGCCACCTCCACCATGCCCGCGAAGCCCAGCGCCTTAAATGCAGAACGCAGCCTGCCCGGCGTGACCCGCTCGCTGAACTGGCTGACGAAGGCAGGAGCAATGAGCGCGTAGACCGGCGCATCCTGCTTGGCAACAACGTCCAGCACGGGCAGAATATCCTTGCTCTGCGTGAGCTTCTGCGCTTTGCAGGCGTCTACGCACAGGCTGCACCCTGTGCAGGCCTGCTGGTCGATTTCAATATTGCCATTTTCATCTCGGCGGATGGCATGAAACGGGCAAGCGCCCTGGCAGGCGGATTCCCCCTCCCCGCAGTCGCAGGGGGCGAGCCGCCAGATCGGGGCGTAGCGCTTTGGGTTAAGCAGGCAGTCAAGCTGGTGCGGGTCAAAATCAAGCTTTTCCACCTCGCGCAGCGCCGCCTCGTGCCCGCCCGCAAGCGCGCCGCGCGCAAGCTTTTCATAAAGGGCATAGAAGGTTTCCATAACAATCATTCATCCTTTCACGGAGGCCTTCCCCTATCCGGTTTCTCCTGCCGAACAGGATAAGCGCCGCAGGAAAACACCATTTTCCACACGATTCTCCACTTTTCAAAACCGGCATGCAGCCTTTTGCGCTTAGTATGCGCCGCTTGCCTCATACGATTCGATTTTCCAGGAAAAACAGCAAAAGCGGAAAGATCACTGCCCCGACCCAGGCGATTACAACATCGTCCACCGGATAATCCGGCGCGCCCCGCCCCGTTCGCTTCTCCCGGCGTACGGCGGCCAGGCTTTTCACAAATGAGAATAAAAAAATGAAAAATGCCGGGAGCAGCAGGTAAACCGCATAGATGAACGGAACGCCAATATAACCGTACCAGGATGGCAACCTGCTCACGCCAAAGCCAAAAAAAGCGGCGATACAGAGCCAATAAACCCACCGCGCGCTCAGACGCAGATTGTAAAACATCTCTCGTTCCTCCTCCTTTCAGCTCGGCAAAGAAAACCAAAAATATACGCCGCCGCTCTTGTTATATACGCCATAACGCGCTCTGTGCTGATCTAGAACCGCTTTTACAATGGCAAGGCCCATGCCGCTGCCCCCGTTTTCACGGGTACGGGATTCTTCCGCTCGATAAAACGCGTCCCACAGATATGGCAGATCCCGTTCGGCAACCGGCGGTCCCTCATTGAATACCTCAACCACAACGCGGCGCTTTTCTGAAAATGCCCGCAGCTTGACCGCTTTGCCGGGCGGAGCGTATTTCACCGCGTTGGAAATCAGGTTCCGCAAAACCAGGGCCATCCCCTTTTCATCCGCCGTCACATAGAGGAATTCTGGAACCTCCAGATAAAGAGTGAGCTGCTTTTTTTCGATGCCGGGCTGGAAATCCGCAAGCTGCTCGCAGATGAGTGCGTCAATGGCAAAGCAAACGGGGCGCACCGGCAGATGCCGCGTGTCAATCCGGGAAAATGAGAGGATCTGCAGCACCATCGCATCCATGCGCTCCGTCTCGCCGACGATCCCGGCGAGATAAGCCGGGTGCTTTTCCGGGGCAATCCCCTCCTGCATCAGCTCGCTGTAGCCCCGGATAACGCCCAGCGGCGTTTTCATCTCGTGGGCAAGCGCGTTCGTAAAATCCCGCTGGCGCTGGGAGGCGCGGCTCTGCGTTAGATAAACGGCCTGGAACTTGCGCGTGAGCAGCGCAATAAAAATGCAGAGATAAAAGAAAAACAGCACCGCGAGATAGACGCCGTAATCACTCAGCGCGTCATACAGCGGGTAATTCACCAGATTGACGGAAAGGTAAAGGGCGGGTCCTCCGTTCTCCGCCGGACGGACGCAGCTAAGCAGGCTGTATGCGTTTTTCACCGCATTATTGCTCCAGCTAAAGCCGTTCACCGCAAAATCCGTAAGCTTGCCCGTGCGATACTTCTGATCCTCTGACCGCGCCATCCGGGCAGCTTCCCGAAAGGCGCGCATGATGTGCCGCTGTTTACCGCCCGATTCGTTTTGCACCGCATAGGAATCCTGATTCCCCACAAATTCAAACCGCAGATCACCATTTAAAACGATTTGTTCTGCCTGCTCCAGCTGGTCCGGAAGAGAAAAGGCGATGGTTTTCGTATCCGCAACGTTTTCTTTCTTCAGCGTTTTCCAATTCATTTTATTCTGATACATTTTCCATACAATCTGGGTTGGATAAACCACATTGCCCTTCCGATAACCCGTAACGGAAACAAGACGGCCTTGATGCAATGCCTGCGTCAAGGCAGCGCGTTCTTTCTCCGCCGCATCGTCGAGCGCCACATAAAGCTGGGCGTCCACCGTTGGAAAATTTGAATCCATAGACCAAAGGCTTAGGTAGTTTCCGCTTACCGCCCGGATGTGATCCACATCCTCCTCATATAGGATCAAGCTTAGAAATGTCCCTTCCTGCGCAAACTGCCGCACATATTCCTGCAACAGCTCAAGATCGTTCGGGCTATAGGCCTCCGCGTCATGCTGCTGGTAATATGTGGTTTGCGCCAGCCGATTAGCTATCAATACGCTGATTGACAGCGGGTCGGTTCCATACTCGTTGCTTCCCGCTTTGCCTACCACCAGCATCGTGCCGGACGTGAAAAACAGCAGCAGCAGCACCAGCGCCGACCTGCGCGTTTCTCGCCAAAACTGCCGGTCCATATGCATCCCTCCTTCGCAAAACAGCAGATGAGGCTTACCCCTCCGGTTCCTCCGGCTCGAAGCGGTAGCCCGTTTTGATCACCGTGCGGATCTCTCCGGCTCGTCGGCCGAGTGCCTTACGCAGTTTTTTGATATGAGTGTCCACGGTGCGGATATCGCCGTCATAGGCATAGCCCCATACCCTGCGCAGCAATTGCTCGCGCGAAAGCACCATTCCCCTGTGCTCCATCAAACACACCAGTAGCTCGTATTCCTTCGGTGTAAGGGAAATCGGGGTTTCATCCACCGATACCTCTCGGCGCAGGTCGTCCACCTGAATCCCGCCCATTTCCAGCATGCGCGCGGTCAGGCCCCTCCCCTTGGCCCGCTTGATAAGCGCCAGCGCCTTCGCGTGGAGCACGGGGAGCGAAAACGGCTTCGTGACATAATCATCCCCGCCGAACCCGTAGCCGAGCAGCTCGTTTTCCTCTCCGCTGCGCGCGGTCAGGAAAATGACTGGCACGGGATTCTCCCGCCGCAATGCACGGCAGACGGTCAGGCCGTCGAGCTTTGGCATCATAATATCGAGAAACACGATATCAAACGCCTGCTCCTCCAGCTTAGCCAGCGCCTCCTCCCCATCCCGGCAGGTGGTCACATCAAAATCCTTCGCCGTAAAGTAATCCCACAGCATCATTCTCAGCTGTGGCTCATCCTCTGCGGCCAGCAAACGGTAGCGCATCGTCTGCTCCTCCTTCTATTCCTGATGAGGATATTGTAATTCCCCTATATGTATTCTTTGTGTCTTTCCATCGGGTAATATGAAACGCGCCCAATTTAGCACTCGTTATAATCGAGTGCTAATGTTTACACTTCCGTCATAAATGATATCTATTTTTTTCATAAATACCGGGTATGCTAAAATCATTGATCCGGGGAAAACCGGATGGAAGCAGAACATAAACAAAGCAACCTAAAATACGGATAGAATCTGAAAGAAATGGAGCGATCGGCTATGTTTGAATTAATTCCCCTGACCCGCAGCGAGCGGAATATGCTTAAAGAGTTTGACCGTGATTTTTACCGGATGGAAAAAGATTTTCGCCGGGAGGAAAAAGAAATTGCCTCCATGCGCACCGATATCGTTGAAAAAGAAGATTGCTTTCTTTTGCAGGCGGAGCTGCCCGGCTTTTGCAAGGAAGAAATTTCTATCGACATCGAGGACGGCTGCCTAACCATCCGCGCCGTGCATAACGACGCGGAAGAAAAAACGAAACACCCATTCATCCGCAGGGAACGCCACTCCGGCGCGTATGAGCGCAGCTTCGACCTCACCGGCATCGAAGAGGATGCAATCACCGCCTCTTACCGCCACGGTATTTTGGGGCTGACGCTGCCGAAGCGCGGCGCCAAAAAGCCCGAGAGCCGGCGCATTGACATCGGCTAAAACAAGCGGAGCTGCGAAGGGAAGGACCTGGCTGCTCCGCTTTTTTAAAACGCCGCTGAAAAAGGCAAAACCGCTTGAACAGATCAATTCAGGCTGTCCGCAGAGAAGGGAAGGTTATGACAATGAACGCACAAAAATTTACACAGAAATCTTTGGAGGCCATCGGGCTAGCCCAAGATACTGCCATTGAGTATCAAAATATGCAGGTGGAGCAGCAGCACCTGCTCTACGCCCTGCTAACCCAGGAGCAGGGGCTCATCCATGAGCTGCTCGTCAAGATGAAGGTGGATACGCAGGCCATGCTGTCGGATCTCACCTTCCAGCTCGCCAACATCCCCAAGGTAACGGGCACGGGCCGGGAGGCTGACAAAATTTATGTGGCGCAGGATGTGGATCAGGCGTTGAACTCGGCTGAAAAAATTGCCGCCAATATGAAGGATGAATTCGTCTCTGTTGAGCACCTCTTTCTCTCCCTGCTCGACAACGCCAACGATAAATTGAAGCAGCTTTTCAAAGACTATCATATCACAAAGGACACCTTTTTGAAAATTCTGATGGGGGTGCGCGGCGCCACACGTGTAACGACCAACACGCCGGAAGATACCTATGACGCGCTGAAAAAATACGGCGACGACCTTGTCGAGCGCGCGCGCAGCAAAAAGCTTGACCCGGTCATTGGCCGGGATGAAGAAATTCGCAACGTCATCCGCATCCTCTCCCGTAAAACAAAGAACAACCCCGTGCTCATCGGCGAGCCGGGCGTGGGCAAAACGGCGATCGCAGAAGGGCTTGCCCAGCGAATTGTGCGCGGCGACGTACCGCACAGCTTGCAGGATAAGACGATCTTCTCCCTCGATATGGGCGCTCTGATCGCAGGCGCGAAATACCGCGGCGAATTTGAGGAGCGGTTGAAAGCAGTGCTCAACGAAGTAAAAAAGAGCGATGGAAAAATCATCCTCTTCATTGACGAACTGCATACGATCGTGGGGGCAGGCAAAACGGAAGGCTCCATGGACGCGGGCAACCTTTTAAAGCCCATGCTTGCACGAGGCGAGCTGCACTGCATCGGCGCAACGACGCTCAACGAATACCATCAGTATATTGAGAAAGATCCTGCGCTGGAGCGCCGCTTCCAGCCCGTAATGGTCGACGAGCCGACGGTGGAGGATACCATCGCCATCCTGCGCGGCCTGAAGGAACGCTTTGAGGTGTTCCACGGCGTCAAAATTCAGGATCAGGCGCTCATCGCCGCCGCAACGCTTTCCAATCGCTATATCACGGATCGATTCCTACCCGATAAAGCCATCGATCTCGTTGACGAAGCCTGCGCTATGATCCGCACGGAGATCGACTCCATGCCCATGGAGCTCGATGTGATTCAGCGCAAGATCATTCAACTTGAAATTGAAGAGGCAGCGCTGAAAAAGGAGAAGGATGCACTTTCACTTGAGCATCTCTCTGAAATTCGTAAAGAGCTTGCGGAGATGCGCGAGCATTTCAACTCGCTCAAGGCGAAATGGGATAATGAAAAAGCCTCCATCGGCAAGGTACAGAAGCTGCGCGAGCAGCTCGAACAGCTCAACGCCGATATTGAGCGGGCAGAGCAGGCCTATGATCTCAACAAGGCCGCGGAGCTCAAATACGGCAAGCTGCCGGACCTGCAAAGGAAGCTGGAGGAAGAGGAAAAACACACGCAGGAGAAAGAGCAGAGAAACAGCTTGCTGCGCGATAAGGTGACCGAAGAAGAGATTGCCCGCATCGTCGAGCGCTGGACGGGCATCCCCGTCTCCCGCCTGATGGAGGGCGAGCGCGAGAAGCTGCTGCACTTGGAGGATATCCTCCACGAGCGCGTGATTGGCCAGAATGAAGCCGTCACCAAAGTGACGGAAGCCATCATCCGCTCCCGCGCCGGCATTCAGGACCCCAACCGGCCGATCGGCTCCTTTTTGTTCCTTGGCCCGACGGGCGTGGGCAAAACAGAGCTTGCAAAGGCGCTGGCGGAATGCCTGTTTGACGACGAGCATAACATTGTGCGCATTGATATGACGGAGTATATGGAGAAGTTTTCCGTCTCCCGCTTGATCGGAGCGCCGCCCGGATATGTGGGCTATGAGGAAGGCGGCCAGCTTACCGAGGCCGTCCGCCGCAAGCCCTACAGCGTGCTCCTATTTGATGAGATCGAGAAGGCGCATCCGGATGTGTTCAACATTCTCTTGCAGGTGCTCGACGACGGGCGCATCACGGACTCCCAGGGCCGCACAGTGGATTTCAAGAATACGATTATCATCCTCACCTCCAATCTCGGCTCCTCCGCCCTGCTCGACGGCATCGAGCCGGATGGCGCGATCAGCGCCGCGGCCAAAGCGGAGGTAAACGACCTGCTGCGCCGTTCCTTCCGGCCGGAGTTCCTCAACCGGCTCGACGAGATCGTTTTCTACAAGCCGCTAACGAAGGACGACATCCGAAAGATCGTCGATTTGCAGATCAAAGACCTCAACCGCAGGCTCAGCGACCGGCAGATCTCCTGCGAGGTGACAGACGCTGCGAAGGATTTCATTGTGGAGAATGGCTACGATCCGGTTTACGGCGCAAGGCCGCTCAAGCGCTTCATTCAAAAGCATGTGGAAACCCTAATTGCCCGCAGGATGATCTCCGACGATCTCATGCCGAACACTGTGCTTGTGGTTGACAGCGATGCAGACAGCCTGGTCGTTACCAAAAAAGGCATAATTCCAGCATTTGATCAAAAACACCGCCCAGTGCATTCGCATTGGGCGGTGTTTTCAGGCTGTTGAAAAAGGTATATCCATTCATCAAAATACACAAAGATGATTCAGCAAAAATGTTTAAAAAAGTACTTTAATGCTGTCAGTTGTAAATTGCTTTAATAAAAACAAAAAGTTAAGCATGCGCTCAGGCCGCGCGGGCCCTTCCTTTTCCGTTCGGCCGGAAAAGGAAGCAAAAGGGGCCGCAGCGACCGTCGCGACGGTCGCTTGTGCACGGCACATCGGCAGCAGGAAGCGTTGATGCACGTTAGAACCCGTTCGGCGAACCTTCCCAAACTTGCTGCGCTTTTGCAGAAAGCGCATGCTCACAGCGGCTTCAAACACATGGAAAGGTTTCCTCACTCGAGCCACGCCGTCAGATGCTACAAATGCTGCCTTGGCCTTCCGCTAGCGTTCTGCGCTGCATTTAGATGCTCGTTACGCTGGCGATTCACAACGAGACTTTTTGTGCACGTTTTTCTTCCATTTGGCTTTTTCGACAAGCTGCAAAAACACCGCCCAGTGCACTCGCATTGGGCGGTGTTTTTTTTTGGCTGTGAAACGGTTAAGCCGTTTCACAGCGTTTTCTTTTTTCCTGGAAGGCTGCACGCCGGAACATACCGCGTTAGAACTGAATGGTCACCCTGTGGGGGCCAATTCCCGTTTCCAGCAGCAATTCCGCCGCTTTTCCATCTAATCGTGCTTCTACGTGATAGCTACCATCCGCCTCCACGCTTTGGAATGGGCGCGGCAGGTAGATGACAGTCGGAGCGGAATATGCTCTATCCTGCTCATACTCCAGTGTGAACAGGCGCTTCTCCCGATCATAGCAAAAAGACCGGATGTGGCCTGTGACCGCTTGCGGATAGGGGCGCGAAAGCAAATCCATAAGCGGGCGGTCGAGCTTCTCCGTTGCATAAGCCCAATATGTTTGGCTCCATAGATTACGGTCGAATAGATCCAGCAGATGCGCTAGGTGTGGAATTTCTTCTAACTTGCCGTCGCCTGCGCCCCATTCGCCCACCAGCACCGGGCAGTCCAGTCGTTCCTGTGTGCGCATGTGCTCTTCAAAAATCACATCGACCCGGTTGTTACTGGCTGTCTGATAAGCGTCTGTGTCCACCGTCAGGTCATAGCCATGCGGCGTAAAGGCGAATAGAGGCTCCTCCCTGCCTTCCGCATCGGTTAAACGCGGCGTTGCACATGGGATGCCCAAGTTGGAATAATAGCAATTTTCCATCAGCATGATTCCACGCGGCGTGACCTCGCGGATCGCAGCTGCTACCTTTTGGAAAAAGGGCGCATACACCTGCGTATCAAATTGTCGGATCAGTTCCGCGCCGCTCATAACAACTTCTCGAAACAGGGCCTTATCCTCTGCCACTTCCAACAGTTTCGTCAGTTGCGCCGGATCCCCCAACGCCCCGGCAAGGTCCAAAACCTGAACGGTTTTGCCCATTTTTTTGCCCAGCACCTCGCACATTTTATTGATGATCGTCCAGAATACCGTTCCGCCTGGAGACCCCGGAAACGGCTCGTTGAGCAGATCAAATCCAAACAGATTCGGGCAATCGGCAAAAAAGGCGGCAACGTGCTGCCACATAGCGGTGAAATGATCCATTAAGCCGATTCCATCCGGCGCCTTGGCATTGGCCCAGAAGTTATCATAGGCTTTGTGAACGGCTTCCCCAGTGAAATATCCCTCCGCCCAAACAAAAATCTTCTCTTCAAACTCTGCCCCCTCCGCCAGCGTCGCCCAGCCGGGCGCGCCGTCTCCATACAGATCGCTATAAAGATCCTGATGCATATCCAAATAGATATAAATCCCATTGCGCGCACATAGATCTGCATATTCTCTGATTTTGCGGAGATAATTGTCATCATATACGCCGGGCTGTGGCTCCACTGCGGCCCAAATCAGGCCGAGTCGTACGATATTGACGCCGCGTCGTGCCAGTGTTTCGATTTCGTAAGGGGCCCAGGTGGGAATATAGCTGCGCACCGGCTTGCGCCCTGTATCCGGATCATCATCGTTTTTATGCACCAGATTAACCCCATTAAAAATACGTTCGCGGCCGAAATCATCTATGAAACAGCGCCCTTGCACCATAATTTTTTCCATAAAAAAGGCTTCCTCTCTCTGTTTTTTCATATTTTATTACCATTCAGTATAGAAGAGAAGGCCTGCTTTTGTCCATGTACATTTCGGCACAAAAAAATGATTGTTGCAAATCGGTACCAACCGGCTTGCAACAATCTTTTTTGTTGTTTTGATCCGTCAAATGAAAATCTTCGCGATCAGCTTTGCGATATGTAGAAACGCCTTCGTAATCCAAGCTGCCATGAAAAGGGCACCTCCTTCTCTCTCATGCAGTTGTTGCAATTGCATGGAAGTTGTTATTTGCTTGTCTTTATTATAGCAGAAGGATTTCACAAGTCAAGGCTTATTAAATATTTTTTAGATTTTTTATTGACACTTTTCGTGTATAATAACGATTCTCCAATCGATTTTGACGGTTTGTTTTTTTGAATAATGATTCTACTGCAAAATCGACTGCAAACCCGAGGATTCGTAAAAAGTCAATCTCCATTTTTCTGTTATTGA
>ENA-OQCL01000784-OQCL01000784.1-human-gut-metagenome-genome-assembly--contig:-NODE-784-length-13651-cov-3.902987_pt1 | contig 13651 bp, 10 predicted proteins | sample MGYA00242502_ERZ504586 | MGnify/ENA primary metagenome ERZ504586 (study PRJEB26092, sample SAMD00036316) | human gut metagenome | host: Homo sapiens | study: EMG produced TPA metagenomics assembly of... | reverse complement strand
TTGATCGATAAAAGTTCCCTTTTCTCCATCTCGCCCTAAAACTAGAATGCTCAGATCTCGAGATGCTATGAGTTCTTGCCTTACGAGTTCATATCCCTCATTCAAAAATATACTCCCTGATATTGATATATATCACAATTCAATAGGGTGTGGTCAATAAATCATCGACTCATCCTCTCCACCTCTTTAATGGCGCCATAATCGCCAGGGTACTTTGGGATTCCGCCTTTGACGCTACAGTAAATTTAGAAAAAGAGATTCGCTCTTGCAGAGCTATAACAGGCTTCAAACATGAAAGATTGAAGTTCACAGCTCAGGAGATGTTATTTTGTCCTTTTTGTTTGCGCGTTTAGTTTCAATATCTACTTTCAGCCCCTCTGAAAAGGGCCTCCGCTCGTTTGTACGATTTGCACAAACGAAACACCCCTGATTTCAGAAGGGCTAAAACTTAACACCGACGGTCAATACTTTAATGATGACCTGAATTACAGCGCTTCCCTATAGATACTTTCGCCAGTCCTCGTCGACCTCATCGTGGTTGTCATCATTGCTCTTCTCTGCAACGCGCTTAACCTTTGGGCGTGAAGGCGCAGGAATGTAAGCATTGTCGTTGGCTTCGGGGAACTTTGCGAAGGCGTGTTGGAAACGTGCAAGATTATCGTCGTAGCGTCCCTGCGGGATGGCAAAAACAATCTCCTGTGCAACATGGGCACCAGACGCAAGCTCTTCCAAGAACATGCGCGCCACGGCGCTTGCATTCCAGCCAAACACGCCACATCCAAAAGCACCGAGAATCAACTTGTTGTGGCCAAGGTCGTCGGCGATCCTCATTACCATCCGAATGCGGCGACGCATAGCGGCTTCGAGATCTTTATCAGCAACCTTATAGTTTGCCCGCGCGCGGCGAGCGTTGGGTGCGGCTGCCACAATAACATCAGCATATGAGTGGTACCGCTCGCGCTCAAAACGAACCTTCGGCAACACCAACGCGCGCTCGCGATAGAGCTCGCAATTAATATTGTGACGGCGGTTTTCGGCATACCAATTTTTACGAGCGCTCAGGCAGTTATAGAGAAACGATTCTGCACAGAGTGACTCTTCCTGAGCCATAGTACCGCGGTCGTATCCTCCGCCTGGATGCGTGAATGAAGCAAAGTCCAAAACGGCAAGATCGCACATACTTGCTCGTCCGCGGCCGCGCTCCAACACAGCTGTAACTGAGTCCTGATCAACGATAGTTACCTGGGGAATTGTTGGCTCCTGTGCGGGTTTCGCATCTGGCATACCGTCGTATTGGCGCAGCTCCGAAAGCGTTGTGGCAATCTCGTTTTTAAACTGGGCTGCCATCTCTTCGGTGTGCGCACGTGCCGCTGCTGCGCGTTCTTCTCGCTGTTCAGCTTGGCGCGCGTGGTTGTTGGGTGCGAGTGTTCTTAGGCATAGGGTCATTCCTCCGCATCGCTGTATGTGCCACTGCATGGCACTGTTTAGAGGTTTAGCTTCTCAATAGTTAACACGTCAATATTTTTCTAAATTTTTCGGCTAGACCAATTGTAGTTGGGTATGAAACGCATCGGCAGGTAGATATCTGTCGGTCTATTGATGTAGGGAGTGGTTCACTATGAAGGCTGCACGGTGGTACAAGGCGGGAGACATTCGTGTTGAGGATGTTCCAGAGCCGCAAATTGACGACGACTACGACGTGAAGGTCAAGCTTCATTGGTGTGGTATTTGCGGGTCTGATCTGCACGAATATCTTGCAGGACCTATCTTTATTCCTGTTGACACACCCCATCCAATTACTGGCGATGTTGCCCCTGTTATTTTGGGTCACGAATTCTCAGGCGAAGTCGTAGAGGTTGGTCCAAACGTTACCAACGTCAAACCGGGAGACCGCGTTGTTGTTGAGCCGCTCGACGTTGATGACACATGTCCGTCGTGCCAGGCTGGGCGCGACAACCTGTGTGTAAACCTTGGCTTCCACGGCCTTGCTGGTAAAGGTGGCGGCTTTGCCGACTACACCACGTTCCGTCACAAGTATGTTCACAAGATCCCTGACACACTCTCGTATGATCGCGCAGCACTTGTTGAGCCCATCTCCGTTGGATATCACTCTCTTGAAGCTGGCGGCTTCCAGGCAGGCATGAACGCTGTTGTTGCAGGCGCTGGCACAATCGGCCTCGCTACCATTGAGTGCTTAAAAGCCCTCGGCGCCAACCAGGTAATTGTCGTACAGCGCAAGTCTGTACGTCAGGAATATGCAAAGACTTCCGGTGCCGATATCGTGCTTGATCCGGCCGAGTGCGATGTTGTTGCCGAGATCAAACGCCTTACCGACGGCTACGGAGCCGATATCGCATTTGAGTGCACCGGTGCCCAAGCGTGCTTCGACCAGCTTCTTGCAGGCATCCATGCCGGCGGCACGCTGGTTGTAACCTCCATCTGGGAGAAGCCTGCCACCGTCAACCTTAACGATATTTGCATCCCCGAGAAGCGCGTAGTGGGCTCGATTGCATACTGTGGCAAGGACTTCGACAACGTAATTGAGCTTCTGGCTTCCGGAAAGATTCCCGCTCAGGGCTTTATCACTAAGAAGATCGCACTGGACGACATCGTGGCCGAAGGCTTTGAAACCCTTACCGGCCCCGAAAAGAAGAAGCAGGTAAAGATTCTCGTGAGCAATAATCCCGACGAGCTTGACGTATAGCGACGTGCGAGGATGGATTTAGCTGGTCGGCTCTTACTGGCTGTCTTTTGAATAGCTCTACCGCCCTGGTGGGATTTAATTCCGCCGGGGCGGTTTTTTGCTGTACCTCGTGACGGGTCGCTTGCCCCACGATGACTTTTGGTCGTGCGGCGTGGCGTCTGTGAGGCATGGTGTCTGCGAGTCGTGATGTCTTATTTTTTGACTGTCTGCAAGCCGCCAACTTTGATTTGTACGTTTTGCACAAAAGAAAATGAGCGTTTTTAGACGAGCAAAAAGCTCATATATCCAGGACTGCTCGCTCCAAGGTCGCACGCATTCAGGACCACACGCGGCCAACACCGCGCGCAGGCAGCGCCGCGTGCAGGCCACAAAAGATCTACCTTGGGTTAATCCAAACGCTCTGGTGAGCTCTCACTACTTGTGGCGAGTGAGTCTGCGAATTTCCTGCGCCCGCGCGTCCATTATTTTGGCGCGCAACGCTGGCACGCGCTGAGCATCCATCGCAGGCACGCCCTTCAGGGGATAGTCAATACCGAGCTCTTGGTATTTCTTCTCGCCCATCGTGTGATACGGCAGCACATCCAGCCCCACCACATTGGGCCAGTGAGCAATAATCCGGCCCACACCAGCCAGCTCTTCATCAGAATCCGTAATGCCTGGCACAACCACATGGCGAATTACTACCGGAATGCGCCGGCGTGCAAGCTCGTTTCCAAACGCCAGCGGACGCGTCTGCTCATGAGACGTGAGGTTTTTATGTCCCGTCGGGTCCGCATGCTTTATATCGAGCAACACCATGTCGGTGTGGTCCAACACAGCCCCAACATGCTCGGGATGCACGGGGTCAAACGAAATGCCCGAGGTGTCCAGACACGTATGAATACGGCCCGTCGGAGAAGCATGCGCTGCAGAGAAAAGCGCTGCTATAAAGGCAGGCTGCGCAAGCGGCTCTCCGCCAGTAGCAGTAATGCCGCCATGGCGATAAAAAGGCCTGTTGCGCTCAAAGTTTTCTAACACTTCCGCCACGCTTATACGCGTGCCGGGTTGTGCTCCCGCCTCTTCGCCAGAGGGAGCGTCAGGAGCGGCAAATTCCCAGGTATCTGGATTGTGGCAATACAAACAGCGCATGGGGCAACCCTGACAGAAAACCACCAAACGCGTACCAGGTCCATCCACCGTTCCGAACGTCTCGATGGAGTGAATACGTCCTGTTACTGCAAGCGTTTCGTTGTTATAGCTGTCAGACTGCCCCATGTCGCACTTCTCGTTAAAGGAATTACCGCACTATCTACAAGCCGCGATCGCTTCAGACACTACATCGACTCGTGGAAGGTTCGGGAAATAACGTCGTCCTGCTGCTCCTTGGTCAGGGAGTTGAACTTGACGGCGTATCCAGAAACGCGAATGGTGAGCTGCGGATACTTCTCGGGATGAGCCTGAGCATCGAGCAGCGTGTCGCGGTTGAATACGTTTACGTTGAGGTGGTGGCCACCTTCCTCAACATAGCCATCAATCATGCTTACAAGGTTATCCACCTGCTCAGGAGCTACGTCTGTAGTCTTCATACTTCTCTCCTTTCAAGCTCGCAAAAAGCGGGCACTGTTACTGTAATGCGTTTGTCCGGCGCGTGATGCTCCAAACCAAACCTCTATGCGTCTTCCTCGCCTTCGAGGGCGCTTGCATCGGCGCAGCATGCGCAGTCAACGGCATTCTCGATGGAAATGTCATCGGGGCCAGCTGCGGCAAGCGCGGCGTTAAAGGCCTCAGGATCAAAGCCCTCAATACCATCAACCTCGAGGTCGCCGAAGTACACCTCATTGTTCTTGCCAAGTGCACCAGGAACGATGGAGAAGGTGTTGGAAATACCATCCTGAGCATCCTTGAAAGGAAGCTTCGCAACACTTGCCAGCGATGCGACGGCACCATGGGTGTCACGACGATGCATGGGGTTGGCACCCGGGGCAATGGCTCGCCAGCGCGACGGCCGTCAGGGGTGTTGCCGGTGGCCTTGCCGTAAACCACGTTGGAGGTAATGGTAAGGATTGAGGTTGTGGGCACCGAGTTGCGGTAGGTGTCAGTCTCACGGACAAACTTCATGAAGACTTCCACGACGTCGTGCGCGATCTTGTCCACACGGTCATCGTCGTTGCCGTACTTGGGGAAGTCGCCCTCTACCTGGTAATCGGTGACCAGGCCGGTCTCGTCGCGGATGACCTTAACCTTGGCGTACTTAATTGCAGACAGCGAGTCGGCAACCACCGAAAGGCCTGCGATGCCTGTAGCAAACCAACGATGGACATGCTCGTCGTGCAGAGCCATCTGCAGACGCTCGTAGCAGTACTTATCATGCATGTAGTGAATGATGTTGAGCGAATTCACATACACGCCCGCAAGCCATGCCATCATGTCGCGGTACTTAGAAATAACGTCGTCGTAGTCGAGGTAGTCGCCCTCTACCGGACGATACTTCGGTCCCACCTGATCGCCGGTCTTCTCGTCACGACCACCATTAATGGCGTAGAGCAGGCATTTTGCGAGGTTGGCGCGAGCGCCGAAGAACTGCATCTCCTTGCCAATGCGCATGGAGCTTACGCAGCACGCAATGGCGTAGTCATCGCCGTGATAAACGCGCATGAGGTCATCGTTCTCGTACTGGATTGAGCTGGTGGCAATGGAGATCTTGGCGCAGTACTTCTTGAAGGCCTCGGGCAGACGTGTAGACCACAGAACCGTCAGGTTGGGCTCGGGGCTGGTGCCCATGTTCTCAAGCGTGTGCAGATAACGGAAGGCAGTCTTGGTAACCATGGAACGACCGTCGACACCCATGCCGCCAAGAGACTCAGTTACCCACTGCGGGTCGCCAGAGAAGAGCTCGTTGTACTCGGGCGTGCGCGCAAACTTGATCATGCGCAGCTTCATGACGAGATGGTCGATAATCTCCTGAGCCTGCTCCTCAGTGAGAATGCCGCGTGCAAAATCGCGCTCTGCATAAATGTCGAGGAAGGTGGAGTTACGGCCAATGGACATGGCGGCGCCGTTCTGCTCCTTGACGGCTGCCAGGTAGCCGAAGTAGAGCCACTGCACAGCCTCTTGGAAGGTGGAGGCAGGCTTGGAAATGTCGATGCCATAAATCTGGCCGAGCTGCTTGAGCTCGCCGAGTGCACGGATCTGCTCAGCAAGTTCCTCGCGGTGGCGGATAACTTCCTCACGCATGTTCTTCTGCGTGCCGGCGTGCTCTGCCTTCTTCTCTTCGATCAGGCGATCGACACCGTAGAGCGCCACACGGCGGTAGTCGCCAATAATACGGCCGCGACCATAGGCATCGGGCAGACCGGTAATGATATGAGAGTGGCGGCAAGCGCGCATCTCGGGCGTGTAGACATCAAAGACGCCGGCGTTGTGGGTCTTACGATAGTTGGTGTAGAAGTCCACAATCTCGGAGTCGACCTCGTAGCCATTCTGCTTGCAAGCAGCTACTGCCATACGGATGCCGCCGTTAGGCATAAGAGCACGCTTGAGCGGCTTCTCGGTCTGAAGACCAACGATTTTCTCGAGCGGCTGGTCGATATAGCCTGCCGGATGGCTTGTGATGGTGGACACCACGCGCGTATCCATGTCGAGAACACCATTGGCTGCACGCTCCTGCGCAAAGAGGTCCATAACCTCATCCCAAAGCTTTGTCGTAGCTTCGGTTGGACCGGCAAGGAAGGATTCGTCGCCGTCATAGGGGGTGTAGTTGCGCTGGATAAAATCACGAACGTCAATCTGGTTTTCCCAGTTACCGCCGACAAAACCATCCCAAGCTTCCTGCATGAGTCACGCTCCCTTATCGATTGAAACTGCCGTCTGAAACGATATTTCTCTGCTGCAGCATGCAGGACATCAGCGCATGAGATCCGCACGCAAGGCAGAGACGTAAATAGCACAGCCGTGAATGTACCACACAAACCGTTTGCAAATGAGCAAATCTTAAAGCTCGTAAAAATAGTAAGAATTGGTAAACTCTGGACACCTGTCCCGTACTGCATGCGTATTCAACGGACGCACGTCTCCCGGCAAGGGGGATGTGCCTCGCAAGCATGGAACCAAACGCAATGCGTCCGTCGAAGGATGGAAGAACGACAGAGAGCTACACCGGGAGACGCGCTGCCTGCCTGCATCGTAGGACCCTCGGACGAGGTTTTAGCCGAGAAACGATACTGGTGCGCGGGCGGTCGATTCAGTCCCGGTAACGGTAATCCCTTATAGAGAAGGTATGAAGTCAGCCGAGGTAAATTGGCCTGAGGCGTTCAGCTTATATTCAGAAAGCAGCAGAAGCTGGAAAAGGGAAACCTGCCCAAACAAACGAACGCGCCAGACGGGAACGGGCGCCCGCCAGAGGCTCCTTATGGCTGCTGCCTCCCGGCCCTGACCAGGTTCGGAGTATGGCGTCGCCCGAACCCGTCGGACGCGTTCTAAAGAATAAGTATACGAATTTATCTAGTCGGCAAGCAAGACCTTATCATCATCCAGATCGTGACCAGCGGCGGATCGGAAGAGTTCCAGCAGGTCATCGACGGTCATATCCTTGCGCTCTTCGGGACCAAGATTTGCCACAACGCGGCCCGAGTCCATAACAATAGTGCGGTCACCCATGGAAAGAGCGCTTGAAAGATTGTGGGTTACCATCATGGCCGTAATGCCACGCTCACGACAAATTTGCGTGGTGAGCTCCAAAATGCGCTTGGTCGCCTCTGGATCCAGCGCCGCCGTGTGCTCGTCCAGCAGCAACAAGTCGGGATTGCCAATCGTTGCCATCAGCAGCGTAACCGCCTGACGCTGACCACCGGAGAGTGAACCCACAGGCACATCCATGCGGTCTTCCAAGCCAAAACCCAACTGTTCGAGTCGCTCTTTTACCAGCTGGCGCATGGCGGGGCGCATGGCAATTGCCATGGGTTTTTTCTGCGAACGACCATAGGCCAACGCAACATTTTCTGCCACCGTAAGCCCCGGAGCAGTACCACGCATTGGATCTTGGAACACGCGCGAAAGCGTCCGAGCACGCCGATAATCTGCAACAAAGGTTACGTCGTGGTCTGCAAGCCGCACGAGGCCACCATCCGGATGTACGCTGCCAGCAATAACGTTGAACAGCGTGGATTTACCTGCACCGTTTGAACCTACCACGCAGGCAAACTCACCGGGCTCGAGCGTCACACTTGCCCCATCAAGACCCTTATGCTCAAGCGGCGTTCCCGCATTAAACGTCTTCTTGAGGTCAATAGCCTGGAGCATGGGTTTGGTGTCAGAGGAGCCGTCCGTCAAACTGTTTGTAAGCGCACTGGCAGCCAGTTCCTGAGCCGCCTGACGTGCAGCAGCACGTTCTTTTCGCGATGCGAAGTATGCACGAATGGCCGGCATTGACATAAACAGAGCAACAATGACCGCTGTAACCAGTTTAAGGGCATTGGAATCCATAAGGTTCACGGTAAGAGCTGCCTGCACCACAACGCGGTACAACACAGAACCTATGACAGTAAACACAAGCCCTGCGGTAACTGAACGATGCGTGCCAAACAGCTCGCCCAAAATGACAGATGCCAAACCGATCATAACCATGCCACTACCAGCATTAACATCGGCCAAAAACCCTGATACTGAGCAAGAATGGATCCCGACAGACCAACAAGTGCGTTGGCAAGGGCAAGACCGGCGACTTTGTAAGCATCGGTATTAATGGAGCTTGCGCGGCACATCTCTTCGTTATCGCCCGTTGCGCGCATGGCCAGGCCACTTTCCGTACGGAAATAGGCGGCAACCAGCGCTACCACCACAGCAACCAGCGCCACAACCACAATCATCTTAACCTGACTGTTTGTAAGGGCGGCGCCAACCATCTGTTTGAAAGGCTGATAGATCTTCTCAGCATTGAGCAGGCTCACATTAGGCCCGCCCAACACATATATATTGACGCTGTACAGTCCCGTCATGGTGATAATGCCAGCGAGTAACGGATTGATCTTTGCTGCAGCGATAAGACCACCGGTTACGCAGCCTGCCAACGCTCCGGCAATCGTACCAGCAATCAGTCCGAGCACCGGATGGCCTGCCACAGAACAGGTTGTGCAGACCGCCATACCCAGACAAAAACTGCCATCTACCGTCAGATCGGCAATATGCAGAATGCGGAACGATACAAACACACCCACGGCAAGCAGGGCGTATTCAAAGCCAAGCATAACGGCATCGAATCCGAGGGTGAACAGAGCAGGCATGCGAAACCTTCCTTCAAACAACGCGTCAGAACAAAGTAAAGTCAGTGGGAGAACTGGGGTCTTCTAGAGCCGATTGAATCCCGTGCTGCTCAACGTTTACAGCACCACGATATTCTCGTCGTCAGGGATAACTACACCGAGAGCATCGGCGGTTTCCTGGCATACATCGCGCTCGTAATCGGTTACTACCTCAGCGGGGATCTCGGAGACGGGCGTTCCCGTAAGAACCTTAGCTGCCATATCTGCTGAGGCGGCGCCAATGGTGGCATTTCCAACAGCAACCGAACAAAGTGCACCGGAAGCAGCCATAACAGGGTCGGAACCAAACACTGGCACACCAGACTCGAGGGCAGCAGCAGTAACCAAAGTCATTGCAGACTGCACTACCGAATCTACCGGCACATAGATGCAGCTGCACTGCTGAGCAAGGGCAGTTGCCGCCTGCTGGCACTCAGAAGAATTGGTAACCGTGCGCTCGATGCATTCCACGCCGAGCTCGTCCAGATGAGCATGCATCTTCTCTGCACCAGAAACGGCATTTGCCTCACCGGAGCAGTACAAAATGCCGCAAGCGCCATTGGCGGCAGCTGGATACAGTTCGGTGCCAAATGCGTACACCTCGTCAACCGGCAGATCATTGGAGGTGCCGGTAGCGCCCTTATCCGGAGTATCGAGCGAGCTCATCACGCCGGCTGCCACAGGATCAGCCACCGAGATAAATACCACTGGTGTATCGAGCTCGGCATTGGTTACTGCCTGAGCTGCAGGGGTTGCGATGGGAACGATAAGGTCGTAAGACTCGGTCTTGAGCTGGCTGGCAATCTGATTAAGGGTGGAGGTGTCACCCTGTGCATTCTTTACCTCATAGGTAACGTTGGTAAATCCTTGTGCTGCAAGCTCATCCTTAAAGCCCTCTTGCATAGCTACAAATGCATCGTTCTCTACGACCTCGACAAAGCAAATGGAACGAGCTGCGGATTTGTCTTCAGATGCGCCGGAGCCCGATGAGCTACAGCCGTCCAGCATATTTGCAGCAAACAGAGCTGCGCTTCCAGCAAAAGCAAACTGGAGGAATGAACGACGAGAAATGGAAGTGTGATTGATAGTCATTGTGTGCTCCCTTCTTTATCAGGTCTGGCAAACCTGATGCGTACGCGGGACGGATACAAAAAACACGCCCGCCCCTGGACATTGGTCCCAAGGACAAGCGCGCGTATCTGCACACCTGCGGTGCCACCTTGGTTGGCATAAAAGAACTATGCCCACTCTTTCGGATGCATACACATCCTTGCTCTGTTACGGGAGCTCCCGTCGCAGCTTCCACACATAGAAAGGCTATGCGCTTCTCCGCGCCCTCAGCGGGTCCATTATGCTGCCCTGCCACCATCCGGATCTCAGCCACCCGGACTCTCTGTAGGCGCACTCAGCAGGTAATGCACTTCCTGCACAGACAGTTTTACTTCCGCTTCTTCGGTTTGGCAACGCTATTCGATTGCGTGGTACTCTAGCGCGACAAGTGGCTTGTTGTCAACAACAAAATTGGACCGGTTCTACATCTCGATAGAAAAATCGGGGCCGATTACCTCGTTGGTGGTGGTAACTATCCAGGTGTAGGGATCGCCCAGCCCTGCGAGTAACTCATTTTGATTTGCCAGTTCAGGCGTATAGTTGCTCACCAACATTACCGTATCTTCATTGCCTTCACGATGTTCGATAAGCGGATGCCAAACAACATCTTCAACAGAAATATCCGACGCACCGCCATCGCCACGCACAAAAGTGCAAGAAAGCAGGCCGCTCAAAATGGTCTTAAGGGTTGTTCTCGTAGCCGCTCACGAAATCGCCCAGACCATAGGCCACTAACATGCGCCCACCGTTTGGGCCCGTCCTCGCCGGAAAGCGGCGTGCCCTCTGAACGTTCAATCCATTCCAGTGGCTGAATAACATGCACATGGCTTCCTATCATCATGCCTACGCCGAGGTCAGCTGCATAGTGAGCAATGCGACGCTGCTCATCGGTAGGCTCATGCACATATTCATCGCCCATGTGCAGATAGACCACAACGAAATCAGACACTTCTCGCGCTCGTGCTACATCGGCCGCAAGCGCCTCATCCGAGTAAGGCACCGCATAATAATCGTTGGGCAAATCCGATAGCTCATAGCCATTCTGACCATAGCTGTAAGAGAGAAATGCAATGCGAATGTTGTTGCACTCTACGACACGAGGTGTTGTGCGATCTTCTTCTGAAGCATAGCTTCCTATAGTGACAAGATCGGGATAGTTTGCAAACAGTTCCTGCTGATGTTCGATTGATGGCACCCAAGTGTCATACGTATGGTTAGAGTTTGTGGCAACCACCTTAAAGCCAACATCAACTAAAGTTTGCGCTAAGGAATCGGGTGTGTTGTAGCTGGGATAACCCATGTAATCGAAGGTTTCCGTACCACCCATGGTGGTTTCCTGATTGACAAATGACAGGTCGTAGGAAGCAATCGTGGGGGCAATATTGGAATAGAGCGGCGCGAAATCATACACGCCATCTCCCTCTGTGCCACCCCAGGCGTCTGCAAGTGCAAGCAGGTTGTCGTTGATAAGGTTATCGCCAACAGCGCAAAACGTAACACGCCCATCCCCTGTGGCGGTTGTTCTGCCTTCGCCATAGAGCTTAAACGCCTGATCTGTCTCAGGTCGTTCTATCCCATTTGCCGCATCAGTGGTCACCTGCTCTTCACTGCGGCTGCACGCCCGTGGCACCAGCATGCCCACAGCACAGAGAAGCACGACTATACCGACGCCAATTAACATCGCCCGCCGCGAAACATGCTCGCGTATAACCTGCACGGCATGAGCAAACGCTTGGCGTATCCGCCTCCATGCCCTCGAAACTGCCGAAGGAGCTGTGGGCTGGACGCCCTGTTTGATTTGTGTTGGATGACTGTTTGAAGTGTGATAGGAAGCGTCCGCCGCCCGCTCATCATCCCGCGGATCACGAGATACCACAATTCCGGGATCTTCTCGGCGGTGTGGACGCGGCGTTGATCTCCGACGCCTATTTTCCGCACCAGCATGCTGGCGCGTGACATCTTCAGATCGTATCTGCCACTTCTTATTTTGCCTATCAGTCATACCTTGCTACTTCACTCATAGTGCCAACGAAGTGCGGAAAAGGTGCTACGAGCAGCACTTCCATCCGGTGGCCTCAACCTCTGCTGCAGTAGGAATTGCCTGCTGAGCGCCGAGTTTTCCAACGGTAAGGGCTGAAGCGGCGCTGCCCCATGCCATCGATTCCACAAGAGACATGCCTGCTGCATGGCCAGCAGCCAAAGCGCCGATATAGGTATCGCCGGCTGCGGTTGTATCTACAACCTCCACCTTACGCGCGATTGCCCTCACGGGTTTGTCACCGGCTGCCTCAAAACCAATGGATCCCTCAGAACCAAGGGTTATAACAACGGAGCGCACGCCAAGTTCCTGCAAACGAGAAGCCGCCTTGAGGCACCCCTCCTCATCGGTGGGGCAAATGCCACACATAAGCTCACACTCTGTCTCATTGAGGCAGACAAGATCAACGTCCGCCCATGCCTCATCCGGCATAGGACGAGCTGGCGCAGGATTAAGAATCGTATAGAGTCCCATGCTGTGAGCCTCGTGCAAACCAGCCAGTGTTGCCTCGGCATCGCACTCGCCCTGCGTCAGGAAAACATCTCCTGGCTCTGCAATAGCATGCAACGCCCGCATCACATCTTCCGAGCTCAGCAAATGATTTGCTCCTGCTGAAAGCACGATGCGATTGTCGCCAGCACTTCTCACGATAATTGCCACACCGGTAGAAGTTTCTGATGAGCGCGTTACTTTCGTGCAGTCCACGCCAACCGCCTCAAGCGTGGCAACAAGCTCGTTGCCAAAGCCATCGGCGCCCACGGCGGCAATCATGCCCACAGACGCACCGAGACGCGAAGCAGCCACTGCTTGATTGGCGCCTTTTCCGCCAGGGTTGGTGATGAAATCATGGCCTGACAGTGTTTCGCCTGCTTGCGGCATACGATCACACTCGATTGACAAGTCCATATTCATGCTGCCGAAAATAATGACGCGTGCCACGTAAGCTCCTTTCCGCATTGCCTTTCCCCATTATCAACGAGAAATGTAGCGCGGTGTCAACAAGGCACAAAAATTCGCTGGCAGGCATGGTATGAGCTGCGGCTCGTTTAAGCAGCGCGGCATCTCTCCAATTGTTAGGATCTCCGAATTGTTTCTTCCAGCGCGCAGACTTTATCTGCAAGCATAACAATCCAGCCCTCGCGGGTACGCGGCGGTATCGGCACCAGCGGAAACATGTGGTGAGCAATAATGTCTTCCTCAGTAGCGGTGAGTTCAAAATCTTCGCGCGCGTTCTGAAGCGCGCGCGAAGGATGCCGAAAACCGTGCAACCTATGGCTTGGATCAGCCTCATGCCAATCGTAGAGAAAATAATCGTGGAGAAGTGCTCCGCGGATAAGTGCGGTGCGATCTACCGTTAGTGAAAGAGCGGCTGCAAACTTGCAGGCAACACGAGCAACGCGAAGCGAATGTTGATAGACCGTGGTAGATCCATGCTGAATAAACTCATGTTCACACTCGAGACGGCCACATCGACAGAGCTCAGCGGCCATCTCATCGACCTCTGTATGTTCGCCTGTGTGCTCC
>ENA-OQCL01000782-OQCL01000782.1-human-gut-metagenome-genome-assembly--contig:-NODE-782-length-13671-cov-3.433107_pt1 | contig 13671 bp, 15 predicted proteins | sample MGYA00242502_ERZ504586 | MGnify/ENA primary metagenome ERZ504586 (study PRJEB26092, sample SAMD00036316) | human gut metagenome | host: Homo sapiens | study: EMG produced TPA metagenomics assembly of... | reverse complement strand
GTGTTTCATTGGTCTCTCCTTCTTTCCTTTTATCCCTAGTATGCACAGACTCTGTTTTATTATTCCAGCATCCGCTCCCTTAGCTGCCTCAGGATCTTTTTTTCCAGTCTTGAGACCTGGACCTGGGAGATACCCAGCTCCGATGCAATGACGGTCTGTGTCTTATTCTCAAAATACCGTTTTAAGATGATCTGCTGCTCCTGCTCTCCCAGGTCCTTTAAAAGCGCCGTTAAGACCATACGGTTTAAGACCCGGTCATTCTCTGAATTTTTTTCTGCGATCCGGTCCATGAGACAGCCGCCGTTTTCATCATCCCGGCCCACAGGGCGGTAAATGGACTCCACCTCCGCCCCCGCCTCCAGGGATGCGGCCACCTCCTCGCGGCTGGCTCCCACCTCCCTTGCCAGCTCCTCGATGGTGGGCTCCCGGCCCAGGGAAAACTCCAGCCGTTCCCTGGCGGCCCCGGTCTTTGCGGCCAGCTCCTTTAAGGGACGGCTCACCTTGATCATGCCGTCGTCCCGCAAAAAGCGTTTGATCTCCCCGGCGATCATAGGCACGGCATAGGTGGAAAACCGCACGTTGTAGCCCGTGTCAAAATTGCGGATGGCCTTGACCAGACCCAGGCAGCCGATCTGGTAGAGGTCCTCGTATTCGGCGCCCCTGCCGGCGAATTTGCGCACGATGGAGCGCACCAGGGGCGCGTTGCATACCACCAGCCGCTCCTGGGCCTCCTCATCCCCCGCCTGCGCCCGGACGATGAGATCCAGCGTCTCCGCGTGGGGGAGGGCGCTGCTTTCACCCATCGCATTCCACCTGCCGCAATTCCTTTTCCAAACGGATCCGGGTGCCTTTCCCCAATGCGGATTCCACCTTTACCCGGTCCATAAACGCTTCCATCACGGAAAACCCCATGCCGCTGCGTTCCATATCCGGCTGGGTGGTGAAAAAAGGTTGCCTGGCCATTTCCACGTCCTCGATCCCCCTGCCCTGGTCCTCAATGATAAACACCAGACGTTCCCCTTCTATTTCCCCTTTCAGGGTCACGGTCTCATCCCGCCGGTTTTCATAGCCGTGGATAATGGCATTGGTCACCGCTTCGCTTACCGCTGTACGGATATCCGTAAGCTCTTCGATGGTAGGATTCAGCTGGGTAGCAAAAGCCGCCGCCACCGTCCGCGCCAAGGCTTCATTTTGTGAAATGCTGGCAAAACGCAGTTCCATTCGATTCTCAAGCATGTTTCGTCCCCCTTTTTCCATCCCGTTGCCCCTCCTGCTGGCCGATCAACGGCAGGATCCCTGCCATTTTCAGAATGCGCGCCGCATAGCTACTCATGGCGCTGACCCGCAGCGTGCCGCCTCGCTCCCGCATGATGCGATACCGTCCCAGGATCACCCCAATGCCGGAACTATCCATAAACGTAATGCCGCTTAGATCCAGGCTCAGCGCCCGGATATCCAGGGTAAGCGCTCCATCCAGGATCTCCCGCACCTGGGCTGCGCTGTGATGGTCCAGTTCCCCGGATAGGGACGCCGTCAGCTGGCTGCCCGTTCGTTTTGTGGTTATCTGCATAGCTTGTCCTCCAAAGAGAAATGTGCCGTCCATAGGCGAATCTTCCAAGCATCCTTGCCTGGACCGCCTTACATTTTGGGCCGTATATATCTATTCAACGCAGAAATTTCGCATCCTTCCAAGGATTCCCATTTCTTTTGCCAAATATACGGCCCTTTTGTCGAAGGGAACTTTTTCCCAATAAAAAAGCGGCATACGCCGTATTCCTTCGGGCGTATCCGCCAAGCCATCCTTTGCTATATAAGCAACGGCGCCGGCATAGAGCCAGCGCCGTTTCCCAACGGGTGATGGATCTTATTCCAAAAAAGTCCTTGAGTTTCTTGCTCCGGGAGGGGTGGCGCAGCTTCCTGAGGGCCTTGGCCTCGATCTGCCGGATGCGCTCCCGGGTCACGTTGAACTCCCGGCCCACTTCCTCCAGGGTGCGGGCCTTGCCGTCGTCCAGGCCAAAGCGGAGCCGCAGTACTTTTTCCTCCCGGGGGGTCAGGGTGTCCAGCACCTCCATCAGCTGCTCCTTAAGCAGGGTAAACGCCGCCTGCTCCGCCGGGGCGGGGGCGTCGTCATCCGGGATGAAATCCCCCAGATGGCTATCCTCCTCCTCGCCGATGGGGGTCTCTAAGGAAACGGGCTCCTGGGCTACCTTGATGATCTCCCGAACCTTCTCCTCGGAGATGCCCATCTCCCGGGCGATCTCATCGGGGCGAGGGTCCCGGCCATAATCCTGTAAAAGCTGCCGGTTGACCCGGATGAGCTTATTGATGGTTTCCACCATGTGGACGGGGATGCGGATGGTGCGGGCCTGGTCGGCGATGGCCCGGGTGATGGCCTGCCGGATCCACCAGGTGGCATAGGTGGAAAATTTGTAACCCTTCCGGTAATCAAATTTCTCCACTGCCTTGATCAGGCCCAAATTCCCTTCCTGGATCAGATCCAAAAAGAGCATGCCCCGGCCCACATAACGCTTGGCCACGGACACCACCAACCGAAGGTTGGCTTCCGCCAGCTTCTGTTTGGCCTCCTGGTCCCCTTCCGCCATGCGTTTGGCCAAATCGATCTCCTCCTGGGCGGACAAAAGCTGGACCTTGCCGATCTCCTTAAGATACATGCGAACCGGGTCGTCGATGGCGATGCCTTCCCCCCCGATGTCGTTTTCGATCTCCGCAATATCCTCGTTGATATCCTGGGGCACCTCCACCTCATCCACCACATAGATGTTGAGGGCCTCCAGCCGGTCGTAGATCCGCTCGATCTGCTCCGCGTCCAGTTCCAGCTCGTTTAAGGTATCCATAACCTCCTTATAGGTCAGGACGCCATTTTGTTTGCCGGTTTCGATCAGCTCCTCTATCCGGGCTTCCGGGCTCTTTTTCGGTTCCTTTTCCTTGGGGGTTTCCTTGCGATCCTTATTTTCCAAATCCGTTCCACTCCTTTATCTTTGGGTGTGCCTATCCCATCAGGCCATGGGGCCTAATTCCGTCAATTTCTTTTGCAGCGCGGATAGCTCCTGGGCTGTTTCCGGGCTATCCGTATAGGCTGCGCTCAGTTCTTCCATGCGAGCCCGTATGGCCATACGGGCCAGGGTGTTCACGCAATCCAATGCCGTGGCTTCCGGCTCCACCAAGCCCTCCAACCGCTCCATGGCCTGGCTCATCAGGGCCGCCGTCTCCCCGGTAAGCTCTCCCATCAACAGGGCGGGATCGGGGTTTTCCGCCAGCAGCCGTTCCGCCAGTTGGTTAAGGGCCGCCGTTGGGAAGCGGATCTCCAACGCCTGCATCCGGCTCAAGGCCGCCAACAGGGCGTCCTGGCTCTTAAGCATGCAGGCCAGCAGGGTAGTCTCCAGCCCGGCGGTGGCAGGCTGCGGCTTGGGCCCCTGATTTTGCTTAGTATGCCGGTATTTTCCAGGGTTATTCTGGACGGGTCCCTGGCCGATCTGGCATTGGGCCCGGATAGCGTCCAAGCTATAGCCTGTGCGCCGGGCCACAATGGGGATATACCGGTCCCGCTCCACCGGCTGTAGGGTATTTAAAAAGCTACAGGCCTTTTTCGCATATTCCTCCCGGCTGTTGGCGTCCTGGGGATCTACGCCCCGCCAAAGGGCGTCCAGCTTGTATTCCTGTAGGTTCTTGGCCTGGTCCTTCAGGGAAAGGAAACCTTCCCCCCCGTGGGCCCCCACATATTCGTCCGGGTCCTGGCCGCCGGGGATGGCCATTACCCGCACCTCCAGGCCCTCTCCCGCCAGGATATCCATACCCCGAAGGGTGGCGTTCTGGCCTGCCGCATCCCCATCGTAACAGATATACACCCGGGGAACATACCGCTTCAGGAGCCTGGCCTGCTGGACGGTAAGGGCGGTGCCCAGGCTAGCCACCGCATTGGTGACCCCCCCTTCATACAGGCGCACCACATCCATATACCCTTCCACCATGATGAGGTCCCCCGGGCGTTTGCCCCGTTGCAGGTTCAGGCCATAAAGGTTATACCGTTTATTGAAGATGGGGGTATCGCCGGTATTGAGGTATTTTGGCGTATCGTCTCCCATGGTCCTGGCCCCGAACCCCAACACCCGGCCGTTGGCCGAGATGATGGGAAAGATGATCCGGTCCCGGTAAGCGTCGTAGATCCGTCCCTGCTTGCCCCGTATGGCCAGGCCGGCCTCCACCAGGGTCTCAGGGGATACGCCCTTTTGCTCCATGTATTGGGCGAGGTTCTCCCAGCCGGGCAAAGCATAGCCCAGACCAAAGGCCTTGACGGCGCTGGCATTTATTCCCCGGCGGATCAAATATTGCCGGGCGGCTTCCCCCTGCTCCCCCAGCAGGTTACGCACATAATACCGGGCCGCTTCCCGACAGGCGCTATAAAGGCGTTCCTTCTGGGCGCGCTCCCGTTGGAGGTTTTCATCATTCACCTCTTCGGGCAGCTCCATGCCCGCCCGCTGGGCCAGGCTTTTTACAGCCTCGGTATAGGTGAGCCGCTCCGCCTGCATGACGAACTGGATCACCCCGCCGCCAGCGTGGCAGCCAAAGCAATAATACAGCTGGGTATCCGGGGTGACGGAAAAGGAAGGGGTCTTTTCGCTATGGAAGGGACAGCAGCCCCAAAGCCGCCTGCCCTTTGGCTTGAGGACCGTATATTCGGAAGCGATGGCCGCCAGGTCGCTCTTTGACAGCAGCTCCTGCAACCAAGCATCCGGAAACCTTCCCATAGGCACCCTCCTTCCTAATATTGTTTATTCGACAAAAAGGACGGAAATCCTTCTTCCCTGCGCATTTTTTCACTTTTGGATATTATACCCATTCCCTGGGCACGAATAACCGGCAAAAATCCGTGATGGCATACCGGTCGGTCATGCAGGCGATATAGTCCGCCGCCACCCGCTCCTTGCCGTCCGCCTCGATGTTTTTCGTGAATTCCTCCGGCAGCTGGGAAAGGTGATCCCGGTAGTATTTATACAGCTCGGAGATCACATGCATCCCCTTGGTTTCCTCCTTTTTCGCCTCGGAGTTCAGGTATACCTTTTCAAACATGAACTGCCGCAGCTCCAAAAAGCGCGCCTCTATGAAGCTGCTCATACCCACCTGGGGCTTGCCATAGCTTTCCTGGAGCACGTCCAGGATCAGGCTGTTGATCCGCTCCCCATGGGTGGCCCCCAGGGCCTGGTTACAGCTTTGGGGAATATCTGAGGGATGCAGCACGCCGGCCCGGATGGCGTCGTCGATATCGTGGTTGATATAAGCGATGCGATCCGCCAAACTCACCACCTTCCCTTCCAGGGTAGCGGGGGTGCCGCTTTTCTTATGGTGCAGGATCCCATCCCGCACCTCAAAGGTCAGGTTCAGGCCTTTCCCGTTGTTTTCCAGCTTTTCCACCACCCGCAGGCTCTGCACGTTGTGCTGGAACCCGCCCGGCACCAGCTGGTCCAGCATGGATTCCCCCGCATGGCCAAATGGGGTATGGCCCAAATCGTGGCCCAAGGCGATGGCCTCGGTTAAATCCTCATTGAGCCGCAGGCCCCGGGCGATGGTGCGGGCGATCTGGCTCACCTCCAGGGTGTGGGTCAGGCGGGTGCGGTAGTGGTCTCCCACCGGGGAAAGGAACACCTGGGTCTTATGCTTGAGCCGACGGAAGGATTTGCAGTGGATGATCCGGTCCCGGTCCCGCACAAAGGGTGTACGCACCGGGCATTCCTCCAGGGGATAGGCCCGGCCCCGGGTATCCACGGAGCGAACCGCATAGGGGGATAGATACGCATCCTCCCATTCTTCCACATGGCGGCGAAAATCCTGGCTCTGTAGCATATGGCTCCCTCCCTTTTTCTGCAATGGAATGCTGCCGACCGCAGGACGGATTGCCCGGTCCTATGGCCTGTTGCCGCCCCATAGGGAAGGGCGGTATATAGTTAATTCTCCGTGGATGGCCAAAAATCCTTCTTGCCAGGGAAAATGTAGCTAGCTTTCCTATAATTCCTTTTTTCTCCCACGAAAAAAGCGGCTGACCGCCGCTCTTTTCCATCCCGACAGCCCGCGTCTTGCCTATCTGGCGTTTCGATACGCGTGGCCTGCCGTAAGCTCCTTCCCCTTGGCCGCAAACATTTCGTTGACCGTGACCAGTTGATATCCCTGCTCCAACAGCTGGGGCACAAATGTTTCTACCGCCTCCGCGGTTTCATTATATACATCATGGAGCAATATGATATCTCCATCCTGCACTTCTGACAACACGCTTTGAATGGTCTGTTTGGGATCTCTGGTGCTCCAATCCCGGGTATCCACACTCCACATAATGAGGGGATACGGCACCAGCTTCAGCACCCGTTCGTCTTTCCAACCCCGGCCATGGGGCGGCCGTACCAGGGCGCAACCCGCGCCGGTCTGTTCCCGCACCAGGTCGTTTACGGATTCCAGCTGCTCCAACGCCTCCTGATCCGATAGGCTGGTAAGGTCCTTGTGGTTATAGGTATGGTTGCCGATCTGGCACCCCAGTTCAAAGGCCCGCTTGACTGTATCCGGATACTTTGCCACCTGCTTCCCCTGGACGAAAAAGGTAGCGCGGATCTGATATTGCTCCAATACATCTAAAATGCGTTCCGTGCTCTCCCCGCCGGGGCCATCGTCAAAGGTCAAGGCTACGATGGGTTTTTCCGGATCGATATCAGCTGGGACCGCCATGGCCGGCGCAGCTTCTTCCTGCTGGCCGGGGCCTTCCGTATCCAGCAAGCTGTCCCATTCTGGCAGCATTTCCTGCGCCACATCCTGCAAGGTATCTAAAAAGGAAGCATCTGCCTCCTCCGAAGCATCCATAACCTGCCTTTCTTCCTGCTCGGCCTGTTGATCCAGTTGGATCTCCACCCGTACTGGGTCTTCCTGCATAAGGCATCCATATGTAAAAAAAGGCGGTTAGCCCGCAGAGAAATAAAAGGAGCCAATGTCTAAATTTCACCGTTATATCTCCCTATCCGCATAGGCCATGCGGCTGTATCATACAAATTCTTGTCATAAAGGATACCGCGCTTTTTGTCGAAATACAATCCTTCTTGCCGGAAGTTAACATTTTGTTTTCCAATTCTATGCAATCGCCGCGCCGGCGGCGCGATTCCCGCGGCGGATAAGGGGAACATCCGGCCACGCCCCCCTCTTTTGGCCCCGCTTGCAATGCGGCGGCATTTTTCATATAATTGTAAGCAGCAAATTAAGGAGTAAGGAATTAGGTTGAAAACCAGCGATTTTTACTACGACCTGCCGCCGGAGCTGATCGCCCAGACCCCCATTGCGGATCGCAGCGCGTCCCGGCTGCTGGTGTATCAGCGGGCGCAACAGCGAATCACAGACGGGACCTTCACGGACATCCTCCAATATCTGCGCCCGGGGGACGTACTGGTCCGCAATACCACCCGCGTGCTGCCAGCCCGCCTCCATGGCCACCGGCCGGATACCGGCGGAACCATGGAGTTTCTACTGCTCAAACGCCTGGATGAACGCCGCTGGGAATGCCTGGTGCGGCCTGGCCGTAGGGCCCGGGAAGGGCGGGTGTTTACCATCAGCGACCAGCTTCAGGCCGTTATCCGGGAAACCACGGATGCAGGCGGCCGGGTGGTAGAATTCCAGTTCGAAGGCATCTTTGAAGAAGTGCTGGAGCGGGTGGGGGAAATGCCCCTTCCCCCCTACATTACGAAACGGTTAGAGGATAAGGAACGATACCAAACCGTATATGCCAGAGAAAAGGGTTCTGCCGCCGCCCCCACTGCAGGCCTGCACTTTACCCCCCAGTTGCTCAAGGCTGTGGAAGATATGGGCGTGCCCATTGTGGACGTGCTGCTGCACGTGGGGCTAGGCACCTTCCGGCCGGTATCGGTGGAAAATGTGGAAGACCACCACATGCACACGGAATACTATGAGGTGACCCCCCAGGCAGCGGCTACCATCAACCAGGCCCGAGCCAATGGGGGCCGGATCTTTGCCGTGGGCACCACCACCTGCCGCACCCTGGAAAGCGTTACAGACGAGGCCGGGGTGGTACACAGCCAAACAGGCTGGACGGGCATTTTTATCACCTCCGGTTATCGGTTCAAGGCGGTGGACGCCCTGATCACCAACTTTCATTTGCCGGAATCCACCCTGTTGATGCTGGTGAGCGCCATGTGTAGCCGGGAAGAAATGCTAGCGGTCTACCAGCACGCGGTCCAGGAGCAATATCGCTTCTTTAGCTTTGGGGACGCCATGCTGATTTTATAAGGAGTATCATGCGCAATCCTGCTTTTCGTTTTGAGTTGCTTCATGTATGCGCCCCAATCCGGCGCCCGCCGGGGCCGCTTGCATACCCCCCACGGGATCATCGAGACCCCCTGTTATATGCCGGTGGGCACCCAGGCCACGGTAAAGGCCATGCTGCCCCGGGATCTCAAGGAGATCGGCACCATGATCCTGCTGGCCAATACCTACCATCTATTTGAGCGGCCGGGCCATGACCTGGTGAAGGAAGCGGGCGGCTTGCATAGCTTTATGCGCTGGGACGGGCCTATCCTTACGGACAGCGGCGGTTTCCAGGTATTCAGCCTGGCCTCCTCCAACAAGATCCGGGAGGATGGGGTGGAATTCCGTTCCCTGCTGGATGGCCGCACCCATTTCTTTACCCCGGAATCCGTCATGGAGATCGAGCAGGCCCTGGGGGCGGACATCGCCATGGCCTTTGACGAGTGCGCCCCTTTCCCAGCGACCGGGATTATACCATAGCCGCCATGAACCGGACCCATCGCTGGGTCCAGCGGTGCATCGCCGCCCACACCCGGGAAGATCAGGCCCTGTTCGGCATCGTCCAGGGGGGCATGTTTGGGGATCTTCGCATTCAGAGCGCAAAGTTCCTGGCGGACCTAGATATGACCGGCTACGGCATCGGCGGCCTGTCCGTTGGGGAGCCCAAGCCCCTCATGTACGAGATGCTGGAAACCCTCATGCCCCACCTGCCCGCGGACCGGCCCCGGTATTTGATGGGGGTGGGCAGTCCGGATTGCCTGGTGGAAGGCGCCATCCGGGGCATTGACATGTTTGACTGCGTGCTTCAGACCCGCATTGCCCGCAATGGCCTGGCCCTCACCGGCAACGGGAAGCTTATGCTGCGCAACGCAGTGTTTGCCAGGGATTTTCAACCCATTGAGCCAGGCTGCGATTGCTATGCCTGTACCGGCGGCTTTACCCGGGCCTATATCCGCCACCTGGTCAAATGCAAAGAGATTCTGGCTAGCCAGCTGATCACCCTGCATAACCTACGCTTTTCCCTCCGGCTGATGGAATCCGTCCGCAAGGCCATCGAGGAGGACCGGTTGCTGGATCTACGGGATGAACTGGCCGCAAAGGGGGCGCTTTCCTGATGCCATGTAGCAAGGAATACCAGGCTTTGTCCGAAACCCAATTGGCCCAGCTGGGGCTTGCTTTGTCCAGCGCCCTGTTCCCTGGGGCCTTCATCGCCCTGTTTGGGGATCTTGGCGCAGGAAAGACCACTTTGACCCAGGCCATCGGCCAAGGATTGGGCATCCAGGATATCCAATCCCCTACCTTTACTATCGTACGGGAGCATCGGGATGGCCGGTTGCCCCTGTTTCATTTTGACGCGTACCGGTTGGGCAGCGGCGAAGAGCTATATGCCATCGGATATGAGGATTATTTGGCCCAACAGGGCGTGGTGGTGATGGAATGGTGCGAAAACGTGCCGGAAGCCTTGCCTGGCCCAACGGTTGGAGGTCCACCTCACTGGAAGCGGCATGGAGCCCCGCACGGCCGATTTTTCGCGCCATGGGCCCGGCGCATTCTAATCTTTTGGAGGCACTGCCATGATCCTATTAGCCATTTCCACCTCCGGCCCTGTGGCTTCCGCCGCGCTTTTACAGGACGGCGTCCTCCTGCGCAAGGCGGAAGGCCCTAGGGAACGCACCCACAGCGAGACCATCATGGGCTTGATCCAGCAGGCATATGGGGATCTGGAGTCATATGGAATAGATGCCCTGGCTGTGGACGTGGGGCCCGGCTCCTTTACCGGCGTGCGCATCGGCGTATGCGTGGCCAATGCCATGGCGAAGGCTTGGCAGAAACCTGTGATCCCCGTTAGCTCCCTAGCCGCCCTTTCCCATGGGCTCACGGGCTATGTATGCGCCCTGCTGGATTGCCGAAACGGCAATGGTTATGCAATGATCACCCAGCAGGGCAACCTGCTGTTGCCGGAATCCCCTGTGGTGGTAGACGAATTGCTCCGTCAATTGCCTCCTGGGGCTTGCATCGTAGGGGATGGCGCGGCCGTATACCAGGCTGCCATCCAGGAGGCGGTGCCGGGCGCGTCCTGTTGGGGGATCGATCGTAACCGGGGAGGCTGTTGGCGCCTGCGCCTTCTCTGGGACAGGGGTCGCCGAGGTTATGCCCCTCTACCTTCGCCCCGCCCAAGCGGAACGCCTTTATAAGGAGCAGCATCCATGAGCCAGGCCATGTGTTTTCGTCCTATGCAGCGGGCGACGTATCCAGGATCGCCCAGCTGGAGCGGATCTGTTTTCGTTCGCCCTGGAGTGAAAAATCCCTGCTGGGAGAGGTAAAAAACCCGGTAGCCCATTATCGTGTGGGAATTTTGGATGCTGATATCCAGGCTTACGGAGGCATGTGGATCTACTTTGGGGAAGCCCATCTGACCAATGTGGCGGTGGCTCCAGAATATCGCCGGCAAGGATATGGACGGGCGTTGATGCTGGATCTGATCCAGACCGCTCTCCTCCACGGTGCGGAGCGTATGACCCTGGAGGTGCGGGAGCACAACCAGGGGGCCCAGGCCCTTTACAAGGGCTTGGGGTTTGAAACCGCCGGCCGCCGCAAACGTTATTACAGCGATACTGGTGAAGATGCGTTTATCATGTGGAATGACCATTTATCGGCACAGGTTGCCCCGCCCCCATTCCACATCTAGGATAAAGCAATAGAACAAATTTTAGGAGGAACATTACAGTATGAAACAGTCCATTGTTAGCCCCAACGCGCCTGCCGCCCTTGGCCCCTATTGCCATGCAACGGTTTCCGGCAAGCTGGTGTTCGTATCGGGCACCCTGGGGATCGATCCTGCCAGCGGCAAGCTGGCGGAAGGTGTAGAAGCCCAGGCCACCCAGGTAATGAAAAATCTGGAGACGGTTCTAAAAGAAGCCGGTTCCAGCTTGCAGCACGCCCTCAAGGCCACCATCTTCCTGACGGATCTAAACGATTTCGCCGCCGTAAACAAGATCTATGGCGATGCCTTCCAAGGGGTATATCCCGCCCGCTCCTGTTTCCAGGTAAGCAAGCTGCCCGGCGGCGCATCCGTGGAGATCGAGCTGATCGCCGAGCTGGCGGAATAATCCCATGGCGCAGCCCAGCCCATCGTTTCCCTTTCTGTATCGCCCCATGGTGGCGGCTGCCCTAGGGGCTGGGTTGGGTATTGTCTTTTTTTCGCACCTTGACAGGCACAGGTCCTCTCTTGGCCCTGTGCCTGTTTTCTATTTTGGGGTTTGCCTGCTGGTTAAAAGGGCTCCTGCCCTTGCGCACCTTTTGCCTTGCCGTGGTTTTTGCCTTGCTGCGGGTTGCCCTCCTGCCGGAACTGTCTTTGCCGTCTAGCATCATGGCCCCTTTTGTACAAGCCCGGGAGGCCCTGCTCCATATCACCGGCAGGCTCTTCCCCCAGCAGGACGGCGCCCTGCTCTCCGCCATGCTATGGGGCGACAAGTCCCAGCTGGATACCAGCTTGCGGGCCGCCTATCAAGGGGCCGGGGTGGCCCATATCCTGGCCTTGTCCGGCCTGCACGTCTCCTTCGTTGCCATGGCTTTGAACTGGCTTACCCGTCGGTGGACATCCGCTTGCGCCTGGCCTTGACCGCAATGGCTCTGTTTACCTATTGCGCCATCGCCGCCTTCCCCGCCTCCCTGCTCCGGGCTACCCTCATGTGCCTTTGCCCCCTTTCCGCCCAAGCCCTGGGCAGAAAAAAGGACCAGGCCAGCAGCATTGCCTTTGCGGCCCTGTGCATCCTTTTTTGCGCCCCCAGCGCCCTGTGGGACATCGGCTTTCAGCTCTCCTTTGGCGCGGTGATCGCCATCGCCATGCTGGCTGCGCCCCTCACGGAACGCCTCCCCTTCCCTCGGGAACTGTCCGAATCCATTTCGGTTTCCATCTGCGGCCTGCTTGGAACCCTGCCCCTTTCTGCCTATCACTTTAAAGAGCTGCCTCTTCTCTCCCTCTTTGCGAACCTGCTTATCCTTCCCCTGGTGCCCTTGGCTTTTCTTTGGTCCATGGCCACCTGCTTCCTGGGGCTGCTCTATGATCCCCTGGGCGCCCTCATGGCGCCGGTGGGCCGCTTGCTTCTCAACGGTATGAACGGCGCCGCAACAGCTGTGGCCAGCTTCCCCCTTTCCTTAATGGAAGTTCCCAAGCCTTCCCTCCTCTCCTGCTTCCTGTTTTACGGGGCCATGTTGGTCCTCTCCCGTTTTGCTTGCTGCCCCGCCAGGGAAAAAAGGGGTGCTGCCGCCGGTTTGTTTGCCGCCGCCTTCCTGCTCATGGTATAATACGAATATGGATATTCGATGCTTTTTTCAAGCCCTGAAGGCCCAGAGCCTGTCTGGGACCTACCTGCTTTGCGGGGAGGAGGAATTCCTCAAGGACCAGGCGCTTTCCGCTTGCGTCCAGCAAATCGACCCGGTCGCCCGGGAACTCAATCTGGAATATTTGGATGCGGGTACCGTGGACGATGTGACCAACGCCTGCGAAACCCTTCCTTTTTTTGCCGACCGCCGGCTGGTGGTATGCCGCTTTTTGCCCCAGGGGGACGCAGGAAAGGCCCTCGCCGCCTATCTGCCCAAGCTGCCGGATACCACCCTGCTGCTCTTTTTCCTGCGGGGGAAGGCGGATGAAAAGCTGGCTTTGATCAAAGCCCTACGCAAACAGGACCGGGTGGTGGATTTCGACCCCCTCTCCCCCCAGGAAGCCACCCGATGGGTGTGCAAGCAGGCCGTCCGCTTGCAGGGCGCCATCACCCAGTCCGCCGCCCGGTTCCTGGTGGAGCTGGTGGGGGTCCAGGTATCCAACCTGCACAACGAGCTGACCAAGGCGGCCTTCTATGCTGGCCACGGTGAAGAGATCACCCGGGAGGCCATTGCCGCCTGCGTTACCCGAAACCCGGAGCTGCGGGTATTTGACATGGTGGACGCCTTCCTGGCCGGGAAAGCCCAGGAGGGATTGCGGATCTATCACCGCATGCTTTCGGATGGGGAAAGCCCTTTCCGTATGGCAGCTTTATTGGAAGGGAATTTCCGGCGCATGGTCCTGGCGAAAGCCTGCATGGAGCAAGGCATGGGCCGGGAGGAGGCCCTGAAGAAGCTGGGCAACACCTTCCCCATGAAAAAGGCCTGGGACCAGGCCCGGGGCTATTCTAGGGCCCAGCTACTGGATAACCTCCAACGCTTCGCCGATGTGGGATATTTGCAGGTTTCCGGGCAAGCCAAGGACGCGGACGCCCTGGAGCGGGCCTTGATTCTGTGTATGCCCGGCCGGGGCTTACAGCGGTAGCGTCGGGGGGCGGCGGCGGGTGGGCGCAGCCCACCCGGCCGGCGGGCGCCGGC
>ENA-OQCL01000781-OQCL01000781.1-human-gut-metagenome-genome-assembly--contig:-NODE-781-length-13678-cov-5.569995_pt1 | contig 13678 bp, 18 predicted proteins | sample MGYA00242502_ERZ504586 | MGnify/ENA primary metagenome ERZ504586 (study PRJEB26092, sample SAMD00036316) | human gut metagenome | host: Homo sapiens | study: EMG produced TPA metagenomics assembly of... | reverse complement strand
GGCGGTTATCCAGTTCCCATTCTGTCACAGTCCGATAGGGAATCTGAAAATATTTACAAAATTCCTTGCGATTCATGCCAGTGCTTTCCCGCAATTCTTTTATTTTGGTTTTGCAGTCCATTTCATTTACCCCATAAAGCAAAAATACACGTTGCGTATTTATTATAGCATACGCCAAACAAATACGCAACGTGTAAATTTAATTTATATCAAGCGGCTTTGTCAAATTCCTGATACACAGGAACGGGTTGCTTTCCTGATGCCGCAGACTGTGTACGGCCATCCTTCTCAGTCTCCTGCATCTGCCCCAACAGCTGTGGCCCGTACTTCTGCAACAGCCGCGCCATCACATCAACACAGCGGTCAAATGCCGCATTATATTTCGGATCATCATAAACTTTGCTCAATAGGCCGCTCCTTTCCTCTATGGCTGCTCTGCGCATAGATGTTCAAAACTTCTGCCGGTATCTGTTCCAAAATCGCCACGGCACTGTCATAGTCGCGCCGCAGCTTGAGGTCTTCGATCTGCTTTAGGGTGCTGACCTTCTGCGCCGATGCAAGAGATTCTTCCAGTTCGGCATTTTTCGTTTTCAACTTTTTGTTTTCGGATGCTGTTTTCGTGAAGGCTACGCCATATTTCCGCAGCAGTGTGTCCATCTTCTCCACGCTGGGAATATAGGTATCCAGAATCTTGCAGATTTCCTCCGCCCGGCTTTTGGCGTTAAAGGGGATTGATTCCCAGTGAGCAGATCCTCCAGTTTGCTTTTCTGTTTGGTCAGTCTGGTCATCTCCTTAAATACGCGGGGCGGGATATGGTCGCGCCCGGTCAGGCTGGCGCTCTCGCCACGCTCCAAATCTGGAAACTTCTTGACCATGTGTTTCCAAAACTCATCCTGCCACCAGGTCAGCTTCTTTTTATTGCCCATGATGTCTTTGGCGCTGAGCCTGCCATCCTCCGTCAAAGGGACAAAACAAAGGTGCATATGGGGCGTTTTTTCGTCCATATGCACCACGGCGGATATAATTGTCTCTTTGGACTGATGCTGTTCCAAAAAGTGCAGAGCTTCCTCGAAAAATACCCGAATTTCCGCCCGTTTCTTTCCCTTAAAGAACTCCGGGCTGGCTGTGAACAGCGTCTCGATCATACGGATACTGTCTTTCCGGGTACGGCATCCGGCAGCGGCAATTTGCCTCTCTGACTCGGCCCGGTACTTGCCGGGCGGTTTGACCAGATGGAAGTTGTACTTGCTTCGGCTGGTATCCACATCGGGATTACTGGCGTACTTTTCCTTTGTGCGCTCGTTATGGGCCTCGATATTGCCGATTTCAGGCCCCTTATATTTGGCAAATCGCATAATCGCGTATTGTGCTTTTTCCATACTCAATCCCTCCGTTTCTGCCAGACAATGTCATATCCCAGCACGTCAGCCAACTCCACGGCCTCCCGATACCGCAGCGATTCCCGCTGCAATTTTCCGGAAAGATTGGATACGCTGTCGCTCCACCCATACTCATCGTGCAGCTGGTCAACGACTTCCTGCATGGTGTAACCGGCGCGGATGATCTGCGCCTTGATTTCGTTTCGGATACTTGATTTCATGGTAATCCTCCATTTTCGCAAGTGACGCCCTTTGCCACTTGACAACTAAAACATGATTTTCTGTTGCGTCATAAAAAGAACCGGCTACGCTGGGGAGCGCACCGGCTTTGGTCAATGGTGAAATCTGTGCAAATGCTGTTTTGCGATAGAAATGATTCCCTGCGTATCGTTGGTCAACGGCGGAATATTCGACTTCACAGAAATGCGGGACTTTTCACTGTTCGGGCTGTATTGTCACAAAATGCTGCAATCTGTACGTCGTTCCGTGAGCCACCATCCGGCGAACTGTATACGGATAAAAGAGAAACATTTCGCTGTTTTGAGATTGCTCTAAAATATGCCTGCAAAATCACCGCTTTTACTGACCGCTTCAGGTGTGGTCAAAATGACCACACCTACTTCACAGCACAAAAGCGCGAAGAATTTCACGGTTCTGGTGGTGGACAAAATATCCATAACCACTTTTACACATCAAAATAGGTGTACCCAAAATGGGCACGACCACTTTATCCAAATGAAGCGCCTCTACAATATATGAGGTAACAGGGTCAATCGCTGCGTACATACGTACCGGCGACCAGATCGGAAATCAATCCCGCCAGTCTTCCGGTACGTACGTACACTGTGAAGCGTCCGTAAACTCGTTTATATGCGGCCTTGCCACTGCCTCGATCCCCATAAAGCCCCATACCCGGCGTCCTGCCGAATTGGTAATCGTGTTGCAGTGTTCCAGATTGTACTTACCGCAGGCTGCCACCAGCGCATCGCTGAAGCTGCGGCGTTTGAGTGCAGTCAGGCTATTTTCCTCGCACCACATCCGGTAAATGTCGTAGCAATCCTTTGAACTGATGGACGCATCCGCTTTCAGCCGGATATAGCCCTCGGATTCCAGAAAATCAAACACGTTATTGTTGTCCCGCTTGACGGCCTCCCGGTTCTCTTTGGTGCGCTGGCTCTCGGTGAACTTGAAGTTGTTCGCTACCAACCGCTGCAATCCCGCAAAAGCCCACAGCAGAATGCCCTCCACCTCGGCCTTCATCTTCTCTGCCAGGTCGGGATCATCCACACGGTCGGCAGGTTTCTCTTTGGCGGTCAGCACCAACTGCCGCCGATAAAAGCCATCACTGCGGTCAAAGAGAGCCTGCAAGTCGCCATTGCTGAATGCCAGCAGCCGGGCGCACATCCATCCCTGATAGCTCTGCTTGCCTTTACGCTCCAAATCCATTTTACCCTGTGCGGTGACGATGGATTTGACATAGTTGGTCTGCCGCAGGGCCTCCATCCGCATATCATCATCGACACACAGCAGAATGTGTTCCAGATCAGCGCGGGCAAAACGGTTCTCGGAAATTTTGCCGATGCTGCCGTCCTTCATGTTGCTGCCGAACAGGGCGGACAGCACCGCGCCGATCTGGCTCTTACCCTCGCCGCCATTGCCCTTAATGACCATCATGCGCTGTCCCTTGTTGCTGGGGATCAGGCAGTAGCCGATATATTCCTGCAAAGTGGGAATGTCCTCCGGGTAAAGAAGCCCATCCAGAAAAGCCAGCCAGCGGGTCGGCGTGGGCGCATCGGGATTATAGGCCACCGGCAGGCGGCAACGCACGATGTCCGGTTTTCCCTCCGTAAAGGAGCCATCCAGAAACAACGTGCCGTTTGCCAGATGAATGCGGTCAGCCTCCGGCGGGAAATCCTCTACCAGCGCCGCCAGCTTCATCAGCTCCACGATATTGCTGATTTTGCGGGGGATATTGCTGACCGCACAGCATTTCAGTTCCTCAAAAATTTCTCCACGCAGTGGCAGCTCATCGGTCACGCGGCCATCAGGCGTGAAAAAAGCCCCGTTTGTGTAGATGATTTTGTGTCTGCCGAGAAAATCATCACAAAACAGGGCTTCATTGATACTCTTGCCGTCAAACCAGATGGGCTGGTTGGCCTCACGCGATTGCTCGTTCTTCGCCACGGTGCTGCACCTCCTTTTCCAGACGTCTGAGCCGCTGCTCCAGCGCGGTGATAGTGCCGTCCTTCAGCAGCATATCCACCGCTTTCACACGCTGCTTCAGTTCCGCAAACATGAGAACGTCCAACAAATCATTTACATACTCGATCATATGACAGGCTTCCACAAAGCGGTCATCCAGTTCATCCTCCGGCGATTGCGGGGCATATTCGACCTTCCAGCGTTCCAGCAGATGCAGATAATCGCAGAGCACCCGCTGGCAGTGTATCTCATCGTTGCGGAAAGCCCGCGCCAGCGGATAGGGCTTTTTCAAAGCCATCGCTGCCGGGGGCTTGTCCGGGTCGATGCCAAAGTCATAGGCCAGCTTCTTTGCGGCCTCGTAGCTGCTCAGGCCGAACAGCCGCGCCACAAAATCGATCACATCCCCGGTAGCCCCGCAGCCAAAGCAATAGAAATAATCCCTGTTCAGCTTCATGCTGGGATGCCGGTCATCGTGGAAGGGGCAGCAGATCATATCGCCCCGGTTGACCTTACAGCCGTAGTATTCGGCGGCCTGCTTCACGGTGACAGCGGATTTTACAGTTTCAAATAAATTCATAGGCTTTGTCCTCCATTATTTATTGACGGTATCTGCCCGTCTGCCTGAATATACGGGGAAAAAGCCTATAAACCGAAAAATCCGCTAAAAGTGCAAGAAATGAAAAAACGCCGCCCTGAAATCTTGCAAAAATGCAAGACCTCAGAGCGGCGAAGCCAGCGGAAAGCATTTGCCCGCGCTGGTTTTATCAGGTATAATGGATAAAGAGAGTTTTCAGAAGAGAGGTGCGTCACATGGAGGGAGCCTATCTGCCCGGCAATATCCGGCAGCGGATGCAGGAGCTTATGAAGGAACATAAAATTACCCAGGCACAGCTGGCGACCCGCATCGGCAGCACCGAGAGCGCCATCAGCCGGTTTGTCAGCGGTAAGACTGATAAGATCAGCACAGAACATTTGCTCCGCATTGCGAAAGTGTTTGAAGTCTCCACAGATTTCCTGCTGGGGGAAGTCAACACGCCCGACCGGACAAATTTTGATATTGAAGAACTGGGCCTGTCGGTGCAGGCGGCGCGGAATCTGTACACCGGAAAAGCCAATGCAGAGATCGTCAACCGCCTTTTGGAAAGCCCTCGCTTTGCAGAAGTCACCTATATGATTGAGCAATATTTTGACGATACGCTGGCCGCCGGTTTCGCCGGACAGAACCAGATGCTTACTACTCTCAGCGCCATGCTGCGCCGAAACAATAAAACAGACGCTGCGGTGCAGGCGGCCAGAACTGTCAACCGGCAGAAAGTTCCCGTATATCAGGCAGACCTGACGATGATACAGAACACATTTATGGCGGCGCTGCGGGAAGTGAAGAAAGAGATCGGCAACGATTTCACAGCAGCGCAGTCCTTGACCAAGGGCATCACTCAGCAGATGTTTACCGAACTCACCAAAGGGGCGGATGTTCATACTCCGACCATCACGCCCGAAATGATTTCCGCCGCCGTCACCCAGAGCGCAGCGGGGATGGACGGTGTGCAAAAGGAAGCATTAGACAAGTTCGGTCAGGCGCTGACGGAATTTCTCCAATCCACCTTAGACCACGCGCAGGAGAAGCAAAATGCCGACCCGGAGCAATGAGCAGCTGTGCAGACTGGCACAGAAAGGGGATACGGCTGCCCGTGACATTCTGCTGGAAAAGAATCTGGGATTCATCCGAAAAATTGCGCTGGAGCAATACCGAAACATGGGGCTGGATGAAAATGATATTGGAATTGATTTGGATGATTTGATGCAGGAGGGAAGTATCGGCCTGCTGAACGCGATCCCTTTGTTTGATGCCGGACGGGGCATGAAATTTCTGACCTATGCAGCACCGGCGCTCCGCAACGCCATGACGGACTGCATCCGCGCCGCCCTCGGTTTATTTGAGCAACGGATGGTGGATAAGAAAGACGGCCCCGGCTTCCAGAGAGTATATCTGGATGACGTTCTCTCAGAGGATGAACGGATGCTGCGGATCGAAGCCATAGCCGACCCTCACACCCAAACGCCGGAGCAAATCTATATCCAAAAAGAGCAGCTGATAGAATTGTATGCGGCGCTGGACAAGCTGACAGCCAGAGAGCAGACCTATCTGCTGTACCGCTATGGCTTTACCGATGGAATCGAGCACCCGCTGATCGGCGCGGCGCTCCATTTCCATCTCAGCGAGAGCTGGACAAAGAAGGTGGAGGGCGAGGCGATGGACAGCCTGCGCGGAAAGCTGCCGTGGTGGTTCTGATACGATGGGAAGCAGCGGCTGACGGGGGCTTTGATATACCTTTGTTCCGCAAATGACACGGCTGACAGACAGTGCTTGCCCGCACCGCCTGCCAGCCTTTTTCTGTCGCTTATGCTGCCCCGCAAGGGGCAACCTTTCCCGCCAGAACGCCGCAACTGTGGCCACACTTTTCAGGGTGTGCTACAATTCCGGCTGCCATCTGCTCCACAAAGGTATAACACACTAGACTTTCCTACGGAAAATCGTGTGCCACGAAACCGCCGGTTTCTTTGGATTCTTCCGGTCAAAGGGGAACACTATCCCCTCTGAACACCCCAGACAAAGGAGAACGCTGTTCCCTTTTTGGAATCCCCTTGCCAATAGGGATGCTACCGCCCTATTGAATGATTTTAGATAAAAAACAAAATAAAGCATAGTTCGCCAGCACACCGCTATTCTGTCATTACCTTACACAGACATCTTGTAACTTTTTCGTTAAGCCTATTGACTCTGATACTTCGGAAGAGATATAATATAGTTGCTACTTAGCGAGCCTAAATAGCAAAGCTAAAGAGAGGCGACGATATGAATAACAAATATGTCCAGCAATTCAAAAAGGCTCTCTGGAAATGATACTTTTATGCCTAATCGGACGCAAGGAGACTTATGGATATGAAATTATAACTGAATTGAACAATAGTGCGTCTGTTTTGGGATATGCGAAAGAGGGAACCATTTACCCCATTTTGTATCGTTTGCAGGAAGCAGAACTAATCAAATGCCGATTGGCTCCGGCTGCGGCAAATGGCGGCTCAAAAAAGTATTATTCTTTAACGGATAAAGGCAGGAATGTACTTGATGAACTAATCTTATTTTGGTCAAGCTATGAAAACTGCGTAAACGGCTTTATAGAAAGTTATCAACAAGCGAGGGTATCCAAATGAAAGAACAATATATCAAACAGGTTGAAAAGGGAACTATCTTTACCACGCAAAATGAAAAAATGAGGTTGTACGTGACTTGAATGAAGTTTTTGCGTCTGCTATGGAGCATGGAGAAACAGAGCAGCAGATTATCCAGCGTTTGGGGACGCCAAAGAATTTGCAGACAGCACCGCAGAACAGTTTGGCATTGATAACACCAATCGAAAAAAGGGAACGGATATCATTTCTACTCTTGCTGCGCTTGTTATCGCGGCTGCTGCCTTTTCGGTATATGCTGTTACACAATCAGGAAAATGTACCAGAAGGAGCAATCGGACAAGCCGACGCGACAACAAATATACAGATTGAGGGCGCGTTTGCCTTTGATATTTCGCAAATCCTTTGGCTATTGGGTTGCAGCAACAGCTATTGCTCTTTGTTAATTATCCGAACCATACACAAAAACAGGAGGTAACCAATGAAGAAATATATTCTGTATTCACAATCATGATTATGAATTTTTTGGCTGCGTGTTCTAATCAAAATACCTCATCTACACCGACAAGCAATGAGAACAATACGCAATCTAATAGTGTTACAAAAATTGGAAGAGGGCGTTTGGCCTGCGAATGAGTACACGGAGGGGCTTCCTGTTCCGCCTGGTACGGTTGCATGGGCTACACTTGATACAGAACATGAGAATTGTAATATCAACCTTACCGGTATTAGCGAAAACGACTATAACGAGTATATGGAGCTTTTGAACCAAGAAGGCTTTTCCGTAATTGAAAATGTGTCAGAGGAAATCGAGGGAGAAAACTATGTTTCTATCGGGACACTTTTATCAAACGACGAAAAGTGGTTAAGTATCAGCTACATACCCAATAGTCTAACTATCTACATTTCCTTTGACAATAACTGAAAGAGATCACGGAATAGCAAAGCCAGCCGAGCCAGTCAACGGTCAAGATGAACGGCGCAAGCGCCGCCGTTGACAGCCCCGCCCGCCTTTGCAGATAGGCAATCAAGGGGCGACAGCAAGGAGTGCTGCCGCCCACAGTATTATCAGAGAGGGAGAATTCTATGAGAAATCGGATTGTAAAAGTGACAGAAGTTGTAGTCAGAAGCGCTTTTTACATCATCTCAAACTATGTATTTGTTAGCATGGGACTATCATTTCATACTCAATGGATTTCAATTCTATTTTTGCTTTCAATGGTATGGTCTACTATTGATTACGGAAAGTCCATAAATGAAATAATCGAAAAAAAGGTAATTGCTGAAATACTATGTATATGTTGCATTGCACTGAGTATAGCGATGGCATATTTTGTGGGATATATTCAAGGAGCATTCGTTTCCCTCTGAAAATACAGGGCCACAACTTTCCGCTTAATATATCAGTATGGAACAAGTTATCAAAAAGTCATGAATGCTCGTAGCTCACCGGCCCGGCCAGCAAAAGCAGTAAATCTGAAATTGATTTACTGCTTTTTTGCTCAATAGACTCTTAAATCATCTGAAAATATTTCAACGCATCCCTGATCGCCGCTTCCTTCTCCGGCGGACATTTTGGCACTTTGGCATCTTCCTTCTTTGACAGGTTATAATTTTGCCCCACATCCAGCCCGCACTTGCGCTTTATCTGTGAGATGTACAGGGAAGATACCTTCAAACCGGTATGCTCCAACACATACGCCTTGATCTGCTCATAAGTCGCGCCCTTCTGGAAGCCGGACATATCCATATCTTCCAGCGAGAACTCCACCCGCACCTTCTTTGAGTCGATTTCTCCCTTGGAAAGCAAAACAACCGTCTCCACATGCCGCGTCCCGGGGGAAGAGGTCCACCGGCTGGACCTCCACGGCCTTGTAGCCATGCTCGGTCAGCCATTTGGTGTCGCGTGCGGCGGTGGCTGCATTGCAGCTGACCATGACCACTGTGCGGGGGGCCATCTCGGCAATGGCGGTCAGGGCAGCCTCGTCGCAGCCCTTACGGGGCGGGTCCACCACGATCACATCGGGGCGGGCACCCTCGGCGGCAAGCTGTGCAGCCGCCGCACCGGCATCCTGACAGCGGAAATCCGCCCGGTCGGCATCCAGCCCCAGACGGGCGGCTGTCTGTTTGGCACCGTCCACAGCCTGCGGCACGACCTCGACACCGACCAGACGCCGGCAGTCAGGCAGCATCGAAAGTCCGATCGTGCCCATGCCGCAGTAGAGGTCAAGCAGAAAATCCGTCTCTTTCAGCCCGGCATACTCCCGTGCCTTGGCGTACAGTGTTTCGGCAGCGGCGGGTGTTTACCTGATAAAATTCATGCACGCCCATGCGCAGCGGGACACCGGCAAGTGTATCCTCAATGCGCGGGCCAAGCACGGTGCGGGTCTTGCGGCCCAGAATTACATTGGTGCGCTCACTGTTGCGGTTAATTAAAATCGTTGTTAAATCAAATTCTTTTTGCAAAATAGCACAAATCTCTGCTTCGTTGGGCAGGCCGTTGCCGTTCACAACAAAGCAGAGCAGCCGTTGGCCGCTGTGCCAGCCCTGCCGCATGTAGAGGTGCCGCACACGGCCGGTGTGCGTTTCCTCGTTGTAGGCAGTGATGCCGGTTTTCCTCAAGCAGCGCACAGGCGCGCGCGGCCAGTTGGTTCATCCACTCCGGCTGCAGGCGGCAGTCGGCACAGGCAACAATGCGGTGGCTGCGTCCGGCAAAGAAACCGGTCACGATATGCCCATTCTCATCCGTGCCGACCGGCAGCTGAACCTTGTTGCGGTAGCGGTCGGCAGCGGGGCGGCCAGCACCTCCCGCACGGGGGCATCCAGCTTGCCAAGGCGCGCAAAGGCATCCCGCACAAACTGTGTCTTGGCGGCGCACTCGGCCTCGTAGCGGATATGGCGCAGCCCGCAACCGCCGCAGGGGCCGGCAACGGGGCAGTCCTGCCGGATGCGGTCCGGGCCGGGTGCCAGCAGCCGCTCCACACGGCCGAAGGCATAGCTTTTCATCGGCTTTACGATGCGAACCTCGGCAATATCGCCGGGGGCGGTCAGCGGCACAAAAAACGGCCTGACCGTCCTTGTGGGCCACGCCGTTTCCGTCATTGGAGAGGATTTGATCTCGAGGGTGATGATCTGATTTTTCGTAAAAGGCATGTCTGCTCCTAAAAACAAAGTTACGGGTTGGTGTTCTGCGGGACGGTTTCCTTTTCCAGCGCGGACAGATACTTGCTCGGCGGCACGCCCCTTGACCTTTTTTGAACACGCGGGAGAAGTAGAACTGGTCAAAGAAGCCCACCGACACGGCGATCTCAGCAATGGAAAGGCCGGAGTTTTTCAGCAGGCTGCAGGCCTCGCTGACGCGGTAGTTCGTCAGGTAGTCGATAGGACTCTGCCCGACATTCGACATGAAAACACGATACAGATGGCTGCGGCTGACGCCGACCGCCTTGGCAATGTCGTCCACCGAGATATCGTGCGAGTAGTTGAATTGGATGAACTTGATGGCGGCCAGCACATACTGGCTGCTCGACGAGCCTACATTGGGCATGGCCTCGCGGGCTTCCTTCATCAGGTGCGCCATAAATATATACAGGTAGCCCGTCATCATTGCCTCGCAGTGGGGCTCCGGCCCGCGGGAAAGATAGATGTTGTACAGCGCTTCCCGCGCGGTCTGCAGATCCCGGCAGTGGTGTACAGGGTGCGCCTCGGAAAACGGGGTCTGCTGCACAAGCTTATTGGCGCACGCGCCGTTGAAGCCGACCCAGTAATACTCCCACGGGTCGGTCTCATCGGCGGCGTAGGTGATGAGCTGGTTCGGCTTGGCGAGGAACAGATCACCCTCCTGCAGGGTGTGCGATGCACCGTTGACCTGATAGACACCCTTGCCCGCTACGACCAGATGGATCAGGTAGTGGTCGCGCACGCGGGCCCCAAGTGTGGCCCGGCTGGCACTGCTCACGTCCGCAGTTAAAAATTGAGAGCTCGACATTATCTGTGTAGCTCTGCTTGTAGGATTGCTTCATCTCATTGATGGTCATGGCTGCACCTCACTTCTGTGATATTTCTATTATAGCAAGCTATTCATCAAAAGTCCATAAAAGAGCCTGAAATTATGTTTGCTTTTTTTGCAGGATTTGCTATACTGAAAACAAGAAATCGACAGAGAGCTGTTCGTTTGGCTGTCTGCCTAAAAAAGAAAGGCTCATTTTGTGCATATCTACGAAAAGAGCCGCCCGACAGGAAAGGTGAGTGGAATCATGGCAAATACCATTGAACTCAAACAGCAGATCGCACAGGGCGAATATGATGCCGCCTTTACCAAGCTGTACGGTGCATCCGCCGTGCAGGAGCAGCGCAAGCGCTATACCGACCTGATCGATGAATTTGAAAAGGCGTACGGCACCTCCCGCACGGTCCGTCTTTACTCTGCCCCCGGCCGCACCGAAATCGGCGGCAACCACACCGACCATAACAACGGCGTGGTGCTGGCCGGCTCCGTCAATTTGGATATGGTTGCGGTCGTTTCCCCCAATGAGGATAACATCATCCGCGTAAAGTCTCTGGGCTTTGACAAGATCGATGATGTCGATGTCAATGTTCTGGTTCCGCAGCCGCAGGAGGCTGAGCACTCCGCCTCGCTGATCCGCGGCGTGGCAAAGGGCATTGTGGATGCCGGCGGCAAGGTGGGCGGCTTTGACTGCTACAGCACCAGCAATGTGCTGCGCGGCTCCGGCCTGTCCAGCTCTGCAGCGTTTGAGGTCTGCATCGGTGCCATCCTGCGCGGCGAATATAACAACAACGACATGGAGAAGTTCAGTCAGGTCAAGATTGCACAGATCGGCCAGTTTGCGGAGAATGTTTTCTTCGGCAAGCCCTGCGGACTGATGGATCAGACGGCCTGTGCGGTCGGCGGTGTCATCACCATCGACTTCAAGGATCCCGAAAAGCCTGTTGTTGGCCAGACTGCCATTGACCTTGCCAAGCACGGCTTTGTCATGTGCATCAGCGATACGAAGGGCAGCCATGCTGACCTGACTGACGACTATGCCGCCATCCGCCGTGAGATGGAGAGTGTTGCAGAGCAGTTCGGCAAGAAGGTCCTGCGCGATGTGGACGAGGACGAGTTCTACAAGGCTATCCCGCAGCTGCGCAAGGCTGTGGGGGACCGCGCAGTTGTCCGCGCTATTCACTTCTACAACGACTGCCGCCGTGCCGCGCAGCTCTGCGATGCCGTGCGTGAGGACGATTTTGATGCGTTCCTGCGCTTGATCATCGAGGGCGGCCACTCCAGCTTTGAGTTCAACCAGAATGCTTACAGCATCAAGGCCCCGCAGGAGCAGGGTGTGCCGCTGGCGCTGGCGCTGAGCCAGAAGGTGCTGAACGGCCGCGGTGCATGGCGCTTGCAGGGCGGCGGCTTTGCAGGTACCATTCAGGCCTTTGTCCCTGTGGAGCTACTGGACGCCTACAAGGCAGCCATTGACGGCTGCTTCGGCGAGGGAAGCTGCCATGTGCTGAACATCCGCAACTACGGTGCCGTGCCTGTTACGCCCGACATGTAAAATTGGATAAAGCATAAAAATACCGTACCAGTGCAGAAATGTGCCGGTACGGTATTTTATATTACGCCTGTAGGGGTCGGGCATGCCCGGCCCGTATGCTTACGGCAGACACCCTCTTATCCGTAGATTTATAGGGAAGAATTTTGCTCCCTCCGCGGTGGCCTGAGGACAGGCCGCCCTACAGGATTACATTTTCTTTCGCAAAATTCATATTCCCAGTGCCAGCATCCCGCACACCACTATGGTAAACGCCGCATGAATCTGTATGCTCAGATACCATGGCGCAGATTGCAGCGCATACAGCCCGGGGTGGGCGCGGTAGTCCCAGCAGGTGTACGTTGTCATGCCCAAAAACACACCGAGGAAACCCCCGAGGGCGGCCTTCAAAATCCCATACAGCTTTTTCATGAACATTGTCCTTTGACCCATTCGTCCAAAAACGACATCTGCTCTTCGGTGTGGAACCAATGCTCACTGCTTGGCATGACCGTAATAGGCGCATGGACTTTCTGCGCAAACGCGGCTAACGTTTCATAGGAGGTCAGATTGTCTTTTTCGCCGTACAAAATGCAGGTTGGTACATCCCACACAAGCGGATGTGCCCGCACGTAGCAGAGATACTCCCACGACAGGGTTTCGCCAAAATCGGTGGCGACTTCGCCCTGCGCGTGCAGCACATTCTCCGTCACCCCAGCCCAGCCCATCATATCGGAAATGAGCGTTTCCATATTCACGATGGGGGAGATAAACAACGCTCGGTCAATAAACTTCTCGGATAACGAGCTCATCGAGAAAAATGCCCCAATGCTGTTTGCCAGTAGTACGACCGTATCGTACTGCTGGCGCAAAGGTGTGAAAAATGCCGTAAACTCCGAAACAGCGTCCCAAGGTGTCTGTGCCTGATAATCGAATCCGATGACGTCATACGCAGGAAACAGCTCCTTGTAATGTTCGGCTTCCGCCGCACTGCCGCCCTTTCCGTGGATATATACAACCAACTTCTTCATAGGTGATTTTTCCTCCCAAATCAGCGCCAGCCCCTTAAACAGCAGGTCTGCGTCATAGATGACTTTGCGCTTGCAGCAGGGCATAATGTACGGCGCCAGTCCACCGGTCGCAACGACGGTCAGAGGCTGGCCAAGCTCCGTCTCGACTCGATCAGCCAGTCCGTCCAGCTGGGCGGCCGTGCCAACATGGCCCCGCTTGTTCAGTGCGGCCACCGTGTTGGCACCAATCAGATGCTCGGGCGGCTCGGTGCAATGGCGGCAGTTGGCTGTGCCTGCGCTGATGGCCCGCAGACTGGTCTGCACACCGGGTACGATGAAGCCGCCCCAGAAACGCCCGCTG
>ENA-OQCL01000779-OQCL01000779.1-human-gut-metagenome-genome-assembly--contig:-NODE-779-length-13685-cov-14.722378_pt1 | contig 13685 bp, 14 predicted proteins | sample MGYA00242502_ERZ504586 | MGnify/ENA primary metagenome ERZ504586 (study PRJEB26092, sample SAMD00036316) | human gut metagenome | host: Homo sapiens | study: EMG produced TPA metagenomics assembly of... | reverse complement strand
GGTGTTTCTACCAAGTATCTGAACAACTATCTTGTGTGGAATAACCTTGTAAATTACGCCAAAGAAAGCGACATGGAGAAAAGGGAACATCTTCTTAACTTTTGTTTTGGCAACATTGAAAACTGCTAAATGCAGAGATTTATCAAACAGACCAGCAGTTCCTCTGGTCGCCTAATTAGAATTTGTGGAGATGATAAGATGGTCAATATAACAGATGTAAAACAGATTCTTCAATTTGCAATAGATGCGGAGATTAAAGTCTTTCTTGATGGTGGCTGGGGTGTAGATGCTCTTCTTGGATATCAGTCAAGAGCCCATAATGATATTGACATTTTTGTAGAAAAGAACGATTATCAGAACTTTATAGAAATAATGAAAGCTAATGGCTTTTATGAGATTAAGATGGAATATACAACATTGAACCATACTGTATGGGAAGATTTGAAAAACAGAATTATTGATTTGCATTGTTTTGAATATACGGACGAAGGTGAAATTCTTTATGATGGGGATTGTTTTCCGGTAGAAACTTTTTCGGGTAAAGGAAGAATTGAGGAAATAGAGGTTTCCTGTATTGAACCATATAGTCAAGTAATGTTCCATCTGGGATACGAGTTTGATGAAAATGATGCACATGATGTGAAGTTATTGTGTGAGACACTTCATATCGAAATTCCAAATGAGTATAGATAACTGCAAATAACAGTTTGTAGGGGAGTTCTGATACTCCCCTATAAAAATGGCTATTTATCAACTGTTTGTTGTGACATAGCCTTTATTATCATCTTTGCTCGTGCCCGTTTGGATGGCGATTACAATGATATTTAATTTCAATTAATTCGAGCGTGCTGTATTGACAATCGATATCAGCGGCTATAAGATAAGAAAAGATTTTCATTCAACGATAATGAGTATCAAGAGATACGGCGAAAATCAGAGGATAAGAGCATCAAAGGATCAGAAGAGGTGTAGTATGAGAGAACGTATCATGTACCGCAGGATTGCACTGGCTTTGGCCAGCATGGCCATTGTCTCACCGCTGGCCATGCATCCAGTCATGGCGGCGGCAGAGGACGAGGTCTACGACTTCGGCTCGAGCGACATCTATGCGGAGAAGTCGGCGGAGCCAGCCGCAGAGACGAAGGCAGAGCCGGCTCCTGTGCAAACTCCTGTGGAACCGGTGACGGAAAACGAAGAAGAGGCTCCGGCTGCCTATGCGGGCGGCCAGGTCTCGACGTCTGTTCAGCTCGGCGTGCTCGGCGACCGCCCGACGCTCGATGTGCCATTCAACATCACGGGATACACGAACAAGATGATGGAGGACAATCAGGTCGCGACGGTCGATGACGTCATCGTCCACGACCCGTCGGTCAGCGACCAGACGCTGTCGGGCGTCTCGAGTGCCTGGAACATCCGCGGCTTCAAAGCACAGCAGCAGGATGTCCAGCTCAATGGCCTCTACGGCATCGCGCCGCGCTTCTACGGCGGCGTCGAGGGCGTGGACCGCGTCGACGTGCTCAAGGGACCGAGCGCCATCCTCGCCGGCATCGCGCCGAACGGCTCGCTCGGCGGCACGATCAACTACATCACGAAGCGTGCCGGCAGCGAGCCCTTGAACCGCGTCAAGATCTCGTACGGCAGCGACAGCGTCTTCACGCAGCAGATCGACTTCGGCCGCCGCACGGATGACGGCAAGGCCGGCCTGCGCATCAACGTGCTGAACCGCAATGGCGAGACGTCGTTTGACGAGCACGTGCGCACGGATTCCATCACGATCGGTGCAGACTACAAGGGCGACCGCTACCGCCTCGGCTTCGATTACGGCTATGTCTACAACAAGGTCTCGGACCAGCAGTACCAGCTGACGATCGGCGACGATGCACCCAAGACGATGACGAGCATGTTCAAGGTGCCGCGCGGCACGAAGTTCGGCGCCGACGGCGGCTATCGCTCCGTCCACGAGCAGTATGGCATGCTGCACGGCGAGTACGACTTCAGCAAGGACTGGACGGGCTACTTCTCGTACGGCCTGTGCAACACGAAGATGGAGTACTTCTACAACAGCTTCTCGCTCTCGGACCGCCTCGGCAACGCGACGATGGACTATAAGTACAACAATCAGGTCAACAAGGCCGACTCGGGAGAGGTCGGCGTGCGCGGCAAGTTCTTCACGGGCGGGCTCAAGCACGAGCTCACGGTAGCGGCGAACCGCATCCACTACACGCGCTACATGAAAAACAACACCGTCGCCTCCAAGCTCAAGACGAATCTCTGGAACATCGACTTCCAGGTGCCGGAGAATCCCTACAGCTGGTCGGCGCCGAAGAACGACGAGAACACGTTCACGGGCGTCGCGCTGACGGACGCCATCACGACGCCGAACGAGAAGTGGCAGTTCTTGCTCGGCGGCCGCGAGCAGCGCGTCAAGGTGGATACCTACGACACAAAGACGGGGGCCGTCAAGAAGCATTACGATGACTCGGTTTTCACGCCGGCCTTTGCCGTCGTCTACAAGCCGCAGAAGAACATCTCGCTCTACGCCAACTACATGCAGGGCCTTGATGCCGGCGACTCGGTCGTCACGGATACGAAGGCTTCGAACTATGGCGAAACCTTCGCACCGTTCAAGACGAAGCAGTACGAGGTCGGCGCGAAGTACGACTTCGGCAAGTGGGCGACGACGCTCTCGGCCTTTGACATCCAGTCCCCGACGCTCATCGAGGACACGGCGACGAAACGCTATGCGCCGAGCGGCGAAGTGCGCCACCGCGGCATCGAGTGGAATGTCGTCGGCGAGCCGCACAAGGGCACGCGCCTCATGGGCGGCCTGATGTTCCTCGATGCGACGTACCGCAATACGGCGGGCGGCCTTTACGACGGCAACCGCGTCGCGGCGACCTCGCGCTGGAACGCCGTCATGGGCCTCGAGCAGGACATCGCGTCCGTGCCAGGCCTGACGCTGACGACGAATCTGACCTACAATAGCTCGGCCTACATCAATGAGCCCAACAACTTCCGCGTCTCGCCGTGGGCGACCTGGGACCTCGGTGCGCGCTATAAGTTCAAGGCGGGCGGCGTGCCGCTCACGCTGCGCGGCGATGTCTACAACGTCACGAACCGCAACTACTGGCGTGCCCTGCAGAACAGCGGCGTCTTCCTCGGCAAGTCGCGCACCTTCCTGCTCTCTCTGACGGCGGACTTCTGACGAGGGGAGCGATAGAATGGTATCCACAAAACGGGTGGCCTTGCTGGCTGTCGTCCTGATTGCCGTGCTCGGCGCGCTCGCGCTCTTCTCGCTGACCGTCGGCATGCGCGCCATCACGCTCTCTGGCGTGCTGCACGCCTTGCAGTCTGCGGGCAGTCAGGAGCCGTCGGATCTTGTCGTCTGGACGCTGCGCCTGCCGCGCCTCTTGGCGGCGCTCGTCTGCGGCGTGAGCTTTGCCGTGGCCGGCGCCCTCATGCAGGGCGTGACGAACAATCCGCTGGCCAGCCCGTCCATCCTCGGCATCAATGCCGGGGCGAGCTTCGGCCTGGCGCTCGCGATGATCTTCCTGCCGGCGGCTTCGCTGCAGGTGATGATCGTCAGCGCCTTCTTCGGCGCGGCGCTCGCGACGGCCTTCATCCTCGTGCTGGCCTCGCTCAAGCACGGCCTGACACCCGTCTACATCGCGCTGGCCGGCACAGCGGTCAGCGCTGTATTCTTAGCGGTCACGCAGGTGCTCGTCGTCTTCTTCGACGTCGCGCAGGAGCTCAGCTACTGGACGGCTGGCGGCATCAGCGGCATCCGCATGACGGCAATCCTCGGCGTCGTGCCCTGGACCATCCTGGGCCTCGTGCTCGCCGTGTCCGTCTCGCGCTCGGTGACGCTGCTCTCCTTCGGTGAGGAAATGGCCATCGGCCTCGGCGGCAGGCTCTCGCGCATCCGCCTGCGGGCGGGACTTGCCGTCCTGATCCTCGCGGGATCGGCCGTGGCTGTGGCGGGGCCTGTCGGCTTTGTCGGCCTCGTCGTGCCGCACATCACGCGGCGCATCGTCGGCATCGACTACCGCCTCGTCGTACCGTTCTCGGCCCTCTTGGGCGCGCTGCTCGTGCTAGTCGCAGACATGGTCGCTAGGACCGTCTCTCCGCCGTTTGAGATCCCGCTCGGTGCCGTGACGGCGCTCGTCGGCGTGCCGTTCTTCCTCTATCTGGCCAACCGGAAGGAGGTGCGGGGCTGATGAAAAACAGGCACTACATCGCTACATTCGTCATACTTGCGGCACTGCTTCTCGGCCTCTTCTTCCTGCACCTGCAGGCGGGCTTCCACTACTTCACGAAGGAGCATCTGCTCGCCATCCTCTTCTTCGGCGGCACGCCAGAGGAGCGGCTGACGGTCTTTGACTTCCGCATGGTGCGGTCCATCCTAGCCGTGCTCATCGGCATGGGCCTAGCCGTTTCCGGCGCGGTCTTCCAGACCATCTCCAAGAACGAGCTCGCGAGCCCGAGCCTCTTAGGCGTCAATGCCGGTGCGGCGCTCGCGGTCATGCTGCTGATCTACGGCAGCTCTTCGGCGACGGGCCTCGGCATCTGGCAGCAGCCGCTCGCGGCCGTCGTCGGCGGGGCTCTAGCGGCAGCTCTCGTCTTTTTCCTCTCGCACCGGCGCGGCCGCATGACGAGCACCTACAATCTGGTCCTCAACGGCATCGCCGTCACAGCGGGCCTGCACGCGCTGCAGATCCTGCTGCTCGTCAGCCTCGACCCGACGCGCTTCCAGCAGGTCAACACCTGGCTCATCGGCAGCATCTTCGGCAACAGCTGGACGCATGTCGACATCCTCTTTTTCATCGTGCTCGTTGGCCTGCTCTTCTTGCTCGCAAACTACGAGACGCTCGACCTTTTGGCTCTGCGCGAGGAGACGGCGCTCGGGCTCGGCCTGCGCGTGAGCCGCACGCGCTTCGTCCTCTTGATGGCGGCCGTCGTGCTCGCCTCATCCTGCGTTGCCGTCGGCGGCAGCATCGGCTTCGTGGGCCTCATCTGCCCGCACATCGCCCGGCGCCTCGTCGGCGTGGCGCACTGCCGCTATCTGCCGGTGACGGCGCTCTTAGGCGGCATCCTGCTCGTGGCAGCGGACTACACGGCGCGCATCATCATCGCGCCGGATGAGATGCTCGTCGGCCTCGTCGTCTCGCTGATCGGCGCGCCGTATTTCCTCTACATCCTCTTGCGCAGCAAGGGGTGATCCACGTTACTGCACGTTACTGTTTGAAAGGAAGGAATCCATGGAACTCAAAGCCAGGCATCTGAAGGCCGGCTACGACAAGAACGTCATCATCGAGGACATGAACTTGACCGTGCCGGCACACAAGGTGACGGCGCTCATAGGCGCCAATGGCTGCGGCAAGTCGACGCTCTTGAAGACGCTCTGCCGCATCCAGCCGCCACTCGGCGGCGAGGTGCTCTTGGACGGCCAATCCATCTTCGCAGAGGACAGCCGTCAGCTTGCCAAGAAACTCGCCATCCTGCCGCAGAATCCGCAGGCCCCGGCGGGGCTCACCGTGCGGGAGCTCGTCAACTACGGGCGCGCGCCGCATCGCGCGCGCTTCTTCGCGCGCACGACGCAGGAGGACCGGCGCATGGTCGAGTGGGCGCTGCAGGAGACGGACATGACGGCGTTTGCCGACCGTCCCATCGAGGCACTCTCAGGCGGACAGCGCCAGCGCGCCTGGATCGCGATGGCCATCGCACAGGACACGGAAATCCTGTTCCTCGACGAGCCGACGAGCTTCCTCGACGTCGCGCATCAGATGGATGTGCTGACGCTCGTGCGCCATCTCAATACGGCCTACGGCAAGACGATTGTCATGGTCATCCATGAGATCAACGAGGCCGCGCGCTTTGCCGACTATCTGCTCGCGATGAAGAGCGGCAAACTTCTTTACGAGGGCACGCCGGATGACGTCTTCACCGAGGCGATGCTTGCCGACGTCTTCGGCATCGACGCCGAGCTCCTGCGCGACCCGCGCAACGACCGGCCGCACTGCATCCCGTACGTGCGCGACTTGACGAAAGAGGAGAAGTCCTATGCGTAACCGTCTCTTGACCTGGGGCCTTCTCGCCGTGCTCGCCGCGATAAGCCTTGTTCTTGGCGGTTGCGGCAGCCATGCTGCTTCTGGCAGCAAGAGCGCGGCGCTCTTTGACCCGGCCGTGGCGCGCGCCGATACGCCGGAGGCCATCGATGCCGAGCTCGCGGCCCGCTTCGAGAAGACGAAGAAGGCTGCGGACAAGATGTTTGCCGAAGAAGCGGGTCATCTCGTCATCACCCACAAGTACGGCAAGACCATCCTGCCCGAGCACCCGCAGCGCATTGCCGTCATCGGCCTCGAGGACACGGCCGTCTCGCTCGATATCCCGATCGCGGCGGCACACCTGACGAAAGCCTCGTATCTCTACCCATTGATGAAGGACAAGGGCATCGCCGACATCCCCATCAATGCGGAGACGAAGACGATCAACCTCGAGGCCGTGCAGCAGGCCAATCCTGACATCATCCTCATGCGCGACAGCTACGACAAGAATGCCTACAATGCCCTCTCGAAGATCGCGCCGGTCGTCGCGCTCGACCTGCAGAAAGAAGAGGTCACGGCGCTCGCCGCCGCGCGCTCCGTCGGGCAGGAGGAGAAGGGAGAGGCGCGGCTATGCGCTTACTACGACCGCGTCAAGCAGGCGCGCATGGCCATCAAGGGCAATATCGGCGATGCGACCGTGGCATTCCTGCGCGTCATGCAGAAGGAGATCCGCCTCTACCCGTATTCGGCCAATGCGACGAACCGCTTCATGTACGAGCTCTTGAACCTCAGGGCCGACCCGATGGTCGTCGCGCTCGACAAGACGAAGAACAACCTCGCCCTCTCGATGGAGTCCCTGCCGGATCTACAGGCCGACTACCTCGTCATCTCGAGCGGCTACGGCGCGAATAGCGCCGGCAGCAAAGAGGCGGCCGCCAAGCGCTATGAAGAATTGCGCGAAGACCCGCTCTGGCAGACCCTGCCGGCCGTCCAGGATGGGCACATGCTCGACGTCAATTCCATCATCTGGAATGCGCACGGGCTCATCGCGAAAGAAATGGCCATCCAGGACCTCGTGGACTGGCTTGGCTCTGATCATCATACAAATCAATAAAAGGAGATCATCATGGAACTTTTGACGACAGGAATCACGTTTTTCCAGAAGGGCGGCATCGTCATGTACGCGCTGCTGCTCTGCTCGCTCTTCGTGCTCTCAATCGCCATCGAGCGCACGCTCTACTTCCGCCGCATGGATTCGGGGCGCGCCTTTGCGCGCGACTTCTACCTGGCTCTGGCCAACAGCAGATGGCAGCAGGCAGAGAAGCTCGCAGAGGATGCGCGCGGCGCCCTTGCCGACATCCTCTTTGCCGTCATCACGAGAAAGCCGGAGGCGCGCAGGAATCCCGCGGCGTACATGGAAGTCCAGTCGGGCATCGCGCTCGCCAAGCTGCGCAAGCGCCTCTACTACCTCAGCGTCATCGTTACGATGGCCCCGCTGCTCGGCCTGCTCGGCACGATCAGCGGCATGATCACCTCGTTCTCCGTCTTCAATCTGGAGTCGGGGCAGCCGACGGCCATCACGGGCGGCGTCGGCGAGGCACTTATTGCGACGGCCATGGGCCTCTGCGTCGCCATCATCGCCCTGACGGTCCACGCGTACTTCTCGCAGCGCATCGAGAACATCGTCACGGACATGGAGCAGTGCTTCTCGATGGTCGAGACGGCTGAAGCAGGCGATATCCATGGCGTCAAAGAGGAGGCCGCCTGATGAGACTACGGGACAGAAGGAGCTTCACGAAGCCGGAAGTCATGATCATCCCGATGATCGACATCATGTTCTTCCTGCTCGTCTTTTTCATGATCAGCACGCTCTACATGGTCAACCTCAAGACGGTTGACGTCAATGTGCCGAAGGCCGCGAGTGCTCAGACACAGATGAACGTGACCTACCTCGTCACGCTCAAGAAGGACGGCACGCTCTACCTCGAGGACCAGCCCATCGAGGAGAAGGCCCTCATCAAGCAGGCGCAGCAGGAGAACCGCACGAGCAGCCACTTCGCCGTCGTCGTGCGCGCCGATGAGGGCATCGACTACGGCAAGGTCGTCGACCTGCTCGACCACTTCCGCAGCGCCGGCATCAGCCGGTTCGGGCTCGCAGCCGACGCGGGCGGGAAGTGAGGCGCCGATGGTTCGAGAAGATAAAGAGAACGCGGCCAGCTGGGGCATCTCCGCTATCGTCCACCTCCTCATCCTGCTGCTCGTCACCGCGACGGGCCTCTTCCAGGCCGTCTCATCAGAGAGCCATCCCGTCGACGTCGAGATCTACGACAATGTGACGGAGGATGAGCAGCCCACAGATGGCAGCGAGGCAGTCGAAGAGCAGACCGCTGCAGCTGAGGCAGCTGAGATGGGAGCACCGGCAATGGCCCCCATTGTCATCGACGAGAGCATCAAGGCCCCGGAGATCGAGAAGGAGACGAAGGCGGAGAAGCCGGAGAAGCCAGACAAGGAGAAGCCGGACAAGCAGGCCAAGAATCCTTCGGCCGATGCGAAGCCGAATGACAACGATGCGAAGGGCACAAATGGCGCTCCGGGCGGCAAGGAAGGCGGCTCGGACAAGCCGCAGGGCGGCCCAGCCCGCGACCCGGCGCATGTCAAGCACGTCAAGGTGCGCGCGCAGCAGCTCAGCACCTCGCAACCCGCGTATCCGATTGCTCTGCAGGCCAAAAAGGCCGTCGGCAGCGTCACGGTCAACTACATCATCAATGCGTCTGGCGGCGTCGAGAGCCCGCAGATCGAGGCGTCCTCGGGGTATCCTGAGATGGATGCCGCAGCGCTCGCGGCCATCGTGAACTTCACCTACAGCCCCGCGCGCAACGACTACGATGAGCCCGTCAACACGCACGGACGCTACACCTTCCGCTTCCATCCGTGATAGTATGATGCCATGATACTAAAAAAACTGACCCGTGCTGGGGGCAGATTTTTTCGTTTGTAGAACAATCATTCCGCCGCTTCGCGCAGCATGGCAATCTCACGCGCGTAGCCGGCGGCATCGTTCGGCGTTTCGAGGATGAAGGGCAGATCCTTGAGGGCCGGGTGGCGGATGACGCGCACGAGCGCTTCAAGGCCAATCTCGCCCTCGCCGATGCGGGCGTGGCGGTCCTTGTGGCTGCCGCGCGCGTTCTGACTGTCATTGAGATGGATGGCCTTGAGGCGCGAAAGGCTGATGACGCGGTCGAACTCCGTCAGGACCTCGTCGAGGTGCTCGCGGATGTCGTAGCCGCCGTCCCAGACGTGGCAGGTGTCGAGGCAGACGCCGAGCTTGTCACCCTGTTCGACGCGGTCGATGATGGCGCGCAGTTCCTCGAATGTGCGGCCGACCTCCGTGCCCTTGCCCGCCATCGTTTCCAAGAGGACTGTCGTCTGTTGGTCCGGCGTGAGGACATCGTTGAGTTGCTTGGCAATCAGAGCGATGCCCTGCTCGGCACCCTGGCCGACATGGCTGCCGGGGTGGAAGTTGTAGAGGTTGCCGGGCAGGTGCTCGAGCCGCTGCAGGTCGTCGGCCATCGCCTCGTGGGCAAAGCGGCGCAGGTTCTCCTTGGCCGCACAGGCGTTCATCGTGTAGGGCGCATGCGCGACAAGCATGCCGATATCGTGCTCGTCTTTGTAGTGCAGGAAGGCCTCGACATCCGCGAGGTCGAGCTCCTTCGCGCGGCCGCCACGCGGATTGCGTGTGAAAAAGGCGAATGTGTTAGCATCGAGCTTGACCGCCTCATGACCCATGGCCAGGAAGCCCTTGGACGAGGAGAGGTGGCAGCCGATGTGCAGCTTATGTTCTGTAGACATACTGTGCTCCAATCTATAATCAATAACGGTTATTTGTTATAGTATAACATAGATTGATGAAGAAGGACAGCTCTACTCAATCGCGGAAATACTGCCTGCTGCTGTTGGCGATGCGCACGAGGGTCAGCATGACGGGGACTTCCGTCAACACACCGACGGTCGTCGCAAGCGCGGCCGGGCTCGTCACGCCGAACAGCGCGATGGCCACGGCGACGGCGAGCTCAAAGAAGTTCGAGGCGCCGATGAAGCCGGCAGGAGCGGAGATATCAAAGGGCAGGCGCAGCAGATAGCAGGCGCCGTAGGTCAGTCCGAAAATCAGGAACGTCTGCAGGATTAGCGGCACAGCAATCAGCACGATGTGTAGGGGATTCTCGAGGATGACCTGTGCCTGGGAGCTGAAGATGATGACGAGCGTCAGCAGGAGGCCCTAGGTCGTCACGCCGTCGAAGCGGTGAACGAAGACCTGGTCGAAGTACGCCTGACCCCTGTGGCGGATGACGGAGAGGCGCGTGACGATGCCGCCAATCAGCGGGATGACGACGAAGAGGAAGATGCTCAGGAACAACACGTCGTATGGCACGGTGACATGGGAGACGCCGAGCAGGAACTTGACGATTGGCACGAAGGCCGCGAGGATGATCAGGTCGTTCGTCGCGACCTGGATGACCGTGTAGGCAGGATTGCCGCGCGTCAGCGTGCTCCAGACGAAGACCATGGCCGTGCATGGTGCCGCGCCTAAAAGCACGGCACCGGCGAGATAGGCAGTTGCAAGGTCTGCTGGCAGCAGCGTGCGGAAGATGACGAAGAAGAAGGCGTAGGCAAGCGCATACATCGTGAACGGCTTGATGAGCCAGTTGGCAATCCAGGTCACGAAGAGGCCTTTGGGTGCCTTGCCGACGGCCTTGACGCTCTCGAAGTCGACCTTCATCATCATCGGGTAGATCATGAGCCAGATCAGGATGGCGATTGGGATCGAGATGCCATCGACCTGGAGTGTCGCGAGAAAGCCAGGTACGGCAGGCAGGAAATGGCCGATGGCGACGCCGACAATCATGCAGAGCAGGACCCAGACGGTCAGGTAGCGCTGGAAGAAATTGATGCCGCTCGCTTGTTCATGTTGCATAGGAAACACCTCTTGAATAGATAGAAATTCATGAATGTATGAGAGAAAAAACACTGCCGTCACTCGTGGCAGCGGCAGTCGGCAGCAAGGTCATCTGTCGGTATCGTGCGGCCGAGCGCCCGGAGGTAGGCGGCAATCTCGTCGAGCGCCTCAGATTGGCGCGTGTAGTAGATCCACTTGCCTTCCTTGCGGCTCGCCACGAGCCCTGCATCGCAGAGAATTTTCATGTGGTGCGAGAGCGTCGGCTGCGAGAGTGCCAGATTCCCGAGCAGCACGCAGGCACATTGTTCGCCGTGGCCCAGGAGCTCGAGGATGCGCAGTCGGTTGGCATCGGCCAATGCCTTGAGGACTTTGACGGGTTCGTTAGAAGCCATGTGTGAATTCTCCTCTCATATATTGATGTACATCGATTTGATAAATCCAGTATAAGACGGCAGCAGGTGTCTGTCAAGCTCTGTCCTGCACGGGGTTATGGGGACCTCTTGGACAAGGCAGAGAAGGCGCAGGAAATCCGCGGGCGACCACGAAAGCGGATTTCCTGGCTCTCTATCAGAAAGCGCTTTGAATATAAACACAGTTGTATGCCAAAAGAGGCTGCCGGAACGGCAGCCTCTTTTGGTGCAGTGGGGGGTGAGTTTTAGGGGACGAGGAAGGCTTAGAGCGTGGAGTCGACCCAGTCGCCTTCGTAAGCGCGGCGGTAGAGTTCGACGACCTCGTCCTTCGTGTACTTGCGCGGGCTCGTCAGGGCGCAGGCGTCCTTGAGTGCATTGCCTGCCATGAGCTCGAAGTCCTCCGGCTGTACGCCGAGTTCCTTGAGCGTCTGCGGGATGCCGACCTCGCGGCTCAGGCGGCGGATGGCATTGATGCCCTTGTCGGCAGCCTCATTCGTGCTGAGGCCGTCGATCATCTCGCCCATCGCGCGGGCGATGTCGCGGAAGCGGTTGAGGTTGCTGATGAGGTTGAACTCGCAGACGTACGGCAGCAGGATGGCATTGCAGACGCCGTGCGGCAGGTTGTAGAAGCCGCCGAGCTGATGGGCCATGGCATGGACGTAGCCGAGGGAGGCGTTGTTGAACGCGATGCCGGCGAGGTACTGGCCATAGGCCATCTTGTCGCGTGCGTAGAGGTAATCGCCATTGGCGACTGCTTTCGGCAGGTACTTCTGGATCATGTTGATGGCCTGCAGGGCAGCGGCATCCGTCAGCGGGTTCGCAGCGGAGGAGACATACGCCTCGATGGCGTGCGTCAGGGCATCCATGCCCGTTGCGGCCGTGAGGCGCGGCGGCATGCCCTTCATGAGGACCGGGTCGTTGATTGCGATCTGCGGCGTGACGCGCCAGTCGAGGATGGCCATCTTGACCTTGCGGCGCGTATCCGTGATGATGCAGAAACGCGTGATCTCGGAAGCCGTGCCGGCCGTCGTGTTGATGGACATCAGCGGGACCATCTTGTTCTTAGAGATGTCGATGCCCTCGTAGTCGTAGATCTCGCCGCCGTTAGCAGCAATGAGGCCGATGGCCTTAGCGCAGTCGTGCGAAGAACCACCGCCGAGGGAGATGATGCTGTCGCAGCCCTGCTCCTTGAAGGCCTTGACGCCAGCCACGACGTTCTTGTCCGTCGGGTTCGGCTCAGCACCGTCGAAGATGTAAGTCGGCAGGCCCTCATCCTCGAGGATCTTCTTGACATCGTCGGCCATGCCGGATTTTGCGAGGAAGGCATCCGTGACGATCATCGGATGCGTGCCGTCGAGGCTCTTCATGAGCTTGCCGGCTTCGTTGACAGCACCTTCACCAAAGACATTGCGGGTTGGCAGGAAATAATACGTTAACGACATGGTAAAGACCTCCTTGCAGGACTCTGGAATCTTGTTCCATCTGTTTCTATCTCGTTTCTATGGTTTTATTATAGTACTGAATTGACTATAAGTATAATACTAGATATTTTATTAAAGACATAATAATAGATATATGTTAAAATAGAAAAGAATCATGAACAGAAGGCATACATCCAATGAAAATCAAGAGGTGATGCCGCAAGCGTGACCATGTGATGAAAATCACAATTATCATGATTTATGTAAGAACTTATAGATTTCATAGGATTATTCCTATATTACTTCCGTGAGGAGTTTTCTTAAGTTATTAATTATATAGACAAATATGTATATTCGTGATATTATATAAACAGAGGAGGGATATGGCTATGCGCATACCCAATATCACGAATTACAAACCGAAAGAATTTGCCGCATTATTGAATGTCACGGTCAAAACTCTTCAACGCTGGGATCGTGAGAAGATATTGGTTGCAAATAGGACGCCCACGAATCGAAGATATTATACCTACGACCAGTACTTGCAATTCAAGGGCATCGAGAAAGATACGGATTCGCGTAAGATTGTTCTATATGCCAGGGTATCGAGCCGGAAGCAGACAGATGATCTAGAGAACCAGGTGGATTTCCTCCAGCAATACGCGAATGCCAAAGGCTTGATTGTCGATACCAACGTCCGAGATTATGGCAGTGGTCTGAATTATAACCGTAAGAAATGGAATCAGCTCCTAGATGCTGTCATGGAAAATCAGGTCAGGATAATCCTCGTGTCACACCGCGACCGTTTTTGTCCGATTCGGGTTCGATTGGTTTGAGCGGTTCTGCAAAGAAGTTC